>CETZ01264374.1_pt1 | contig 32936 bp, 28 predicted proteins | sample 531441 | NCBI WGS metagenome assembly CETZ01 (sample SAMEA2623098, study PRJEB7988) | marine metagenome | isolation source: saline water (ENVO:00002010), including | reverse complement strand
CACTGACCGGTATGGCACAGGGTACCTTTGCTTCTGAAGTAGCCGTGGATGGCGACAAAATCAAAGTCACCCGCGAAATCGACGGCGGCCTGCGTACCGTCGAGCTGAAACTGCCAGCCATCGTGACCACCGACCTGCGTCTGAACGAGCCACGCTATGCGTCTCTGCCGAACATCATGAAAGCCAAGCGCAAGCCACTGGATGTGACCACTCCGGCTGACCTGGGCGTTGCCATCAGCAGCAGCCAGACCACCGTGAAAGTGACTCCGCCAGCTGAGCGTTCTGCCGGCATCAAAGTGGGCAGCGTAAGCGAACTGGTCGAAAAACTGAAAAACGAAGCCAAAGTGCTGTAATCAGAGAGGAATTAACATGTCTGTATTAGTTATTGCGGAACACGATAACGCCACTCTGAAAGGCGCGACCCTGAACACTGTAACTGCAGCCGGTAAAATTGGCGGCGATGTCGTGGTTCTGGTTGCCGGCAGTGGCTGTGGCGCGGCGGCTGAAGCGGCTGCAAAAGTGGCTGGCGTGAGCAAAGTTCTGGTTGCGGATAACGCGGCTTATGAATACCAGCTGGCTGAAAACATGGGCGAACTGGTGGCTGAAATCGGCAAGGACTACAGCCACATCCTGGCTGCCGCAACCACCACTGGTAAAGACTTCCTGCCACGTGCAGCAGCTCTGCTGGACGTCAACATGATCTCTGAAGTAATCGGTGTTGAAGCAGCAGATACTTTTGTCCGTCCTATCTACGCTGGCAACGCCATTGCCACCGTTAAAACCACCGACGCCATCAAAGTGCTGACCGTGCGTGGCACTGCGTTCGACGCCGCAGCAGCTGAAGGTGGCTCCGCAGCCGTTGAAAGCATTGATGTGGTTAAAGATGCTGGTATTTCTGCCTTTGCCGGTGAAGAACTGGCCAAGTCTGACCGTCCTGAGCTGACTGCAGCAAGCATCGTTATCTCTGGTGGTCGTGGCATGGGTAACGGCGACAACTTTGAAATCCTGTACAAAGTAGCCGACAAAATCGGTGCCGCGGTTGGTGCCTCACGTGCCGCCGTTGATGCCGGTTTCGTACCGAACGACATGCAGGTTGGTCAGACCGGCAAGATCGTTGCTCCGGACCTGTACATCGCCGTAGGTATCTCTGGTGCCATTCAGCATCTGGCAGGTATGAAGGACTCCAAAGTCATTGTTGCCATCAACAAAGACGAAGAAGCGCCGATCTTCCAGGTAGCCGATTACGGCCTGGTTGCCGACCTGTTCGAAGCGGTTCCAGCTCTGGAAGCAGCCCTGTAATCAGATTTTCATCTGTTTGCTGTAAAAAGCCCGGCTTGTCCGGGCTTTTTTGTGCCCGGCATTTACAGGGGTGATCAGCGCAGGATATCTCATGTATGATGGACAGGAATAACGGGTGCACCCGCACACAGCAATGCGTATGATTCATCCTGCTGACAGCTGTAAACCGAAGACAGACGGACAAGATAAGAGTGGATACTGAAGCAACCACCCAGACCTCCGGCGCCTCTCTGCAGGGCCGCCCTGAAACACGAATTCCCTTCAGCTTTGCCAAGCGCGCCGGCATCCTTGTCGATAACCGCAGCGAAACCCTGACTCTGATTCACCGTGAAGGCATCAATGCTCAGGCACTGATGGAAGTGCAGCGCTATCTCGGCCAGCCTTACCGCATGACCCCGGTCAGTGATGAAGAATTCGACCAGTTTCTCGGCCTGGCTTATCAGACCGACTCTTCTGACACCATGAACATGGTGGAAGGCATTGGCGACGAAATGGATCTGGCCAGTCTTGCAGACTCAGTGCCGGAAACGGAAGACCTGCTGGAGCAGGAAGGCGATGCGCCGATCAAACGTCTGATCAACGCACTGCTGACCGAGGCAGTGAAAGAGGGCGCTTCGGATATCCACGTTGAAACCTATGAAAAGCGCCTTGTGGTGCGTTTCCGCGTCGACGGTGTGCTGCGTGAAGTCGTACAGCCCAAGCGTGCTCTGTCGGCCCTGCTGATTTCCCGCATCAAAGTCATGGCGAAACTCGATATCGCCGAGAAGCGCGTGCCGCAGGATGGCCGTATTCCGCTGCGCATCGGTGGCCGTGAAGTCGACGTGCGGGTTTCCACCATGCCATCCAGTCACGGCGAACGCGTGGTGATGCGTCTGCTCGACAAGCAGAGTGGTCGCCTGAGCCTGTCACAGCTGGGCATGTCGACCCGTGATTTTCAGGTGATGAAGAACATCATCAGCAAACCCCACGGCATTATTCTGGTGACCGGTCCGACCGGCTCCGGTAAAACCACCACACTCTATGGCGCGCTCAGCGATCTGAACGACTCCAGCCGCAACATTCTGACCGTCGAAGATCCGGTGGAATACAGTCTGCCGGGCATAGGCCAGACCCAGGTGAACCTCAAAGCCGATATGACCTTTGCCAAAGGCCTGCGGGCGATTCTGCGTCAGGACCCGGATGTGGTGATGATTGGTGAGATCCGTGACCTTGAGACCGTAGAGATCGCCATTCAGGCGTCTCTGACCGGCCACCTTGTGCTGTCGACGCTGCACACCAATACCGCCGTCGGCGCCATTACCCGTCTGCAGGATATGGGCGTCGAGCCTTTCCTGCTGTCATCAACCGTCATCGGTGTGATGGCGCAGCGTCTGGTCCGGGTACTCTGTGACGACTGCAAAGAAGCTGTGACGGCCGATGAAAGCGAATGCCGTCTGCTGGGCATTGAGCCGGAACAGGCCCCGGTTATCTACCACGCCAGAGGCTGCAGCAAGTGTAACCAGCTGGGTTACCGTGGCCGCCAGGGTGTCTACGAAATCATCGAAATCGATGAGCAGATGAAGACTCTGATTCACGATCAGGCCGGTGAACAGAAGATGGAACGCCACGCCCGTACGCTGGGCCCGAGCATCCGTGAAGACGGTGTCCGACTGGTGCTGGCCGGCCGGACCACCGTCGAAGAACTGTTGCGGGTAGTGAAGGGATAATTCATGGCTGCCTTTGTTTATCAGGCACTGGACACCAAAGGCCGCCAGAAGAAGGGCGTTCTTGAAGGCGACAGTGCCCGTCAGATCCGCCAGCAACTGCGCGAAAAGGGGCTGATGCCCATTTCCGTGGAACAGACTGCTGAAAAACAGAAAGGCGGCAATGCGTTCAGTGCTCTGCTCAGCCCGTCACTGTCGGTTTCTGAACGGGCATTGCTGACGCGTCAGCTGGCAACCCTGATCGGTGCTGGTCTGCCGATTGATGAATCCCTCAAAGCTCTGGCTGATCAGACCTCATCCCAGAAGACCAAGGCCATGGTTCTGGCTATCCGCGCCAAGGTGCTGGAAGGTTATACCCTGGCCAATGCACTGGCTGAGTACCCGCGGGCATTCCCCTTGCTGTTCCGCTCCACCGTCAGTGCCGGTGAGCATTCCGGGCATCTGGATACGGTACTGGAACGGCTTGCGGACTATACAGAACGTTCCCATGAATCCGCGCAGAAAATCCGTCTCGCGGCAATTTATCCGGCCGTGCTGTCCTTCGTCGCGATTGCCGTCGTCACCGGCCTGCTGACCTATGTGGTGCCGGACATCGTTGAAGTGTTCGTCAAAAACGGCCAGGCACTGCCCGGGCTGACGCAGTTTATGCTGGATATCAGCCATTTCCTCACGGCCTACGGTCTGCTGCTGGGGCTGGCGTTATTCATAGCGGGTGTGCTGTTCTCGCTGGCCATGCGTGGCGACGCTTTCCGCGCCAGGGTGCACAGTACCGTCCTGCGCATTCCCTTTATCGGCGGTTTCATGCGGGAAACCAATACTGCGCGCTTCGGCAGCACGCTGGCCATTCTGACCAGCAGCGGTGTACCTCTGGTTGAAGCCATGCGCATTGCCAGCCACGTTGTGCTGAACATTCCGATCCAGCAGGCTCTGACCCAGGCCACGGTCAAAGTCAGTGAAGGCTCAAGCCTGAGCAAAGCCCTGCAGGGTACCGGGCATTTCACCCCCATTATGCTGCACATGATCGCCAGCGGTGAGAGCAGTGGTGAACTGGACAGTATGCTCGCCCGCACGGCTGAGCAGCAGGAGAAAAGTCTGGAAAACACGGTCTCAGGACTGGTATCCATTTTTGAACCACTGATGCTGCTCATCATGGGCGGTGTCGTGGCTCTGATTGTGGCGGCCATTATGCTGCCGATCCTCGAATTACAACGTATGGTGCAATAGGAGATTCTGATGCGCGCCCGTAGCTACACCGGTAAACAAACCCGTCATACCCGCCACTCACAGCAGGGCTTCACCCTGATTGAAGTCATGGTGGTAATTGCCATCATCGGCGGCATTCTGGCCATGGTCGCAACCAACATTATTGGTTCTGCGGACGATGCCCGGATCAAAACTACCCAGAACCAGATCAAACTGATCGAAGGCGCTCTGGATATGTACAAACTCAACAACTACCGCTATCCGACTACAGAGCAGGGGCTGGAAGCGTTGATTGAGAAACCGAATACCGATCCTGTGCCCAAGAACTATCAGGCCGGTGGCTATCTGAAAGGCGGCAAGCTGCCAACAGATGCCTGGGACAACCAGTTCCTGTATTTCTTCGACAAGGGCAAATACGAGATCATCTCCCTGGGCTCTGATGGCACCGAGGGTGGTGAAGGCGACGCAGCCGATATCAGCAGCCTCGACATCTGATGCAAGGGCGGCAACGCGGCTTCACACTGCTGGAGCTGATGGTGGTATTGATGGTAATCGGCCTGCTGCTGAGCATGGTCAACCTCGCCTCCAGCGATAACGCCGCCCAGTCAGACACGGAAGACTTCGGCCGCCAGCTGCAGGCGGCTTTTACCCAGTACCGTCAGGAAGCCGTGTTTCAGAATCTGGATCTCGGCGGCGGCTGGCTGCCGGATGAATTCTGGCTGCTGGTGTACACCGATCCGAATTCCCGTGAACTGACACAGAACATGTCAGTGGAAGACCTGACCCGGCTGCAGGAAAACCCCTGGCTGCCGTATCAGGGGGATCTGGCTCCGACACTTGAAATCCCGGAAGACATCTACGTCCGCCTCGTGATTGACGATGAGGAAATCGTCCGTGACGACCTGCTGGATGAAGACACCGGCCCGCTGCCTGCACTGCTGTTCCTGTCATCCGATGAGTACACGCCATTCCGCATGGAACTGACGCACGACAGTGACGAGCGTTTTATGGTCATTCTCAGTGGCGATGGCATCAACCCGATCTCCGTCGAAACGGTGCGCCCGGATGAGTTCTGAGATGATCCTCCGCAAACGCACCCTGCGACAATCCGGTTTCACGCTGCTGGAAGTCATGATCGCCCTCATGGTGTTTGTCTCAGTCGCCGTCACCATTACCGACACCACGAGTCTGCGGGTCAGCTCTCTGTTCTCCATGAAAGATCAGACACTGGCGTCATTTGTGGCGGAGAACCGTCTGTCTGAGATCCGGCTGTCGGGTCTGGTACCGGAAGAGGGCGAGGGTAAGACCACCGCAGAAATGGCCGGCCGCGAGTGGCTGGTGCTCACCCGCGCCGAGAACACCCAGTTTCCCGGTATGCGCCGCATCACAGTTGAGGTGTCTGAAGCGGGGCGCAGCGAACAGGTACTGTACAGCCTGGCAACCGTGATGGGAGAGCACTGATGTCAGGTTACCCTGTCAGAGCCACATCCGGTTTTACCCTGCTCGAAGTGCTCATTGCGGTGGCGATTTCTGCCACCATTGCCATCTCGTCCATTCAGCTGTTGAGCAACGTCAGCAACACCGCCCGCAGCAGCAGCTATAAGGCTGATGAACTTGCCGGTCTGCAGCGTTTCAATCAGATTGTCAGCCGCGATATGGAGCAATTCATCAACCGGCCCATCCGCAATGAATACGGCGATGCCCTTGAGGCCCTCCTGCTCGACAGTGGTGATTACCCGCTGGAGCTGACCCACGCGGGCTGGCGTAACTCGCCGGTCAGTACAGACCCCAGAGCCGAGCTGCAACGGGTTGCCTACCGGCCCGAACCGCTGGAAGACGAGATCTGCGAACCTGCGCTCAAGCGCCTGGCCCGTGCCGCCGAAATTGACCCGGAAGACTACGACACCGGCAATCTCTATTGCCTCGTGCGCTATTACTGGACCGTGCTGGACCGCACCACAGATTCAGAGCCCACAGCACAGATTCTGCTGGATCAGATACTGGACGTTGGTTTTCTGTTGATCACCAGCACACCGTCCGGCGTTGAAGGTGTACCACAGGTTCTGAATCAGCAGGATATCTGGCCACCGGTATCACCACTCGGACAGGGCGAACGGCTGGCCGCCATCCGCTGGCGCATTGAACTGCCTGTTGAAGGAGAGATCACCCGGTTATGGCTGCTGACCGATGACGGAGGCCTGATGTGAGGTCGTCCTCCATGAAACAAACACAGAGCGGCATGATTCTGCTGATGGTGCTGCTGATTTTCGCGGTTGTTGCCATTCTCGCCAGCACCATGATCAGCCAGCTGTCCGTCGATGCCGAACGCAGTTCCGGTATGGCCGCCTACCAGCAGGGCCGGGCATTTGCCCTCGGTGCAGAAGATGCCGTCAAGCAGGGGCTTTACCTCGACTGGGAAGCCAACTCAGCCATCGATCATCTGGGGGAGGAGTGGGCCATTGACCGTGCCTTCCCGCTGGAGCCCGGCTATGTCTCTATTCACATCAGCGACCTGCAGGGCCGTTTCAATCTGAACAGCATGGTTCCGGGGGCAACGGCTGACATCGGTGCCGCGCGCTTCCGCAATCTGCTCAACCTGCTTGGGCTGGATCTCGAAATCGCCAACTACTGGCGCGCCTGGCTGAACCCGGAAAGCCAGGCCGACGATGTCTATTACACTCATACGCCGCCATACCGGGCGGCCTATCAGTCCTGTCGCCACACCAGCGAACTTATGCTGCTGCCCGATGTGACGCTGGAGGTGTACAAACGGCTGGAGCCCTTTATCGCCTGCCTGCCGCCGCAAACACCGCTCAACGTAAACACCGCTCCGGAGATCATCATTGCCGCGCTGGACAGCCGCCTGACGCCGGATCTGGCGCAACAGATCACCATCGAGCGCGGCACTGACGGCTTTGAAGACGTGCAGTCCTTTATGACGCTGGGGCCGATCACGCCGTTCACGCGGATAGAAGAGGGCGAAAAGGAGGCACAGACCGACACCGGTGAACCCTGGGTGGATACCGATTTCGCCGTCAGCAGCCAGTTTTTTGAGGTGTTTATCCGGGTTGATCTGGCCGGACGGGTAGCCACTATGGAGTCCGCCATTTTCCGCGCAACCACCGATGGCGCCATGACCACAATGTACCGGGATTACTCACGCCGCGAAGCCAGAAGCGGTGATATACTCCCGACAAACACACTGAACGAGTAACGGATGAACAGTCAGCAATACAGCCTGATCCAATGGCGGGCAGACCTGGGAAGCTGGTCCATCAGACAGTCCGATGGCAGCCATCAGTCACTGGAAGAGTGGGCCAAAGAGCAGCCCGAACTCAGTCAGGTACGGCTCATGCTTTCCGCTACGGATTACGCCGTCCATTGGGTGAACCTGCCCGGCATCAAAGCACGCCAGGTCTCCCGCGCACTGCCGTTTGCGCTCGAAGACACCCTCATCGGCGATCTCAGTGAATACATCATCATCCCGGCCGGAAGCAGTCACGGCCGCCATCGTGCCTATCTGGTCAGCGCCGATCTGATTGACCGTCTGCTGGATATGATGGAGCTCCATCACCTGCGCCTTGTGGCGCTGATCCCGGAAACCGCGGTACTGGCCGAAACACCCTGTATTGGCCGCACCGATGGCGGCTGGCTGGCGTCGGTGCCCGGTGTGTTCGAGGGCTACATACCGGATGCTGCCGTTAACGTCTGTATTGATTACATCTGCCGCGACGACGACGGCTCCACAGCCCTCAACATCTGCGCTGATACACTGGACCAGGCGCTGCTGCTGCAGACCAGTATTGCCACCGGGTATCCGGAAGCCTTCTCTGAAATCCATGTCCATTCCGGTGACATCAAAACCACAGAGACCACCGTCAACCTGCTGCAGGGGCGGGTGGTTGAGTCTTCCGATGAAGATCGCTCTGCCGCCTGGTGGCGCAGTACGGTGATTTACGCCGCCTGCGTTGCTCTGCTGGGAGCGGGTTACCTGTTCACATCTAACCTGCAGCTCAGTCAGCGTGCCGATCAGGTCTCAGAGGCCAGCCTGCAGCTCTACAAATCCTGGTTTCCGAACGAACGCACTGCCAATTACGAAGCGCTGTTCCGACGCAAAATCCGTGGTGATGACTCAGGTACCGCCAGTGCGGGCTTTAACGTTCTGATGGCAGATGTTGCCGCTGCCTGGGATGGCTCAGCCGTCAAACAGAAGGTACGCATTAACGGCATCCGCTATTCCGACCGCGCCGGTGATTTTATGCTGGAACTGACCGTCGGATCCCTGCCAGACCTCGAAGTCTTCAGGCAGTCGCTGACTGAGCGCGGACTGAACGCTGAGATTGCCTCAGCCACAGAAGACAACGGGGCGGTCAAAGGCCGTATGAAGATAGGAGCGGGCGCATGAAGTCAGCATTCTCCGGATTCAGCCGTATCGGCGAGCAGCTGGCCAGTGAGCCGCGTGTACAGCAGGCCAGAGACTGGTACCGTCACCAGTCAGCGCGCGATCAGCTGATTGTGCGTGCCGTAGCAGTTCTGCTGTTGCTTGCGGTGATTTTCAGCCTGTTCTTTGCGCCGCTGATCCGTCAGCACCAGGCACTGACCACGGAACTTAACCGCCAGCAGAGTTTCTATCAGCTGATGCTGGATAACGCCTCGCGTTTCGGCGGCAAAGCGGCAGCGGCTTCCGGTGACAGCAAGACGCTGCTGGCCAGCGTGGGCAATCTGGCCCGGGTCAGTCAGGTGCGTATGACCCGCTATGAGCAGGATGGCGACAGCCTGCGCGTGTGGCTGGATAACGTCAGCTTTGATGACACCATGAGCTGGATCGAGGCACTGGCGCAACGCCATGGAATACAGGTCAGTCAGATCAATATTGATCAGACCGACAACACCGGCATTGTGAATGTCCGGGTTACTTTCGTTCAGGGATAACTATGTCCGACAAATACGATCTGGTGGTCATCGGTGCTGGCTCCGGCGGCGTCCGGGCGGCACGCATGGCAGCAGCCACCGGTGCCAGAGTGGCCGTACTTGAAAACCGCTATCTGGGTGGCACCTGCGTCAACGTAGGCTGTGTTCCCAAGAAACTGTTCGTCTACGCCAGCGAATTCTCTCACGCCTTCCATGATGCCAGTGGCTTTGGTCACACCGTGCCACAAACGCACTTTGACTGGCCGACACTAAAAACCAACAAAGACAATGAAATCAACAGGTTAAATGGTATCTATAACAACCTGCTTGATGGATCCGGTGTCGAAATCATCCATGCTTCCGGTCATATCGCCTCTGCAGACACCGTCATCGCCGGAGACCGCAGACTGACAACAGAACGCATTCTGATCGCGACCGGCGGCTGGCCGAACATGCCGGATTTCCCGGGCTCAGAGCACTGTATCAACTCCAATGATGTCTTTGCGCTGGAGCATTTCCCGGCCTCCGTAGTGGTGATTGGCGGTGGCTATATCGCCACTGAATTCGCCGGAATTTTTCATGGCCTGGGAGCCGACACCACGCTGAACTACCGTGGTGACCTGATCCTGCGTGGCTTTGACCGGGAAGTGCGCGAGTACATCACCGCCCAGATGACCGCCAGTGGCATTCATTTCCTCTGTAACACCGACATTTCCTCGGTCGAGCTGCTGCCCGACGGTCGCCGCCGCTGCCATTTCAGTGACGGCTCCAGCCGGGATGCCGACACCGTGCTTTGTGCAACCGGTCGCAACCCTAACACGGAAGGCCTCGGCCTGCAGGCACTGGGGGTTCAGCTGCGCAAAGACGGCAGCATCGTCGCGGATGATCATTTCGCCACCAGCGTACCCGGCATCTGGGCACTCGGCGATGTCATAGGCACACCGGCACTGACACCGGTCGCAATTGAACAGGCCATGTGTTTCGTTAACCAGCAGTTCGGTGATGACAGCCGCCTGATGGACTATGACCAGATCCCGACGGCCATTTTTACCCAGCCACCGATCGGAACCCTGGGGCTGAGTGAAGAAGACGCCTGCGAGCAGTACCCGCAGGACATCGACATTTACCGCTCTGAGTTCCGCGCACTGAAACATACCCTGTCCGGATCAGCCGAGCGCACACTGATGAAACTGGTGGTGCGCCGCTCCGATGACAGAGTGCTCGGTGTTCACATGGTCAGCGAAGCCGCCGGAGAAATCATCCAGAGCCTGGCGGTGGCCGTGCGCATGGGTGCCACTAAGGCCGATTTCGACCGCACTCTGCCGGTACACCCGACCGCGGCGGAAGAGTTCGTTACCATGCGCTCACCGTCACGTTCTTACTGATTCCTGCCCGATGAGTGTCTGAGCCATCCGGGCATGCTTACGGCGATGCCGTTCAGCCGCTTGCCCGGCCCCGGCCTTGGTCTGCGTGATCACATGCAGCGCTACGGCCGTCGGGTGCTGAACGCCATGACATCCATAACCTCACACCAACTCCTGACCAGCGTAAGCCAAGCCGCAAGATCCCGCTGTACCTGACCGGCAGCTTGAACCGCTGTATGTGACCGAAGAGAAAGGCGGTGCACCACACGCCTCTGAGGGAAAACCGGCGCTGCGTTCATTCTGTGCCGTCACGGTCACGTCTGACCGGTCTGTCTTAGATGAAATCTCCTCCCAACACTGACGTTGGTCAAACGTTATTCTGAATCTGTTCTAGGCTTTTAAAAGATCAGGCAGAAACAGTGTTTTTTGCCGGAACAGCCGGACAGGGGCGTTAACCATAGTGGTGTCTATGAATATTGATGATCGTAATCTTCCGCTGTTTACCCGTATGTATTTCAGACATTCAGTGGTTTCAGCCTTAATCCCTGCTGCCATCGGCCTGGTCGCGGCCATCCTCCTCATACAGGGCAGCAATGGTACGGCATCCGGCGTGTATGCTGCCGCACTCATCGCGCTGACGGCCGTCGCCGCCGGGATCTGGAGTGGGGTACAGCACAAAAAAATGCAGAGAGCGCTGACGGAGCACCACGCAGTCATCGACGATGTCCGGCAGGTGACATCCCCGGGAAGTCAGCATATTGAATCCCTGTGTCTGCAGACCTTCCCGGTCTGGCGCCGTCAGGTGGAAACCGTCCGTAACCAGACTGAAGAATCAGTCACCGAACTGACCGTACGTTTCGCTGAACTGGTTCAGCGCCTGCAGACGACAATGGACGCTTCCCGCCGTACGGCCGGTGATGACTCACAGGACAGCATTGTCGCAACCTTTTCCGGTGCTGAAACAGCACTTCAGTCCGTCATCGGTTGCTTACGCGCGACTCAGAATGGCCGGGCACAGATGCTGGATCAGGTGCGGATTCTGACCAATTACACCGAAGAGCTGCAAAGCATGTCGTCAGAGGTTGCGGCTATTGCTGCACAGACCAACCTGCTGGCTCTTAATGCGGCGATTGAAGCAGCACGTGCCGGTGACGCGGGAAGAGGATTTGCAGTGGTCGCTGACGAAGTCCGTAAGCTGTCCACACTATCCAGCCAGACCGGTAAAAACATGTCCGACAAAGTGAATGTCATCAATGAAGCCATTGCGGATGCATTCCGGGTGGCCGAGCAGGCCGCCATTGAAGACAGTGAAGTACTGAAACGCTCTGAGTCATCCGTCAGTGATGTATTGGGTACATTTTCCCGCGTTGTTGAAAATCTGGTTCAGTCCAAAAACATCATGCAGGAAGAAGGCAATGGTATCCGCTGCGAAATCGAGGACATGCTGGTTGCACTGCAGTTTCAGGACCGCACCAGCCAGATACTGAGTCATGTCTGCCTCAACCTTGAGGATCTGGAAAATACACTCGCCCGGGAAGGTGGTTCAGAACAGCTGGATATTGCCAGCTGGCTGAAAAAAATGGAGCAGGGTTACGCCACGATGGAAGAGCGCATCAATCACATCGGTCAGAAGGCAGAACCATCTTCTGAAGACCAGGAAATTACTTTCTTTTAAGAGAATTGCACATGTCTAAAACCATTATGATCGTTGACGATTCGGCCTCTCTGCGGCAAGTCGTCAGCATTGCCCTCAAGGGAGCAGGTTATGAAACCATTGAAGCCTGCGACGGAAAAGACGCGCTGAACAAACTCACGGGCAAGATTCATCTGATCATCAGCGACGTCAACATGCCGAACATGGACGGCATCACCTTTGTGAAGGAAGTGAAAAAACTCCCGAATTATAAATTCACACCGGTCATCATGCTGACCACCGAATCCCAGGCGAACAAAAAGGCAGAAGGGCAGGCCGCCGGTGCCAAGGCATGGGTTGTCAAACCGTTTCAGCCCGCCACCATGCTGGCAGCCGTTTCCAAACTCATCATGCCTTAGTCACCAAAGTCAGGACCCGGATCATGTTCAGATACCAGGCTTTAAAAACCAAATGTCGCATTACCCTCTCCGGCGAAATGACCATTTATACGGCCGCAGAGCAGAAAGAAAAAATCTGTGAAGTCCTGGATGATCCACGGGATCTTGAAATCAACCTCAGTGGTGTCAACGAGATAGACAGTGCCGGCATACAGATTCTGATGCTGGCCAAAAAAAGTCGTGCACGTAAGCAGCATAAGCTGACGTTGGTTGAACACAGTCAGGATGTGCTGGACGCACTGGAAACACTCGGTCTGGTGCCGTACTTCGGTGACCCCGTAGTGATATCGGACAACTGAGGGTATCTGAATGCAATTTGACGATGCACTGTCTACCTACGTTGCAGAGAGCCGTGAGCTGCTGCAGGAAATGGAAGACGCCCTGCTGCAGATAGAGCACGAAACCGACCGCGATGAACTGCTCAACGCCATTTTCCGTGCAGCCCATACCATCAAAGGCTCGGCCGGCCTGTTCGGGCTTGATGACATAGTCTCATTCACACATGGTGCAGAGAGCCTGCTGGACCGGCTGCGTGGCGGCGAGCTGGTCGTCACAGAAGACATGATTGCTCTGCTGCTGTCCTGTCGCGACCACATCAGCACCCTGATTGATCAGGTCGAACAGGGGGGCGGGCCGCTTGAAGCATCGGTCAGAGAACGGGGAGAGGAACTCAGTACCCGCCTGAAGAAAGCCGGCTCCGTTGCTGAAAGCCCGGCTGACATCGGCGCGCAGCCCCGGACCAGTCAGAAAGAAACGGAGATCGAACGCATCATTGATGCCAGCCATGCCTGCACAGACAACTGGCATATTTCGCTGCGGTTTGGCTCCGACTCTCTGCGCAACGGGATGGACCCGCTGTCATTTCTGCGCTATCTGGGCACGATCGGCAGCATCGTCAGCATCAGCCCGGTCGATGACCAACTTCCGGAGCCGGACGAAATGGACGCGGAGTCCTGCTATCTGGGCTTCGAAATTAATTTTAAAAGTGACGCTGACAAAGAAACTATCGACAGTGCGTTTGATTTTATCCGAGAAGACAGCCTGATCCGCATTATTGCACCGCACAGCAGCATAGGTAATTACATCGAGCTGATTCAGAATCTGCCCGAAGAAGATATGTACCTTGGCGAGATGCTGATCCGCTGTGGATCACTGACCCGCTCTGAACTGGAACAAGCCCTGAACCAGCAGCAGAGCCTCGAGGAAAACGAAATCAGCCAGTACATCGGCAGCATCCTCGTCGAAAGTCAGGTCATTACTCAGCCTGTCGTTGATGCCGCTGTGCAGAAGCAGGCTCAGGCCCGCGAAGGAAAAGTCCGTGAGGCTCAGTCTGTCCGGGTTGATGCCGACAAACTGGACCACCTGATCAACCTGATCGGCGAACTGGTCATCGCTGGTGCCGGCACCTCCATCCATGCCCAGGCACTGGGGGATAACTCCCTGATCGAATCCGTCTCAACCCTGACCCGCCTGGTGGAAGAAGTCCGCGACTCCACCCTGCGTCTGCGCATGGTGCAGATAGGTTCAACCTTCAACCGTTTTCAGCGTGTCGTCCGCGATGTCTCCAAAGAGCTCGGAAAAGACATTGATCTGATCATCACCGGTGGTGAAACCGAGCTTGATAAAACCGTCGTGGAAAAAATAAGCGATCCACTGATGCACCTTGTGCGCAACTCCATGGACCATGGCATTGAACCGGCAGACGTCCGCCAGAAAGCAGGCAAATCACGCAAAGGGGTACTGCGCCTGAATGCCTACCACGATTCCGGCAGTATCGTGATTGAGGTATCAGACGATGGCGGCGGCCTGAACAGAGACAAAATTCTGCGCAAGGCCATCGAAAAGGGCCTCGTCAGTGCTGACCAGCAGCTGGAAGATCAGGAAATCTACAACCTTGTGTTTGAACCTGGGTTTTCCACCGCCGATCAGGTCAGCAATCTCTCCGGCCGTGGCGTCGGCATGGATGTGGTCAAACGCAATATCACCTCCCTGCGCGGCACAATCGATATCGACAGTAAACCGGGTCAGGGTTCCTGCACCCGTATCCGGATGCCATTAACTCTGGCGATCATTGATGGCTTCCTCGTGGGGGTTGAGCAGTCCTCCTTCGTGGTACCTCTGGATATGGTGCTCGAATGCGTGGAGCTCAGTGAGAATGACCGTGCCACCACGGCTGACCGTAACTACATTAACCTGCGTGGCGAAGTACTGCCCTTTATCCGCCTGCGCGAAATGTTTGAGATGGGAGGTACACCACCACGCCGGGAAAACGTGATCGTGGTGAATTATGCAGGCAACAAGGCGGGACTCGTAGTTGACAGACTGATGGGGGAATTTCAGACCGTCATAAAACCGCTCGGGAAAATTTTCAGTCGCGTGCTGTGTGTAGGTGGTTCAACCATTCTCGGCGACGGAGAAGTGGCGCTGATCCTGGATGTTCCGGGACTGATCAGCATGGCAACGCATACTGAGAAACAGACTCTCGGCAGTGCATCCTGAAATTTACTTGGCATTGTTATCCGCTGGCAGCCGCCCGGAATAACAGTGTATGAACGATATTGGAGAACACTATGAGTGATTCAAAAAACTCCACGCCGTGGAATTTTTTACGTTTCAATTCTGAAGAAAAGAAAAAAGAGCGAGAAAGAGTACTTGAATACCGTGGTCAGATTGCCGCCATCAACAAGTCTCAGGCCGTTATCGAATCCAGCCTGGATGGCAAAATCCTTCACGCCAATGATAATTTCCTCAATGCCTTGGGTTACAGCCTGGAAGAAATTATCGGGCGTCATCACAGTATGTTTGTTGAACCGTCATACAGCAACAGCCAGGAATACCGGGCCTTCTGGGAGAAACTGGGACGCGGAGAATACGATGCAGCCCAGTACAAACGCATCGGCAAAGGAGGCAGGGAAATCTGGATTCAGGCCTCCTACAACCCGATCATGGATGAAGAAGGCAAGCCCTTTAAAGTCATTAAGTACGCCACCGATATTACGTCACAGAAGCTCCGCGAAGCGGACTTCACCGGCCAGCTGAGTGCCATCAGCAAAGCCCAGGCTGTGATTGAGTTCAGCCTGGACGGCAAGATTCTCCATGCTAACGACAACTTCCTGAACACCCTGGGTTACAGCCTGGATGAGATCATCGACCGTCACCACAGCATGTTTGTTGAGCCGTCCTACCGCAACAGTCCGGAATACAAAATGTTCTGGGAGAAACTGGGGCGCGGTGAATACGATGCGGCCCAGTACAAGCGTATCGGCAAAGGCGGCAGGGAAGTCTGGATTCAGGCGACCTACAACCCGATCATGGATATGAATGGTAAGCCGTTCAAAGTGGTTAAATACGCCACGGACGTAACCGATGAGGTAAAAGCCGCCGAAATTCTCAAGTTGGCCGTTGCACAGACCCAGTCCGTGGTTCAGGCTGCCCAGAACGGCGTTCTGTCTGAGCGCGTTCCGCTGGAGGGCAAAGATGGGGAAATCATGGAGTTGTGCGCCGGAATTAATTCCCTCATGGAGATCACCGATGTCAGCCTTACCGATGTCATGAAGGTTTCCGGTGCGCTTTCTGAAGGCAACCTCACCCAGCGGATCACCAAGGATTATCCGGGCATTTTTGGTAAGGTAAAAGACGCACTGAACAACACCATTGATACACTTGCCGATACTGTCCATAACGTTCTCAACTCCGTCGTTGCTCTGGACAGTGCCGCGGTACAGGTGTCGCAGACAGCCCAGAGTCTGAGTCAGGGTGCCAGCGAACAGGCAGCCAGCGTCGAAGAAACCTCAGCCTCTGTCGAACAGATGTCTGCCTCCATCAATCAGAATACTGAAAATGCCAAAGTAACCGACAGCATGGCCTCGAAAGCGTCGCAGGAAGCGGACGAGGGTGGCCGGGCAGTCAGTGAAACCGTCGTGGCGATGAAATCCATTGCCGGCAAAATCAACATCATTGATGACATCGCCTACCAGACCAATCTGCTGGCACTGAATGCGGCCATTGAGGCCGCTCGGGCTGGCGAACACGGTAAGGGCTTTGCGGTTGTGGCCGCCGAAGTACGCAAGCTGGCAGAGCGCTCGCAGGTCGCTGCCCAGGAAATTGGCAAGGTCGCAGAAAGCAGCGTCGGGCTGGCGGAAAGGGCCGGAAAACTTCTTGATGAAATTGTCCCGTCCATCAGAAAGACTTCAGATCTGGTACAGGAAATCAGCGCTGCATCGGAAGAGCAGTCCTCAGGAGCCTCGCAGATCAACACGGCTATGGAACAGTTGAACAAAGTCACACAGCAGAGTGCATCGTTATCTGAAGAGCTGGCCGCCACCGCGGAAGAAATGAGCAGTCAGACTGAGCAGCTGCAACAGCTGATGAGTTTCTTCAACGTCGGTAATGACCATACAGCCAAACCCAGGCCCCAAAACAGAACAAAACACGACGAACGCCCGGGTCCTTCAATGATGAATGACAGTAAACGCTGGCTGAATCATGAAGCTAATGATCTGAGGGCCGGTGGTGACTTTATCCGGTTCTGACGTGTAAACCGTTCAGATCACCGGCAGCCCGGCAGGTGATCTGAACACAGTCTGCATAAGCTCCGGATCACCGGGGCTTATGTCATTACCTGCCATGGACACAGGTAAAATCCCCATAAAAACCGCAATGGATGACCATCCTGCCATCAGCCGGTAAGCCCCATTTTCTCCGCTATACTGAATTTCAGATGTACTTCACCGGGAATCCCTGAGCAGCTGCCGTTCTGCGTTTTTACGACCATGCATTAATGAAGACCGGCATCATTTTTCATGACATTGCTGAGTACAACCCGATAGGGCGAAGACTCCAGACCGTTACGAGCACAGGCCAGGCGCTCCGGAGCATCATCAGACATATGGCCACACACGGCTGAACACAGGAAGCTGGAGAGCAGGAGCAAATAAATGACTATCAGTAAAAAGATGATGATTCTGGTTCTATCGGCCCTGTTGGGTACTCTTGTGCTCGCAGGAGTCAGTTATCAGCAGATGGAGCGTGTTTTCACTGCCACCAATTACGGCAACATCAACTCTATACCCAGCATCATCAGCCTGGACAGGCTGGGCAGCGCCATCAACCTGCAGACACAGTATATCTACCGGCACATTCTGGCAGAAGATGATGCAACCATGGCTGACCTTGACATCAAACTCAGGGACAACCAGAAAGAGATTCACCAGGCAGTCGAGGAATACACCACACACCTGTCAGATGAAGAAGACAGCCAGTTACTGGAGACTGAGCGTAAGGGTATAGCCGCCTTCCTGCAGGGCGCAGAAACACTGTTGGATCATTCCCGCATGCATGAGAATGATCTTGCCCACCACCAACTCGAAGAATTGCAACGTACTGTCATCTCTCCACTGCGCAAAGACATCAAGGCGCATATGGAATACAACGTCAGAACCGCTAACAAGGGCAGCGAAGACGCCAGTGAGACTCACGTTCAGGCCACCCTGATCTCTGTTGCGGTGTCCGCCATCACACTGATACTGATCACCGTTCTGGGTACCCTGATCACCCGGAATCTGTTGCGCCAGCTGGGTGGTGAACCGGCCTACGCCGTCGAAACCGTGAGCCGCATTGCGGCCGGTGATCTGACCGTCAGCGTCGAGACCAAAGCCGGTGACAACACCAGTATGCTGGCCGCCATCAGGAGCATGGTGGAAAATCTGGCGCGGATTATCGGCGAAGTCCGCAGTGCGGCAGACAGCCTTTCCAGCGCGTCAGAAGAAGTGTCTTCGACCGCTCAGAGCTTAAGTCAGGGGTCCAGTGAACAGGCGGCCGGCGTAGAGGAGACATCCGCTTCCGTCGAACAGATGTCGGCCTCTATTAACCAGAACACAGAAAACGCCAGAGTCACGGAAAACATGGCGTTGAAAGCCGCCAGAGAAGCCGATGAAGGTGGAGAAACCGTGCGCAAGACGGCCAGCGCCATGAAGTCGATCGCCGCAAAAATCAGCATCATCGACGATATTGCCTATCAGACCAATCTGCTGGCCCTGAACGCAGCGATTGAGGCAGCACGTGCAGGAGAACACGGCAAAGGCTTTGCCGTGGTGGCCGCTGAAGTACGTAAACTGGCGGAACGTTCACAAGTAGCTGCAAAAGAAATTGGTGCCGTTGCGGAGAACAGTGTCGGCCTGGCTGAAATGGCCGGTAAATTACTGGATGAAATTGTGCCATCCATCCGCAAAACATCAGATCTGGTTCAGGAAATCAGCGCCGCATCAGCTGAACAGTCATCCGGTGCCGTGCAGATCAATTCCGCGATGGATCAGCTCAACAGCGTAACCCAGCAGAGCTCAGCCGCCTCCGAGGAGTTAGCAGCTACCGCAGAAGAAATGAGCAGTCAGGCTGAGCAGCTGCAGCAGATGATGGATTTCTTTACGGTAGCGGGCATGAAAAAGTCTGATCCGGGTCAAACCGTTAAAAACAACGCACGCAGCAATAACAAACCCACCGCCAAAATCAGAAATGACGCGGAGGACGATGACTTCAGCAGTTACGACCAGGCCAGTGGCGATTTTGTTAAATTCTAGGAGTCTCTAATGAGCACATCATCGAACACCAATAAGTCACTGGCTCTGATTAACAGCGACATGGAAGATACGGATGAGCAGAGCCAGTTTCTGACCTTTACGCTGCGGGAAGAAACATTCGCCATCGGCATACTCCACATCAAAGAGATTCTGGAATATGGCCAGCTGACCCCCGTCCCCATGATGCCGAATTATATCCGCGGGGTAATTAACCTGCGTGGAGCCGTGGTACCGGTTGTCGATCTCGGGGCGCGCTTCGGCGACATGCCCAGCGAGATTACCAAACGCACCTGCATCGTAATTATTGAAGTGGCTACAGACGAAGGAGAGCAGGACATCGGTGTCGTAGTGGATTCTGTGACCGAGGTGTTGGAAATACCCGACCACGACATAGAGCCGGCCCCCAGCTTTGGTGCCAGAATCCGTACAGATTTTATTTCTGGTATGGGCAAGATCAATGGTGAGTTCGTCATCATCCTGAACGTCGACCGCGTGCTTTCCGTTGATGAGCTTGCAGCGCTGAATACCCTGGGGTCCACACCGGCAAAAAAAGAGGACTCCCGCTGAATACATGCAGACAGTCCCGGCAGAATACCCGGGGGCATTGTTTACAGTACCTGAGTGCTTTCTCAGACAGACCTCCGACGGATACGTCTGGCTTCCGCACAGTCCGGGCTGACAAACGGCAGCACGGGAACCTGACCTGTTCTGATCATGACCGTTCTCTACTGTATCGCCACAGGTAACAAAAAATGAATGGCCTTTCACTATCCGATGCTGAGTTCGATTTATTCCGGACAATGATCTACGACGCAGCGGGTATCAATATGTCGCCAGCCAAGAAAGCGCTCGTAGCCGGCCGGCTGGCAAAGCGTGTCAGCCACTATTCATTAGCAACCTTCAATGACTATTTCAAAGTCGTAAAGGCGAACACCAATGGTGAATTTCAGATCGCCATTGATCTGCTGACAACCAATGAGACGTTCTTTTTCCGCGAAATAAAACATTTCGATTTTTTGCGAACCCGGGTTCTGCCCGGGTGGGTCAGTGGCGAAAAGAAAATATGGAGTGCTGCCAGCTCATCCGGTGAAGAGGCCTACAGTCTGGCGATGACCATGGCCGAATCCTGCCCGACACCCTCGTGGAAGATTGTCGGTACGGACATCAGCACCCGCATTATTAAATCTGCACAAACTGCCCAATACCCTATGGCGCGCAGCAAAGATATCCCGCTCGACTATCTGAAAAAGTATTGTCTGAAGGGCATAGGACCTCAGGATGGAACATTCATCATAGGGCCGGAGCTGAAATCCAGAGTCTCGTTTCAACATGCGAACCTGACCCAGAACCTCACTGCCATCGGAAGTTTTGATGTCATATTTCTGCGTAATGTCATGATCTATTTTGATATGGAGATCAAAAAGAAAGTTGTGTCCGCGATACTGAGGCAACTGAATCCCGGGGGTTATCTGATGATCGGGCATTCCGAAAGCCTGAATGGCGTCACGGATGAAGTGAATGCGATTGCTCCATCCATTTATCAGAAACCACGCCCCTGATTACGATGAAGGAAAAAATCAAAGACATCATTCTTGCTCCCGGAGAGTTTTTCTTCGGTACCGGTGAACATCGCATCTACACACTGCTGGGCTCCTGTGTTGCCATCACACTCTGGCACCCGCAGCGTCATATCGGTGGCATGTGTCATTACATGCTGCCGACTGCGACCGGAAGTCAGCGTCTCTCACAAGGACATTATGCCGACGGTTCCATGCAGCTGTTCCTGAAAGCCATCGGCCGTCATGGCAGCCGGCCTGAGGAATATGAAGTAAAACTCTTTGGTGGCGGCAACATGTTCGAATCCGTACCGGACCGCCCGGGCATGATCAACGTCTCTAAAAACAACATAGAAAAAGGTATCCAGTTACTGCTTCAGCATGGGTTCAGAATAAAAACCAGCGATGTCGGCGGCTATGGCCACCGCAAGATTTATTTTGAATTATGGACTGGTCATGTCTGGGTTCGTCACGGCGACCGACGCATCAATAACAAGGAATAGGCATGAAAAAAATTAAAGTGATGATCGTGGATGACTCCGCAGTCGTCCGTCAGGTACTGCAGACCACGCTGAACAATGACGCCTCCATAGAAGTCATCGGCGTGGCCGCCGATCCGCTCTTCGCCATGAATCATATGGCCAAACAATGGCCCGACGTCATTGTTCTGGATATTGAAATGCCGCGGATGGACGGCATCACCTTTCTGAAAAAAATCATGGCAGAAAGACCGACTCCGGTTGTGATCTGTTCCACCCTGACCGAGAAGGGTGCCGAAACAACCATGCAGGCACTGTCAGCCGGGGCAGTCAGCATCATCACCAAACCCAAGGTCGGTCTGAAGACGTTTCTTCAGGATGCCGCAACTGATCTCGTTCAGGCAGTCAGAGGAGCAGCAAGGGCCAACATGTCCAATGTTTCTGTCCGGGGCAGCGCCGTTGAAATCCCGAAAAAACTGACCGCTGATGCCATCATGACCGCATCAACCCATGCCATGTCGAAAACGACAGAACGTCTTATCGCCATAGGCACTTCCACCGGCGGAACGCAGGCGCTTGAAGCGGTACTGACCTCTTTACCGCGGAATTCTCCGGGCATCGTTATCGTCCAGCATATGCCTGAAAAATTCACCGCCTCGTTTGCAGCCCGCCTTGATGGGTTATGTGAAATCACAGTCAGAGAAGCTGCCAACAACGATCGCGTACTGCCGGGTCATGCGCTGATTGCTCCCGGCGGAAAGCACATGCTGCTGAAGCGCAATGGTGCTCAGTACCATGTGGAGGTCATTGATGGCCCCCTGGTTAACCGCCATCGCCCTTCAGTGGATGTATTGTTCCGCTCGGTAGCGAAGTTTGCGGGCAAAAATGCCGTCGGTTTTATCTTAACCGGCATGGGCGATGATGGCGCGAAAGGTCTGCTGGAAATGCGCCAGGCCGGTGCAGACACCGTGGCTCAGGACGAGAAAAGCTGCGTTGTTTTTGGCATGCCGAAAGAGGCCATTGCCTTAAACGCCGCCAACAAGATCATACCGCTGTCGTCTGTGCCGGCAGAAATCATGAGGTACGCCTGACAACTCAGACGTACCACTGGCCCCCGAACAGAACAGACTCCACAGCAGCCTGTCAGCCGAACATATGGAACACACCCACCGCTGCAAACACCAGCGCAGCAGCAATGCGGGTTACTTTCAGCGGAATGCGCTTCATCAGGTAATCGCCGGCAAAAACCACCGGTACATTCGCCAGCAGCATACCAATAGTGGTACCTATCGTGACCAGGAGTACAGAGTCAAACTGGGCCCCCAGCAGGACGGTGGCAATCTGGGTTTTGTCGCCGATTTCAGCCAGAAAGAACAACACCGTTGAGACCACGAACGCACCGTAGCGGTCGAAACGGTTGTCGACCTCGTCGTCGTTATCCGGGATCAGCAGCCACAATGCCAGAAGCACAAAGCTGCCTCCGACAATATAGCGTCCCATGTCCGACTGAAAAAACTGACCGACCCAGCTGCCCAGCCAGGCAGAAACCCCATGATTAAGCAGGGTGGCAACCAGAATACCGGCAATAATCGCCCATTTATTACGGAAACGGGCCGCCAGAACGAGTGAAAGCAATTGCGTTTTATCGCCGATTTCAGCGAGTGCAACGGTGATGACAGAGGTGGAAATAGGATCCATATAAATACTCCGGCGGGCTTTAAAACCAAAGGCAAACACCAGTCGCCCGCCATAGGGACTGCCGCTTGCCTCAGGTCTTGTCAGTACTGCACGGGCGCAGCACGGAACCGCCATAAGCCAATGAGGGCTCAAGTATGTTGACGATTCCCCGTTCCGGGTGAGGAAGAAGACTACTCCCCTAAGACGCGTGCAACTTTACCTGAGTCAGGGCGGATTGAAAAGACTGTGAGAGGGAACGGACGCCGCATATTTCAAACGACAGAACTGACACAGATACCGGGCGTTACTGCGGATTACAAATTCCCACGGTAAGTCGTTTGGCACCACCTATACTCAGGAAAATCTATGTGGAAATGACACTATGGGTATCTTTGATTTTCTTCGTCGGGGCACCTCAGAATCTCCGGAAAGAAATGCAACTCCGGCGGGCGAATCGGTAAAAGTCCTGCAACTCAGACAGGCCGACATCAGTGACAACCGCCTGTCCGGTCTGGCGTTCGGCGGCGCCGGTGCAGCGCTGGTCATAGCCTATGTGTCGCCGAATCTGGATTTTGAGCGGACCATGCAAAGGCTCAAAGCGGCCATGCCCTTTGCCAGCAACCTGATCGGTCTTATGACCGCCGGGGAATTATCCTCCTGCTCATCCTCTAATTACCACACCACCGAAGCAGGGTGGGACAACATTATCCTGCAGAGTTTTGATCCGTCCCTGTTTTCCCGCGTCGACATCTGCAGTGTAGGAATGCACAGCTCGGCGATGAAGGATAAATCCCGCTCCGAACACATTGAGCTGATCCGTAAAGAGGTTCAGAGCCTGCGTCTGCCTTATCAGCCGGATGCCAGAGATACCATTGCCCTGACCTTTATTGATGGGCTCACTGCCAGTGAGTCTTATCTGATGCAGGCCATCTACCGTACCGACAGGTTCCCCTGTTATTTCATTGGCGGATCGGCAGGCGGCACGCTCAACTTTGATAAAGCCTGGGTCTGGGACGGTACATCTGTGGCGCATGACAAAGCCGTGCTGGTGTTCATGAAACTGGCGCCCGGCGTACGTTACGGCCTGCTCAAATCCCACAATTACAAGGCCACTGGGAAAAGCTTCGTGCTTGCGGAGTGCGACACCAGCCAGCGTACGGTTTCGACCGTTCTGGATGAGAAGACACAGGAGTCCGTGTCCTTCATGGACTCTCTTTGCGCACACCTGAACTGCAGCCGCCGCGACCTCGAGTCCAGACTCACCGGTTACTCCTTCGCAGTCGAAGTGAAGGGCGAACTTTTCATCCGCTCAGTAGCCGGCATCGACCCCGACAGCGGCGTCATTACTTTTTTCTGTGACATGAACTTCGGAGACCGTCTGCTGCTGGTCAAAGCGGAAGACTTCATTGGCACGACCCGCCATGCGTATCAGGCCTTCATGAAGAACAAACCATCGGCACCCGTGGCGATGATTCTTAACGACTGCATTCTGCGACGCCTGAAAAATGCAGAGAAACTCAGCAAGTTCAATGAGTTTTCCGGCATACCTGCGGCTGGCCTGTCGACCTTCGGCGAGATGCTGGGCATCTTCATGAATGAAACCCTGACGGCACTGTGTCTGTTCCGGGTGAAAGACGGGGAATCCTTTGCCGATGAATACGCCGACAATTTCGCGGTCAGATACGCAGGCTTCCGTGAATACTATCTGACACTGCAGATTAACAGTCTGAAAAGCATGAATCAGATCCAGTCCAATATGATGGGCTACCTGATGGAGTATCAGAATCTGATCAATAAGGTAACGGCCAGCTTCCACGATGTTGCCGGCTACACAGCAGGCACAGCGGACATCCTCAGTGAGGTGCAGTCACGCTTCGGGCAGTTCAGTCACGAAATCACAGGTCAGTCTGCTCATCAGCAACAGCTGCAGAGTCAGGTTGATGAGCTCCGGGTTAACTCTGAGCAGGTACTGAACATTCTCAGTGTGATTTCCGGTATCGCCGACCAGACCAACCTGCTGGCGCTGAATGCGGCGATTGAAGCAGCACGGGCAGGGGAGGCAGGGCGGGGATTCGCCGTGGTTGCGGATGAAGTCCGTCACCTCTCGCACACCACGCAGGAATCACTGGATAAAACCGGAGACACCATCAAATCGGTCTCCGCCTCAATCGATACCATTCAGAAAGCCATCACCGGTTCAGGCAAATCCATGGACGCCATTGCGGCCAGTACGTCCGGTCTTTCACAAAAGCTGAATGACATCGTCGACAATTCACACAGCGCCGGGCACAGCGTAAGAAGCCAGGTTGACGAAATTGAACAGCTGCTGCAGCGGATGCAGGGGCTGGATCGCAACGTCGATACCATCCGCAAACTCAGCGACGCATTCCGTCATCAGCACTGAGATTCCACGCCACAACAGACCTCCGGGCAGCCGGAGGTTACGTCATACTGTGTAAAGCTGACATCCGGTTCTGAATTTCTCTGAACTCTTCCCTCTGAGGCACGTCACAAACTGACACCTTGCAACGAAAGAGGTCTGATTATGCAGAACGTGAATATTGGTATTTCTGATGAACACCGTGCCGGCATTGCGGACGGACTGGGCCACCTGCTGGCTGATACGTACACCCTGTATCTGACCACACATAACTTCCACTGGAACGTCACCGGACCCATGTTCAACAGCCTCCACAACATGTTTGAGGGGCAGTACACTGAGCTGTGGAACGCCATCGATCCGATTGCTGAACGCATCCGCTCACTGGGCCATGTTGCCCCCGGCTCCTACGCCCAATACAGCGAGATGACCAGCCTGCCGGATGCGCCGGTAACGCCACCCAAAGCCATGGACATGATCGGTATTCTGGCGACCGGACACGAGACAACCGCACGCACCGCGCGCCAGTTGTTCGATCTGGTCGGAGAAGCCCATGATGAACCCACCGCCGACATGCTGACGCAACGGATTGCTGTACATGAACAGGCGGCGTGGATGCTGCGCTCAATGCTGGAAGCAGCCTGAGACAGAAACGGATAACAACAGCACCCTTGCCAGAAAGGTTATGCCAGGATGGCTCTTCAGGAAGTGGCCCGCCTCAGGCGGGCTTTTTTATGCCTGCGAACTGATCAGAGAATCAGCTGCAGAACACCAGCCGGATACTGTCGAGCATCAGCTGGGACTGCCCCAGGACAGCCAGAACAGCATCTTTTTCCTGCTTCAGTTCAGCCACACTGGCAGGGGAGATGGCCGGATTCACCTGCGACAGGGCTTCCAGTCGTGCAATGCGGTCAGTGTAGGCCTCTTCAGCCTTGCCACTGGCACGACTCAGCAGTTTATCCAACTGCCCGGTGGCCATTTTTTCCAGCTTGTTGATCAGCGGTCGCACCATGGCTTCTTTCTTATCCACCAGACCACGGGCGGTGCCTTTTTTCAGTGGCAGAACAAAACCCGTGTAAGCCGTTTCGTTCACCTTCAGCTGGCCCGCCGGGGTCATGGTCAGCTGCATCGCCGCCGGTGGCAGGAAGCGTTCGATCTGCAGCGCACGCGGCGCAGGGCAGCGCGCGGTGAACTGCAGCTCGATAAAGCAGTCACCGGTGTTGAATTCATGTTGATCCAGATAGCCAACCGCCGCGTTACCGGCCGGGCTGCTGGTAATCAGTTCCAGAGCCTGTTCGATGAAAGGGTGCTCCCAGCTCAGGAACTGAACATCATCGCGGCTGAGGGCCATCTCACGGCTGACCGTGGCCATAAAGCCGTCTTCCGGCAGATGAGGGAGATCCGGCACCAGCATATGTTCGCCCGGCGCAATGGTGACGCAGTCGTTACCGAGATCGGTGACTTCCAGACCAAAGGCATCGGCGAACAGCTCCAGAAAATCGCTCAGTTCGGCTTCATCTTCGATATGGCAGATGGTCATGTCTTTCGCGGCCTGCTGGGCCGATGGCGGACAGGAGTGCAGTTCCAGCAGACGGTCACGGCCTTGCTCATAACGGGCCTGAAGATCAATACGCTCGTTGCGGATCACATCCATTTCATCCGCGGCCATACGCCCGGACTGCAACGCCTGCTCAATGGTCTTGCGGTGTTTTTCCAGCAATGGCTGCGCCGTCGGATTCGGGTGACTGAAACAGTCCAGCACCACATTAAGCACATCCGCCCAGACAGAAGTGGCGTGGTGATCAAACACCGGGATGTGCAGGCGGATGTCGTTCTTCTGCCCGATGCGGTCAAGGCGACCGATGCGCTGTTCGATCAGATCACAGTTAAACGGCAGATCGAACAGAATCAGGTGGCTGGCAAACTGGAAGTTGCGGCCTTCGCTGCCGATTTCAGAACACAGCAGCAGCTTGGCACCCTGTTCGTGGTCGGCAAAATAAGCGGCTGCGCGGTCGCGCTCAATCATATCCATGTGTTCATGGAACACAGCGACCGGAATCGCGTGTTTCTCCCACAGGTAACGTTCCAGCATCAGCACCGTTTCAGCGGAATGACAGATAAGTACGAATTTCTCCTGCTTGTGCACCGCCAGCAGATCAATCACCCAGTTCACCCGGGGGTCGATCAGCACCCAGTCCTCAAGTGCCACTTCCGGATGGAGTGGGAAGTGCGCACCGTCTTTGTATTCAGACGGCAGCTCCAGTGTGGTGATGGACACCTGACGTTCAGGGAAGCCCTTCACCCCATGACGGGTGTTACGGTAGAGAGCACGCCCGGGACCAAAACGGTCGATCAGCGCTTCGGTGATGCGGCGCGCATCGCCGGACCCGGCAAGATCAGGCAGCTTCTGCGCCAGCAGCGCCTGCTGATCCACAGACAGCTCCGCGCCTTCGTTGACCACACCGGCGAGTTCCGCATAGGGCAGATACTCCTGCTGCTCGCGGAGGAATTCTTCCAGCGAGGCGTAGCGTACCGGGTCGAGCAGGCGCAGGCGTGCATAATGCCCTTCAACACCCAGCTGCTCCGGGGTTGCCGTTAACAGCAGCACCGACGGCACAATCATCGACAGAGTTTCAACCAGACGGTAAGCGTCATCCTGATGATCCGGCGCCCAGCTGAGGTGGTGGGCCTCATCGACCACCAGCACATCCCAGTCTTCCGACAGGATCTCAGCGGTGGCAATGTCGGATACGGCCAGCGACATCGGGCAGATAAACAGCTGTCCGGCGGACAGTGCCTGCTCATCTTCGAGCAGATCCTGTTCATTCAGAACACTGAAATAGAGATTAAAGCGGCGGATCATCTCCACCAGCCACTGATGCACCAGGTGATCCGGCACCAGAATCAGCACCCGCTGGATGCGCTGCAGACGGATCAGGCGGTGCAGGATCAGACCGGCTTCAATGGTTTTACCCATACCCACTTCATCGGCCAGCAGTACCCGCGGCAGGGCATCCTGTGTTACCTGGGAGGCAATGTGCAGCTGATGGGGCAGCAGACTGGTACGCGCGCCAAGCAGGCCATAAAAAGGACGCTTACGCAGATCAGCCACCTGACGGAAAGCAATCTGGCGCAGTTCAAACAGGTTGTTATTGTCGAGCTGGCCGGTAAACAGCCGGTCTGACGGCGAGTTGAGCTTGATGGCACCACTGAGATGAATTTCAGGAACGGTACGCTCACCGTCGCCGTAGTAGCAGATACCGTCGATTTCATCGACTTCGGCAACCGTCATCACTGAGCCGTCGTGGAGCGGAATGACATCGCCCTCCGAGAAGGTAACCCGCGTCAGCGGCGAGTTTTTGATGGCATAACTGCGCACTTCATCCTGCGCAGGAAAGAAGACTTCAACGACGCGGAAATCCACATTCTGGATCAGTCCGAGTCCTAATTCCGTCTCTGCCTCACTGATCCAACGCTGCCCAATCACAAACATAGTGCTTTCTGTTCCCCGGTCTGACTGCTTGAAGTGCCGCGATTTTAATGGAAAAGGACGAAGGTGCACACCGGCAAGGGAAAAACCTTTAAGCCGGTGCGACAGGACGGATCAGTAAGGGGAAGCGCTGATCACTGCCCAGACAAGCATCCCTGCCAGAATAACGCCGATGGCGAAGCGGGTCTGCAGGTAAGGGTAGACGGGAATATCATGGTCTGCAGGTGCTTTGCCGTGAATCATTGCAGGCACCAGATTATGACCCTTGAGGCGATGGGCAATAATTGCCAGCAGATGCAGTGCTACAGCAGCAACAACCAGCCAGAAACAGACCTCATGCAACTCGGCCATCAGCCGTGCTGCATCATAGGCGATGTAATCCGCAAACGGGCCACCATCAAAACCATCCACATCAATGGCGAACAGACCAAGACCCACCTGAGTCAGTAACAGCCCCAGCAGCAACAGAACGCTGTAGCCACCCAGCGGGTTGTGGCCAAACACTGGCGGTGCGCCGCCCTGCAGGACCACGGAAGCGTAGCGCATCACCCGGGCGGGGGACTGAATGAACTGAGCGAAACGGGCGGTATGGGTACCGAAGAAGCCCCAGTAGATACGGAACACCAGCACACCCAGCAGGGTGAAACCGGCGTACCTGTGGTAGGTCATTTCATGGTTTTCGGCTGTCCACCAGAGTACAGGCACCAGAATCGCCATCGACCAGTGACACAGGCGGACGGGCAGGTCCCAGACCTGCTTTAATGCAGTGTTATTCATATCCGGACGACTCAGTCCTCACGGAAGCTGCGGTGACAGGCAGAGCAGGCATCCTTAATCGCAATCATCTGCTCTTCGGTGGCTGATGCAGAAGAAGCAGCGGCCATCATGGCTTCAGATGCTTTCACAAGATCATCCGCCATCTTGTTGAATTTAGCCTGATTTTTCCAGATGTAAGGCAGTGCATCAGTGTCGTAATCAGAGTCTGTACTGGTGCCTTCCGGGAACCAGTCACCTATCTTCAGCGCTTCTGTTTTGATGGTGGTTGCTGCTTTGAGAATGGCCGGATAATCCGGTGTATCCGCACGCAGCTCAAAGCGCATGCTTTTAAGACTGCTGCCCATGTTCTTGAATCCTTCCTGGCGCTCATGAATGACCATTTCAGGGTCATCGGATTCAGCGGCACTGACCAGACTGATGTGTGCACTGATGGCTGCGGCAGTCATCAGCAGGGCAGAGGTGAAGGTTCGACGGAGCTGGGAGAAGGTCATGAGGAGGTTTCCTTATACTGGGTGTTATTCCGGGTGAAGTTCCGGATCATTCCGGCCCTTGCTCTGCGCCCCACCATAACCGGCACGGCGTCCTGCGAATTTAATTTACCCGATGTTCAGTTAAATCCCTGCGACAGGCAACGACCTGATTGTCTGGGACTGTCAATTCACGGCCCGTATAAGACGCACGACAATCCCTGGTGTTCCCGCCCCGGGAAAATGTCCTGTCTGTTCAGGTGGCGCCATGCCTGCAGTCACACCGGAAACGAACGATGTCAGGGCCGGAAGATATCAACAAATTCGGTCTTGGCACGGAAATCATTGCTCGCTACCAGAGTCGCAGGCGACTGACCGTTATTATCCGCCAGCTGCGGGTCAGCACCGTGCTCACGCAACAAACGGAACATTGCGACAATGTCTTCATGGCTGGTGCCGGAATCCGTACCCAGATCCAGCAGACGGTGTAATGCCGTCTGTCCACGGTGATTGCGGATATTGGCGTCCGGCTGCAGATCCAGGGCTACGCGCAAGGCCCCCGGATTGGACTGAGCCGCTGCCAGCAGGACGTTATTGCCTTCTGCAGTGCGGAAGCCGGTGTCTGCACCGGCAGCGGCAAGCAGCTCCATCATCTCGGCAGAGCCCTGGGCAGCCGCCAGCAGCAGTGGCGATTCCGGGTGAGTGATATAAGGCGCACTGGTGAAGTTCACCTCATAACGCCAGACCACCTGAGATTCACCGGTCAGTGCATCCGGATCAGCGCCCTGTGCGAGCAGCTGACGCACCAGATCAGGCTGATTTTCCAGCACCGCGATGTGCAGCAACTGATGACCATTGCGATCATAGGCGTTCAGGTCCACTCCCTGATCAATAAGATGCGCGGCGAAACGGAACTGCTTCTGATACATGGCCATCTGCACCACACTGGTTCCGTCTGCGGTCACCTGAGTGATGTCTGCGCCCTTATGCAACAGGGCCTCAGGCGTCCCCGGATTACGGCTCTGAAGGGCGAAGAACAGTGGCGAGAAACCACTGGCCGTCACGCGGTTTATCCCGGCACCCTGCTGAATCAGCAGCAGGGCGTTGTCCGTGCGCCCATGCGCTGCAGCCCACATCAGTGGTGTCTGACCGTTAATATCGGCCGCATTCACATCAGCACCGTCTGCAATCAGCCGGGTGACCACCTCGGGGGTGCTGTTGGCCGCACACAGAGCCAGGGGCGTGACGCCGGAGGCTGTTGCCCGGTTCGCATCCGCACGCAGATTCAACAACTGCAGGACGATGGCGGAATTGCCGCGCTGGCAAGCCACCGACAGCGGGGTAAAGCCCTCGGCACCGGTCTGCTGCGGATCGACATCGGCACCGTGCGCCAGCAGCAGGGCAGCCATACGACTGTTCTGGGCATCCACTGCCCAGCTCAGAAGACTGGACCCATCCGCCAACGGCTGATCCGGGTCAGCGCCCTTGTCGAGCAGTGCCTCGGTACGGCCGAGATGGCCTGTCTGCACCGCCTGCAGCAGCTCTGAGTGTTCATTCGCGGCCATGGCCTGGGTACAGCCCAGCAGTGGCAGCAACAAAAACGTTCTGATTCCTTTCATTATCCGACCTGTTCCGTGAGTTCATGCAGTGGACGGGTGCTGTCACCAAAGCTCGCTGCCGGGACCCCCATGCTGTGCATCAGTGATAACTGCAGATTACACATAGGTGTGTGCTCCGGCATCATGATGTGACGGCCACCCTGAATGCCGCCTCCGGCAATGATGGCCGGCAGATTCATATTGTCGTGCTCATTCGGTTCGCCCAGGCTGGCACCACCAAACACCAGGGTGTTATCCAGCAGACTGCGGTCGCCGCCGTCCGGCGTCGTGCTCATGCGCTCCAGCAGGTAACCAAACTGCGCCATGTGGTAGCGGTTGATCTTAATCAGCTTGGCAATCTTTTCCGGATCACCGCCGTGATGACTCAGGCTGTGATGCGCATCCGGGACGCCCAGCTCAGGATACGTGCGGTTGCTGATTTCACGTCCCAGCATAAAAGTGGTCACGCGGGTCATGTCCGTCTGCAGGGCCAGAATCTGCAGATCCACCATGAGCCGCACATGCGTCTGAAAGTCATCCGGAATACCGGCGGGCAGACTCAGATCTGAGGTATCCACATGGATATTCTGCGCCGCGGCCTTCTGAATACGCCGTTCCACATCGCGCACTGAACTCATGTATTCATCCAGTTTGCGGCGGTCGTTAGCCCCCATACCCGCGGACAGGCGGCTGGCATCGGTCATGACAAAATCCAGGATGCTCGACTGACGTGCAAGCCGCGCCTGACGACTGGTTTCATCGGTAGCTCCGGCATTGCCGAACAGACGCTCGAAGACATCCAGCGGTTTTACCGTGACCGGCAGAGGAGATGTCGGGCTGCGCCAGCTCAGGGTATTGGTGTAGGTACAGCTGTAGCCGACATCACAGCTGCCCAGCAGGCTCGGCGGTTCGATACCCAGCTCCAGTGAGCTTAGCTGGGTTTCATGACCGATATGATTGGCAATCACCTGATCCACAGAGATACCGCAGAAGATATCCGCACCCTCCGTACGCTTCGGGTGAGCACCGGTGAGGTACGCGGCACAGCTGCGGCCATGACTGCCGGGGCCATCTCCCAGAGCCAGGGCATTGTAATGGGCGAGGCCGCTGACCACCGTAAACCGGTCGCGGTAAGCAGCAACAGGTTCAAGCAGGGGGGTGATTTCATAACCGCTTCCCGCCGTCGCGGGGGTGTACTCCGGCATACGCAGACCATTCGGCAGATAAAAGACGCTCAGGCGCCTGGGACGCAGCGGCTCGGGAGTGCTGCCCCAGGCCGCGGGCACCAGGGATTCCATAAAGGGCAGAGACAGAGCCAGTCCTGCTCCGCGCAGGAAATGGCGGCGGTTAATTACTGGCGGTTTCA
>CETZ01071707.1_pt1 | contig 33188 bp, 28 predicted proteins | sample 531441 | NCBI WGS metagenome assembly CETZ01 (sample SAMEA2623098, study PRJEB7988) | marine metagenome | isolation source: saline water (ENVO:00002010), including | reverse complement strand
CTCGCGGCGGGTGAGGATATTGGCCTCGTCATGGTGACGCGGACGCTGACGGGTACGTTCCAGATACTCCCCCATCAACTGACGCGGCAGCCAGTACTCGCCATCGAAGATACCTTCGATACCGCGGCACAGATGTTCCTGAGAACCTTCACGGTAGAATACGCCCTTCACCATGGGCCACAGAATCAGCTGCTCAACTTCGGCATTGTCCACCACGTTGAAGAAAGCCACTGTGATATCCGCATCCTGATCACAGAGGTGATCCAGCAGAGGTACAAGTCGCTCTGAGCCGCCTTCACTGACATCGATGAGTGCAAGATAATGGGTACCCGTATCGTAGTTCCTGTTCCAGTGATTTCCGTCCACTGGTTCAGAGTCGATGCCGGTAAACTGACTGATATAGCCATTGAGCAGGGTGATCTGCAGATTATGCTGGCCAAACAGAAGAATCTTCTTATTGAGCTGGTTATCGTCCTTATTCATGATGCTTGCGCTTCCTTTGTTATTGCCCTTTCCTGAGTTGTCGCGCGGACAGCTATTCCATTCTACTTAAGTGCACTTAAAAGACCAGTGAACTTATGTAACTAACGAATGCACCAACAGCATAGCTTAAATCTGGTAGACTGCGGCCTCCCTGAACCCAACTGATAACTTATGACAGGCATTAATACCTTACCTCCGGCTAAGGAGAAGTGGGCCGTCGTCTCTCTGGCCTCACTTTACGCTTTCCGTATGCTCGGCCTGTTCATGGTGCTGCCCGTTATGATGCTGGAGGGCAGCCATCTGACAGGCGCAACGCCACAGCTGCTCGGCCTGGCAATGGGTGTCTATGGCCTGTCGCAGGCCCTGCTGCAGATCCCGGCGGGGGCACTTTCAGACCGTATCGGGCGTAAGCCGGTCATTATCGGTGGCCTGCTGATTTTCGCTGCGGGCAGCGTACTGGCGGCAACCTCAGACAGCATCTGGGGCGTTGTGGCCGGGCGTGCACTGCAGGGCTGTGGCGCCATTGCCAGCGCCATCATGGCCCTGGTCACTGACATCACCCGTGACGAAAACCGCATGAAGGCCATGGCCACGATAGGTGCCAGTATCGGTCTGTCGTTTTCGGCGGCTCTGATTCTTGGTCCGGCACTGGCCGCTGCAGGTGGCCTGACCGCCATCTTTGGTGTGACCGCCCTGCTGGCTCTGATCGGAATCGGTATTGTGCTGACCCTGCCTTCTCCGCCCCGGCGTCAGCACCGTGATGCATCAGCCGCCCTGCCGGATGTGATTAAACAGCTGAAGAATCCGGCCATGTGGCCACTGATCACGGGTGTCTTCCTGCTGCACGCCCTGATGGTGATTATTTTCTCTGCCGTGCCTGGTCAGCTGACCGCCGCCGGACTGCCGGCTGACAGTCACAGCCTGCTGTACCTGCCGGTCCTGATCGCCTCCTTCGTACTGATGGTGCCGCTGATCATCATTGCCGAGAAAAAACAGCAGATGAAGCGCATTGTTGCTACCGGTGCCCTGCTGCTGGCTTCTGCCCTGCTGCTGATGGGAAGCGCACGTCAGTTATGGCACTGGGTGGCTCTGCTGATCCTGTATTTCTGGGGCTTCAATCTGCTGGAGGCCAGCCTGCCCTCCTGGCTGAGCAAAATCGCCCCGGCCGGTTCACGTGGCAGTGCCATGGGTATCTTCTCGACGTTCCAGTTTGCCGGTGCTTTCGCTGGCGGACTCAGCGGCGGCTGGCTACTGGCCCATGCCAGTCCCGGCTTTCTGTTTGTCGTGCCGGGGGCATTAATGATACTTTGGTGGTTTATGGTTCTGCGCGCCAAAGCGCCGCAGCATCTCACCAGCGTACGTCTGGCGGCAAGCCCGGACACCGGGCCTGATGTGACCAGCCGTCTGCAGCAACTGCCGGGCGTCGCTGATGTTCTGTACATTCCGGCAGAACAGGCTATTTATCTCAAAGTCAGTGCCGAATCTTTCAAGCATGAAGACGCACTGACCATTATCGGACCCACAGGAGAAGAACATGGGGCGCAGTGTCAATAAAGTAACTTTAATCGGGACCCTGGGACGCGATCCGGAAGTACGTTACCTGCCCAATGGTAATGCCGTCGCCAATCTGTCTCTGGCCACTGACGAGAGCTACAACGACAAGTCAACCGGTCAGAAAGTGGAACAGACCGAATGGCACCGCCTGACCGTGTATGGCCGCCTGGCAGAGATCTGCCAGCAATACCTGAAGAAGGGTTCACGCGCCTATTTTGAAGGCCGTCTGCGCACCCGTGAATGGGAGAAGGACGGTGTGAAACGCTACACCACCGAGATCATCTGTAACGACATGATGATGCTGGACTCGCGCGAAGGCGGCATGGGTTCCGGCGCTCCGATGGGTGGCCAGCAGCCAACCAGTCCGGCGCAGGTGGCCAACAACATGGGCATGGGTTATCAGCAGCCACCTCAGCAGCCGATGCAGAACAGCGGTTATCAGAACGCGCCGCAGCAGCGTCCGCCTCAGGGCAATCAGGGCGGTGGTTACGGTAATCAGGGTGGCGGTTATCAGCAGCCTCCGCAGCAGCCACAGCGTCAGGCGCCACAGCCCAGCAACAACTTTGATGATTTTGACGACGACATCCCGTTCTGATCATGCTGCCGGATAACCTGAGTTATCCGGCATTCTCCCTCCTAGCGGTGTCTTTTCAGCACCTCGCCCAACGTCTCAAACCAACCGCCAATCAGGGTTTTTATCCCGGCAATATCATCCAGGATATGATGCGGCTCTTCTTCCGGAAGCGGAGGCAGAATATGCGCAAAGTAGGTGTCTTTCAGTAACCGGTGCAGCAACCGTTCACCCGGGAATGGCTTACCGTTACTCAGTGCCCGCGCACCTTTCAACAGGTTGCGGATATCGTACTGGGTCGGGCTGATATCGGCGACCTGCTTGCGGATACCCAGCAGCTCATACACGCCGATTCTGGCGGTGCGGACCGAGCTCTCCATCGTGAAAACCACGTCGTTACTGGTTTCGACAAACTGACCGAGTAACGCCAGGTTCCGGCAGCCTTCCGGGACCACCCGTGGCCGGTCGCCTGCAGCCCGTGGCATAAACTCAGCCGTAATGTAGGGCATCAGTGCGGTACGCACCTTAGTCGCCGCCTCAATCTCTTCCAGCTCGTCTTTCAGGCCCAGGTGATAACAGATCTCCCGCAGGATCTCACGGCCGGTGCACTCACGCATCGGCCTGGCTACATAATCTCCGGGCAGGTCCGTGCGCAGCGCATAGGCCCAGGCAACCAGCACATCGTCCGGCTGCTCCCGGAAGTGTGGCTGACGGTTGAGGGTGACACTCAGCACCCAGGATGAATCCGTAAAGGTGATGATGCCGCCGGTGACTGTACGCCCCGAATACGGATCATTGACGGCAAGTTCGGTTATGCGCCGGGTCAGCGCCGAGGGAAAGCAGGTCAGGGTCGCTGACTCCCACAGAGAGCGACCGGTGTCACCACAGAATTTCTCCGGCTTACCGAAGCGTGCTGAACGGCGTGCCAGGTTCTGCCACAATACCCAGTCGCTGTCGGGGCCCGGATCGTACTGACCGCGCTGCAGGACCGGTACAGAATCCATGTCGCCATAGGCGCTGCCCTCCGTCATGGAGCCGGTCAGGGCCAGCACCAGATCATCGTTACCAACGGCGATGCTCTGCGGTGCATCGGCACTGCCTGACACCAGTGCGGTGACCGTCAGCTGGTCACCATCTTCGCGGAACTCCAGATCCCGGATGCGCGCCTGCTGTACAAAGCGAACGCCTTTTTCACGCAGCATGCGCTCCAGTGGCTGCACAAAACTCTCATATTGATTGTATTTGGGGAAGACCAGAGCTGACATGTCATTCAGGCCATCAATCGCATCCAGAAAGCGGTGCATATACAGCTTCATTTCCAGCAGGCTGTGCCAGTTCTGGAACGCAAACATGGAGCGCCAGAAGAACCAGAAATTGGTCTCCAGAAAGCTCTCACTGAAATAGTCTTCAATGGTCAGGTCATCCAGCTCATCTTTACGCTTGAGCAGAAGTTTCAGCAGTTCCCACTGATGACCACGGCTGAGTCCGAAGTCACTGAAGTCCTGTATCTGCCCACACTGATGCATCAGCCGCGCACGGGAATAATTCGGATCGTTGTCGTTCAGCAACCGGTATTCATCCAGCACGCTGAAACCTTCCGGCAGTTCAAGAGCTGGCACCTCCTGAAACAGGTCCCAGAAATTATCGTAATTCCAGTTCATCTCACGGCCACCACGGATCAGGTAACCTTCCTGGGCGTTGCCGCTGCCATCCAGCGAACCGCCAGCCGTCTCATGCGTTTCGTAGAGGGTGATGTTTTCTGCCGGCATATGGCCATCGCGGATCAGATAAAAAGCCGCCGCCAGACCGGCAATACCGCCCCCGATAATGTGTGTGCGACGTGTCTCAATCCCCGGCGTCGGTAACGGCCGGAAACGCATGTAGGGTCCGGTCATGTCCGGTGGTGGCAAAGTGTTCTGAGGGGTGTTGCTCCAGTAACCTGAAGTGGCATCGGCTTCGGTAATAAACGGGTGTCCGGAAGATGAATCGGTCATGGCAGGAACTCCAGGTGAAATACCGCTGAAAAATGGCGGGCAGGGCCAATAGTGCGATAAATCCGGATGTCAGCAGCTGATAAAAATCAATTTGTTCAGTAATAGATTCAGTGCAAGAGTTTCAAAGAAGAACAAATGCTCAGAAAACTGAATTTATGAAACTTTCATAACAGACGGGCACAAAAAAACCGGCAGTCGCCGGCTTTCCTGTTCCTGAAGAAGGTATCCTCAGCCTGCGTGGCCGAAGATGGTTTCTGCATCCAGACCATGTTGTTCCATGATCTCACGCAGACGGCGCAGTGCCTCAACCTGAATCTGACGTACGCGCTCGCGGGTCAGACCGATTTCACGGCCCACATCTTCCAGTGTGCTGGTTTCGTGACCACGCAGACCGAAACGGCGGGACAGCACCTCGCGCTGCTTCTCCGGCAGTTCTTCAATCCAGCGGTCGAGGTTGGACTGCACATCGTCATTCTGCAGCTGAGTGCCCGGATCTTCGATACGGTCATCCGCAATGGTATCCAGAATCGACTTTTCAGAGTTCGCACCCAGTGGGGTATCGATAGAGGTTACGCGCTCGTTCAGCTTGAGCATGCGCTTAACGTCTTCTACCGGCTTTTCCAGCAGTTCGGCGATCTCTTCTGCGGTTGGCTCGTGATCCAGCTTCTGAGTCAGCTCACGGGCAGCACGCAGGTATACATTCAGTTCTTTGACCACATGAATCGGCAGACGGATGGTACGGGTCTGGTTCATGATGGCACGTTCGATGGTCTGACGGATCCACCAGGTTGCGTAGGTGGAGAAGCGGAAGCCACGCTCCGGATCAAACTTTTCAACGGCACGGATCAGACCCAGGTTGCCTTCTTCGATCAGATCCAGCAGTGACAGGCCGCGGTTGATGTAGCGGCGGGAGATTTTCACCACCAGTCGCAGGTTACTTTCAATCATGCGGCGGCGGCCAAGCTCGTCCCCCTTACGGGCCAGACGGGCATAATGAATTTCTTCTTCTGCAGACAACAGTGGCGAGAAGCCGATCTCACTCAGATACATCTGAGTGGCATCCAGGGTCCGTCCGGATGTGTCAGCCGCAAACCGCTCTTCTGCGTGATCGTCGTCGCTGTCGGACGCCATCACATCATCAGTATCAGAGTCTTCGACTGAGTAACCTTCGTCTTCGAGTTCTTCCAGAATTTCGCGCTGTTGGACTGCCATGTTGAATCCCGCCTTCTTGGTATTGTTATTCCCCGTCTGAAAATAGATACATAATTCAGACCAGAATATACGTTAACTTTGAGATTGACCGCTTTTGTTACATTCCCGGAAGGAATCTCAGCGGATCAACAGGCTTTCCGTTTTCACGGATCTCGAAGTGCAGTTTCACTTCATCAGTGCCTGTAGAACCTGTTTCGGCAATCTTCTCACCCGCTTTAATCGTCTGATTTTCGCGGACCAGTATGCGGCTGGCATGTGCATAGGCACTGAGGAATCTGTCGTTGTGACGGACAATGATGAGGTTACCGTACCCTCTGAGCCCCGTACCGGCATACACGACAGTTCCTGCCGCTGCTGCCAAAACAGGTTCACCCAAAGAAGTACCGATATCAATCCCCTTGTTGACGGGCTTGGAGGCCGAGAAGCGGGCGACAATCTTGCCATTTGCGGGCCAGATCCATTGGCTGACCTGTGCATCTGCGGGCATTTCAGGCGGTTTTCCTGCGCCAGGCGTCGTCACTTGCGGCGGCTGTACGCTGCCCCCCGGCTGAACTGACGGCTTTTTGACAGCGACCGGACCCGGGGTGACCGGAGCGGAACCCCCTCCGCGCACGTCAATTTTCTGACCCGGGTAGATGGTATAAGGGTAAGGGATGGAGTTAGCACTTGCTAACTGACGATAGTCGAGTCCGTAGCGAAAAGCGATGGCATACAGGGTGTCGCCACGGCTGACGGTGTAATATCCGGAATCCGGAATCCGGTAACCGAACTTCTGATCGACAGAGACAAATCCACCTTCTGAAGAGCAGGCTGCCAGAATAATGACGGCGGTCAGAAGGATGATTGGACGGGCTCTGTGCATGATTTTTTTTTCTGATGTTTTTTTGACGACTGAATTTAGCGGTAAATACCACGGAATACGAAATCGGTATTAATAATCCTTAAGGGAATATATATTTTCAATTCTTATTCCCAAATAATCTTAAAAACAGCAATTTACTCTGTATACCAATGGTAACTCTGTGTAACTGATGGCGTAAAAAGCCATTCAGTGGCTTTTTACTGCCCATTTTTCCAGTATCAGAACAGACACAACTCCCAATCCCGCAAGTAAGACCGCAGCAAACAGATGAATATCCGCTACCGGCAGAACGTTCTGCTGGATGAAGGGCACCTCTGCTCCGTGGCTGTTAACCCGGGTCAGCAGGGTTTCCTTCCAGGGCCAGACCTTCACCAGAGAGCCTGCCATAAAGCCGGTCAGTAAAGCGAGGAAAGTCGCATGATAATGGTGTAACAGCCACTGCAACAGATGAGAAAAGAGCAGCAGGCCGAGCACCGCGCCTGCGGCTAACGTCCCCAGAAACGTCAGATCCAACGTACTGACCGCGGCCATCACCGGGCCGTACAAGCCCATCAGCAACAGCATGAAACTGCCGGAAATACCGGGCAGGATCATGGCGCAGATGGCAATACTGCCCGCGACAAAAACCACCGGCAAAGTTGCAGCAACCTCAGTCGGCGTCGCCAGACTGACGCCCGCAGCAATTACGGCCCCCATCACCACCGCCAGCAGCTGCGGAGCCCGCCAGTGCGGGATCTGACGCCCGATGTACCAGCAGGACGCCAGAATCAGACCGAAGAAGAAAGACCAGAGGTATTCAGGGCCCACCGCCAGCAGATAGTGGATCAGTTTGGCCAGAGAAAGAATGGACATCAGGATACCGCTGCCCAGCGCCAGCAGAAAATTCCCATTGATGTGCCTCCAGGCGGCGGCCACGCCCTGCTCTTTCAGCAGCCCCAGCAAGGAAGGCCGGACGCGGGTGATCGACTGCAGCAAGGTGGTGTAAATACCTGTGATAAAGGCAATGGTGCCACCTGAAACTCCGGGGACGACATCGGCCGCTCCCATCGCGATGCCTTTCAGAAAGACGGCAAAATAATTCATCATCTGTTACCGGATAACCCAGTTGCGTTACTGTTGCTGTTACCTATTCACCCAGTTGGGTTACCGTTGAATACCGGACAGAAAAGGGACGAATTTGGCAGACTCAAGGGTCTTGCGGGAAAAATGCTGGCCATGGCGCGTAATGAGCACCAGCTTCTGCACGGCGCCACCGACCGGAATGACCATACGGCCACCGTCCACCAGCTGTTCCAGCAGAGATTGAGGCACTTCTTCCGGGGCTGCAGCCGCCAGAATGCCATCGTACGGGCCGTGCTCGGGCCAGCCCCAGGTACCGTCCGAAAGCGACGCACGGACATTCTGATAGCCCAGTGTTTCCAGGCGCTGGGCCGCCCTGCGCTGCAGCGGCTCGATACGCTCAACACTGAAAACCTCATCCACCAGTGGACTGAGAATGGCTGTCTGATAGCCGGAGCCGGTGCCCACTTCCAGCACCCGCTTGAGTGGTCCCGCCGCCAGCAGGGCCTCGGTCATACGCGCTACCGTGTACGGCTGACTGATGGTCTGGCCATGGCCAATCGGCAGGGCTGTGTCTTCATACGCGCGGTGAGCCAGTGCTTCATCCACGAATAAATGCCGTGGCGTGACGGCCATAACATCCAGCACAGCCTGAGACTTGATACCCGCATCTTTCAGGCGCTGCACCAGACGGTTGCGGGTACGCTGGGAAGTCATGCCGATGCCGTTAAGATCAAACCCCGTCACTCGTATATCCATCATCTCAGGGCCAGTATTCAGCCATCGGTGCGATGGCATTGTGCAGGGTCATATCCATCTGAATCGGTGTGATGGAAACCCGGTTGTTTGCAATAGCATTGAAATCAGTGCCCGGACCATCGTCGGCAACGTCACCGGCGGCGGCGATCCAGTAACATTCCTTACCGCGCGGATTCACGGTTTTCACCGGAGAGTCCGCCAGATGACGGTGCCCGAGGCGGGTCACTTCAATCCCCTGAATCTGCTCATAAGGCACATCCGGAACGTTGATGCTGAGAATGCTGTGACGTGGCAGCGCCATGGTTTCGATCTGCGGCAGCATCTCCAGCAGAACCCGGCCTGCAGTGGCAAAATGGCGGTTACCGACCAGAGACACGGCAATGGGTGTTTTCTTCAGGAAGCGGCCCTCCATCGCGGCTGCGACGGTACCGGAATAAAGAACATCATCGCCCAGATTGGCTCCGGCATTGATACCGGCGATCACGCGCTCACAACGGTCGCGGAAAAAGGTGTGCTGCCCCAGATGCACACAGTCCGTCGGTGTGCCGTCCAGACTGATAAAACCATTATCCAGGGTGACGGGCTGCAGCGGGCGGTCGAGGGACAGGGAATTACTGGCGCCGCTGCGGTCGCGGTTGGGCGCGACGACGGCAATCTCATAACCTGCCTGCTGCAGGGTTTCCGCCAGCACCCGTAAACCCGGGGCGTGTACACCATCGTCGTTAGACAGCAGCAGGCTCATTGCTTGTGTTCCTGTCGGGCTCCTGTGTCAGGAGAATTTCATTCAAGACCGATGTCGCATAATACCCGGCAGGCAGGGAAAATGTGAGCACTAATTGATCCGTTTCCGGCCATTGCCAGGTCAACTCATGCGGCAGTGCCACGAGTGCCCGGCGCTCCTGATTCAGACCGGCATGCTCAAGTCCGTGGCACAGTTCGGCATGGCGCTCTTCAATGGCCGTTTCAAGTGCCAGCGCCTGCTCTGTGGTACTGACACGCCCGCGCCCCCACAGGGGCCCGGTGCTGATGCCGGCGTCATCCAACAGGTCTCCGGGAAGTGTTTTACCCCACAGTCCCTGAGCGATACGTGCCGCCAGTACTTCATTAAAAATGAAGGAGCGCAGCGCCGACAGATAGAGGCCCTTTTTCTTCGGATTACGCACGCGTTTTTCGCGTGCCAGCATGGCCCGGCCCATCTCGATATTGCCACCGTCATGACCGAAGCGCTGGGCGCCGAAGTAATTGGGAACGCCGGTGTCACGCACTGCCGTCAGATTCGTCTCCACCGCTGCCCGGTCACCCTGAACATCACGCAGACAGATACGGAAATGGTTGCCGAGCAGATCCCCCGGGCGCAGCTTTTTCACATGACGGCTCTGGCTGAGCACGCGGAATTCCGGATGTTCAAATCTGGTGAGATCCGGCGTTTCGCCCTTCGGCAGATAAATGCTGAACCACTGACGGGTGATGGCGTGGCGGTCTTTCAGACCGGCATAGCCGACGTCTTTTTCGGTCACGCCCGCCGCCTCAGCAAGACACTGGGCAACATACGCGGTATTGGCGCCGTTCTTTTCCACCTCCAGCCAGATGTGCTCACCCTCACCCGAGGGCAGCTGCAGCGGCAGTTCGGTGACGCAGAAGTCAGCATTGAATTGTTTCAGCTGTGCCCGGGCACCGCTGGCGGGGTAGGCTTTCGGCCACTCAGGTAATGGGTAAGATGCTTCGCTCATGTGTTGTCTGATGACACCAGCAGGGCCAGTGCGTGTACAGCGATTCCTTCTTTGCGGCCAACATAGCCAAGTTTTTCGGTAGTGGTGGCTTTGACATTCACATCGTCGGTGCGCACCTGCAGATCGGCGGCGATGGCCGCACGCATGTCGTCAATATAGGGCGCCATTTTCGGCGACTGGGCAATGATAGTGACGTCCACATTCCCCACCCGGTAACCCTTGTCGGCAACCAGTCCGAGCACATGACGCAGCAGCATGCGGCTGTCAGCGCCGGACCATTCGTCGTCGGTATCCGGAAAGTGACGGCCAATGTCACCCAGAGCCGCTGCACCGAGCAGGGCATCCGCCAGTGCGTGCAGCGCCACATCGCCGTCAGAATGTGCTTTCAGGCCATGACTGTGCGGGATTTTCACACCGCCCATCATGATGGCATCACCTTGCTCAAACGCATGAACATCAAAGCCATGACCGATACGCATAACGGGGTTTCCTCAGGGATTATTCAGAAAGAGTGAGGCCAGAAGCAGGTCTTCCGGACGGGTGACCTTTATATTATCCGATCGGCCTTCCACCAGCACGGGGGTGCCACCGGAAAATTCAATCGCCGAAGCTTCGTCCGTCACCACAAAGCCCTGACTCAGTGCTTTTTCCAGCGCGGATTTCAGTTCAGCATAGCGGAACACCTGCGGCGTCAGCGCATGCCAGAGCTGCTCACGCTCAACCGTGTGATCAATCCGCACGCGGCCATCCGCACCTCTGATACCGCGTTTCATGGTGTCCCGCGTCGGGCTGGCCAGCAGCGCTCCGCTGTCTCCCAGTGAAGCCAGCAGTGCGTCAATATCGGCATGGCGCAGACAGGGCCGCGCCACATCATGCACCACGACCCAGTCATCGGCCGCGGCCTTGCCTTCCAGCTGTTGCAGGCCGTTGAGCACCGAATCGCAGCGCTCTTTACCGCCCGGAGCCCGCACGATGCGGGAATCGTCGGCGAAGAGGCTGGCAGACCAGTAAGGATCGTCGTCAGAAAGCACAAGCACGGCTGAATTAAACAGGGGATAACTGAGAATGACGCTGAGGGTATGGTCGATCAGCATCCGGCCATTAAGCTCAAGATACTGCTTGGGACGGTCGCTGCCCATGCGCTTGCCAACACCAGCGGCTGGCAGCAGTGGCCAGTAGCGGTTACTCATTTTCAGGTTCAGCAAACAGAATAAAGGTTTCGCCGTCTTTCACGAGGCCAAGGTTTTCACGGGCGGTTTCTTCGAGCAGGGCATCACCGTTACGCAGGTCTTTGACATCACTCATCAGCACCTCGTTGTGACCTTCCTGCGCGGCATTGTCTTCATTCAGCTGATGGATCTGACGCTCCAGCGAACGACTGGCCAGCACGCCGCTGTCATCAAACCAGAGACGGTACTGCAGGATCACCAGCAGAACCAGCGCCAGCACGGTCCAGAGATACCGGAGGTTGATCACCATAAAAGCGTCCGCTTACTCATATTGAAAAGGCTGGGCCTAGTGTAAACCAGGCGGTCAGCAGGACCAACCGGGGCAGACTCCGGCGGACCATCTCAGAGAAACGGAAAGACTCAGAAGGACTGAGTCTGTTCTGTACGCTCCCACATTTTCAGATACTGTTCGGCTGAATTCATGAAGGACTCATAAACATAGGGCTTGCCTGCGGCCAGTGCTTCCTGACGCAGCAGAGCGACGTGATCGGCGAGCATGCCGTACTGGGCAACCCCGTCGCTGGCCAGATCAAACTGGCGGCCGTTGCTCTCACCCTGACGGTCAAACTGAATGCCGAATTCATTCACGAAGGGATAACCAGGATTTTTGCCATTCGGTCTGGCCTGTGTTGCCAGCCCGGACATATCCGCCCCGAAACCAACACCGGGAATATCCTGCGGCTGCAGCGTGGTGAGCATCGCCAGCAACTGCGTCCGGGTAAGTGCAGGATACAGCGCCTGCAGATGCGCCAGCATGTACTGCTCGATCAGCGGGATCAGGGTGTCACTGTCTTTGTTCAGGGGCGACATGTAACCACCGGACCGGGCAATGCGCAGGAAAGCCTCATGGAACGGGTCGTCTGAGGTGTCTGTATCCAGCGGGCCGTCTTTGCCTTTCATCATCCAGTTGTGAGTGCTCACCACGCCGCTGTAGTGGCGTGACTCGACAATATCCATGATGGTGACTGCGGCGCGCACGCTGATGTGATCCAGATCGATGATCATTTTCTTGTCGATCATACGGTTAACCAGATACGCCCCGAGCGCGGTCAGGCCTTTGCGGTTGCACTGTTCGATGCCTTCCGGGTACTCAGGGCCGAGATCATTGATGAAGTCGCCGATCACACCGTCCGGCAGCTCTGGCAGGGCGGGAATACCGGAATCGTACTCAAACCCACGGACATAGGCGCCGTCGTAATCGGCAACATGATCGTCACAGTTTTCGGTTTCGACGTAATGTCCGGTGGAGATCCGCTGCCCGAGATGCACCAGTTCATCTTCACTGTTGCGGGTGTTGGCGCCGCCGAAATGGTTATCGAATTTATGCACCGGGTACATCACCCGCACACCGGCGTCGTACAGGGCATCCAGATTTTCATCCACCTGCTGTTCGTCACAGCTGTCTTTCTCACCACAGTCCAGAACTTCTGAGGCTTCTACGCCATACAGCAGGGCCAGCTTACCCGCGGCAATGGCCTCACGGGCTTCCGCCGGGGTGGTGACTCTGGCAAGAAAGCCTTCTCCCGGACCACCGTACTGGGCATCCACGTAATCAATCAGTGAATTCACGGTATCTATCTGATGGAAGACGCTGTCCATGGTGTCACAGCTGCCGATCTCTTCACCCCAGCTGGCCGGGTTTACTTTGGTCTGCACCTCACACAGCACCTGATTCTCCACCATGTAAACCACCATCATGCGCAGCCCGGACAGGTGCGCCCGCTCGAGCCATTTGTAGTAGTAGGTGGAGTGACCCAGGGAGCTGTAGGCAGGCCAGTCGGTAAAGGCCGGCCAGCCGCTGGTGTCGTGGGGTTTGCCGCCGCCACCGATAATGTCCAGGCGGCCGTTAGGGCCGTGTTCCTGATCACAGGCATCGAGCGCATGAGCCACGCCATAACGGTGAAAGCTGTCACCGGGAATGGCACCGGCAAGAAACTCACTGGAACCCAAGTGACTGTGGGCATCAACATAGCCGCGCACCGGCTCACTGGCGTCACCGGTCAGCATGGAGAACATGTACGACGAATCTTCCGCGTACTGAGGCAGTCCGGCAGGTTGTGCCGACAGGGTCATTTCCGGGTAATCCGTACAGTCACTCTGAGGCTCAAGCACAAAGTCGGTAACGGTGGTTACACGGGCGCTGCCGGAGGGTGAGTAGGAATGACGCAGCAGCGTCCCTGTACCGGCATTACGCAGCGAATACAGCCCCGCTTCTTCACTCAGCAACCACTCAGCCGCCGGGCCGGGTTCAGCCTCCGCAGACTGGCGGAAAGGAGCTGATTTACTCAGGTAATCACCCTGCTGGTCAGTCAGCAGGAAGACTCCCTGCTCTGCCGGTTTGAAAAAGAAGTGTCCGGCGTCATCCACATCGGATGTGCCGAAGTGATAGTTATGCCGGGTGGTGCGGCTGTTCAGGGAAAGGTACTTGCCGCTCTGCGGTGACTGAATGGCATAACAGCCCTGCGCCAGCTGAGACACAGAGTCTGCCTGCACCTGTGAAGGCAGCAGACAGGACGCAGAAAGCGTCAGACAGGCTGCAGCTGGCAACCGCAGGTTCAACCGGAGTTTATTGGTGTTCAGCATGTCCCGTACCTGATCTGATTAATGGCACAGACGATAGGGGCATGAAAGCAGGGAAGCAATAGCCGGAACGTGCCTCTGGCGCGGTCCGGCTGCCTGTTTATGTCATTCCGTACAGTCGTCCTGAGGAATCAGGGAAAATCCGGATTCATAGATCACCGTCTTTTCTCTCAGCTCCTCACCTTCGCGGAAGGTATGACGCAGCAACGCATGAGTCGCACGGTTACGGAGCTCATAGCCACCGGTCTTTTTTTCCACTTCCCACAAGGCTTTGTCAGAGGGTTCTTTCAACGCTATTTCCAGAAACGGAACATGACTGCCCAGCAGAGCGCCATCCCGGTCTGTCAGCTGAAAGACACCGGCTTGTGTCATGGTGAAGCGGAAGTGTCCGGCTTTCTGCGGATCCGCTTCGTGGAAGGCATAACGTTCCTGCAGCGGCAGATCGCGGCTGGCAAGATACAGACCTGCCTGCTGAGCCTGCAGCGCATAGCAACCGCCATTGAGCTGTTCAACCGCCACATCCACCGGCCCCTGAGAGCAGGCGGCCAGCCCCGCCGCCGCACTCAGCATAAGAACCTTTAACACGATCCCGCCGCGGCGGACCTGAGCATACGTCTTCACATCGGACTCCTTAACCCTGACAGACTGCACACCCGTGCGAGCATACGCCCTCCGGATCGCAAACGCGGGATGTTTTTACACGGTTTTACTCTGCAGCGGCCAGTGGTGCCTGCTGCCGGGCTTCCTCACGCAGCTTCTGACGTACCGCCATCAGCATTTTGCCGAAGTTATTCATACCGCGCATATCGCGGCCACTGCCCCAGAAGTAGTCGTACATGCTCAGTTCAGCGATCGTGATATCACCACTGTCGAGCAGCAACTGAGCTATCGCCGGATAGCTGCGGCACTTGATGTAAGTGCCGCGGGTCATGACCACAATACTGGTCTTTTTCCAGTCCTTGCGGCGCTGGTGCCGTCGGCTTTTCCCCAGCTTAACCGCAGCGGCGGGATCCGCGGCCTGGCGGATTTCCTCGCGGTACTCCGGGTCGTCAAACTTCATGGCCTGATAGTAATGCTCCACCGACGGCCACTCGCAGCCGTCCAGCGTAAACGGGGCACTGGCGTAGGCAGAAAGCAGGTGGTCAGGATCTTTGCGGGAAAGGGTGAAGAGTTCAACTTTCGGGTGTTCGAAAAGCATGATGCGTCGCCGTCAGAGAGAAGAACTAAGCTTAGCCGCTGGTAACCGGCAGGTGAAGAGAAAAACGGTTCAGCATAAAACACTGGCATGAGCAGGCACCCTGCCAGAGCTAAGCTATAGTTATTAAACAAGACCTAACCCAATATTCCCCTGAGTTAACAGAATGCACCAGGACAAAGAGCCCGGCTGGCAGCTGCCACTGATCAACCGGCCCATTTCCAACCCGATGGACTGGCAGCCGATTGACCGGCTGATCCTGCTCGCATGCCTTGTCCTGTTTGCACCGGTAGGCTTCGGTTCAGTGCTGCTGGTGACCAACTATCAGGCGCCACAGTACCTCAATCAGTCCCTTGTCCCCATACTTCTCTGGGCCTATGGACTGCATGCGATTCTGCTGCTGACCATGATTTTTGCTGCCTTTCAGCGCCGTGCGCACGACAATCACTGGCCCCTGTTTGAGAACATCATCATCGGCGGCTATCTGGTGGTGGTCATCATCAGCTCATACCTCACCGGAGCACATTTCAGCGAAGGCCTGCTGTTGATCTTTCTCGGTGTGAACATCACAGGAGTGCTCGCCAATGTGAATAAAATCCGTAAATGCTACTGGGTAGTGGTACCCGTTATGCTGGTCATGATGGCCGCGGATTTTATGCACAGTGTGCCCTACGCCATTCTGCTGGAGAAGTCCCCTTTTGAGCCGACAGGTCGCCCCCTGATCGGCTGGATGATTCTGCGTGCGATTATTGTGCTGATTCTGGCAGCGCTGATTTATCTCTGTATTCTGGCGATGAAGCGCTGGACAGAGAGGGAGTCCATTTACCTGGAAATGTCCGCGATTGACGGCCTGACCCGACTGACCAACCGCAACTCCTTTATTCACCGGGGTCAACAGGAACTGGTGCGCGCGCGCCGGCAGGTCACCTCCTTCGGCTCATCACTGGCGTGCATCATGATCGACCTTGATCACTTCAAAGAAATCAACGACACCTGGGGCCATCATGCCGGTGACGAAGTACTGATTGTCACCTCGAAAATCATGATGGATAACGCACGCCAGAATGATGAAGTGGGGCGTTACGGCGGCGAAGAGTTTGCCATCCTGCTGCCGGGCACTAACCTGCGCATTGCAGAACAGATTGCCGAACGCCTGCGCCGCAAGATCAGCGAAACCCGTGTTGAAGTTGATGGACATGTCATTGAAGTGACAGCCAGTTTTGGCGTAGCCAGCTTCCCGGGGGATGGCATAGAGAGCATGTCAGACCTGCTCAAAGCAGCTGACAAAGCGCTTTATCAGGCAAAAGATAAGGGGCGTAATACCGTGGTGTGCGCTGGCGAGGCGGATGATCCACAGCCAACGCCCCCCCGGGATCGGCAGTGAAATGCTCACTGAGCTCTTGATGTTCTCATTGAGTTTTCGAGTTCGCTGATCCGTTGCTTGGTTTCATTCACCAGCAGGCCGATCTCGTTGGCTGATTCGGCCGACCGCGTTGCCAGGGTACGGACTTCATCCGCGACCACCGAAAAACCTCGCCCATGATCTCCTGCTCTGGCCGCCTCAATGGCCGCATTCAGAGCCAGCAGACCAGTCTGATCCGCAATGCTGTTAATCACCGAAAGAATATCGCCGATTTTACTGCTGGACTGCATCACCGACTCCATAGCAGTACTGGTCGAATCCCGGGAGGCTTTCTCAGCGGTGGTGTCTTTAACGAAGGCTGTATACCCGATCTTTCCGCTGATGCGGATTTTACAGAGCGACAGCATGCCGAAAATAATATCGCCGTCCTTACGTTCGATCGTTACTTCACGTGTGGTACCCACGATCTTATCCTCGCCGGTGCTCCGGTTCGCATCCACATAACCATCGTGATTGGTCTGTATCATGGCCGGCACCAGCATCTTCACGTTCCGACCCAGTACTTCATCACGGGAATAACCCCACAAGGCCTCTGCCGCCTTATTAAAAAAGGTGACCACATTCTGATGATCAATAGTCACCACCGCATCCAGGGCCTGTTCCAGAGTCTGTGAAATCACCTCGTTTGCATTTTTTTCTACCGTAATATCTTTCACAAACGCGGTATAAATAATCTTGTCATCGAGGCGGACCTTTGAAAGGGATAAACTGCCCCAGACCTTCGTGCCGTCATGCCGCTCAATCTGTACCTCGCGACTGGTACCGACAATCTTATCGACCCCGGTCGTACGGTTACTGTTGACGTATTGATCGTGGTTGGTCTGGAACATGGCGGGAACCAGCATTTTCACATTTTTCCCGATCACATCGGCGCGCGAATATCCCCAGAGTTGCTCAGCGGCTTCATTAAAAAAGGTGACACAATTATTTTCATCGATGGTCACTACAGCATCGATGGCCTGCTCGAGTGTCTGGGTAATAATTTCACGCGACTCGCGTTCAGCCGTAATGTCTTTGACAAATGCCGTATAAATCAGGGAATCCCCAATCCGGACCTTGGAAAGAGACAGACTGCCCCAGACTTTATCACCATCTTTCCGTTCGATTTCGACTTCGCGGCTGGTGCCGACAATCTTATCCTGGCCGGTTGTCCTGTTGGCATTCACAAACTGATCATGCTGAGGCTGGATGCCTTTAGGTACCAGCATTTTGACATTATGACCGACAACCTCATCACGGGAATATCCCCAGAGTTCCTCAGCCGCACGGTTGAAGAAAGTGACACAATTGCGCTCATCAATCGTCACCACAGCATCGATAGCCTGTTCCAGCGTCTGAGTTATGACCTCACGCTGCTGGCGTTCTGCGGTGATGTCTTTCACAAATGCGGTATACAACAGACTGTTCCCTACCCTGACCTTAGATAAAGACAGGCTACCCCAGACTTTAGTACCATCTTTACGTTCAACTTCTACTTCCCGACTAGTGCCAACAATTTTGTCCTGACCTGTACGGCGGTTGGCATTCACATACTCATCGTGATTGGGTTGCAGGTGCAAAGGCACCAGCATTTTCACATTTTTTCCCAGAACCTCCTTTTCACTGTACCCCCAGAACTGTTCTGGCAGCACGATTAAAAAAGGTAATGCAGTTGTTTTCATCGATACTGACAACCGCATCAATGGCCTGACTCAGAACGTTTTTGTAGACATCCCTGGCTGATCCGAACATACATCCCACCTCAAAGAAAAAATCATGAGAAATAAAAAATCTCGATTAATTCTTATTAATTAGAATCTTATTTGCTTTGATTACATTCACTTCAGTTTAGAAGATGATTTGAATTAAAACCGGTTTTATCGTCAGAAAAGCAGGGAGATTCCTGAGTGAGCCTCAGAGGTTCAGAAACAGGAATTCAGCAAAGAGCAAACCGAAAACCCGTAACAGTGCCAGCTCTGAAAACATCCATAGGGCGTAGAATAAGGAAGTACAGTGGAATCACACGGCTATAAGAAAAACATTCAGAATACTTCGGATCAGCTTCTTCATCGCTGACCCCAGCCTGCCCGTTCCAGGACTCTGAGCCGCAAACTCATCACTCCTCACAGCGCCCTTCAACAACTCCCACACTGTGTAACGCATCGGTACGGGTAAAACTGATTTCATCACTCCGGATGGTGCAATTGATTTTTTTATCCAATAAGTCTTTGCGGATGATTTTCCACATACGCTCCCGTAAATATTCGTCCGGCTCTGCAGGCTCCACCATCAGATTAACAGTGGTCTTATAGTTTTTTACGATGACATTACCATCTTTATCTTTCGCTTCAGCATAAGTACTTTGCCAGTCTGATTGTGAACTGGCCTGAGTTTTTGATGTATGAACGAATTGCTGAGAGAAACAGAGAGCGCTGTACAGCGCTGCCGGTAAAAGCAAAAGGCTCTGCCAGAGACTTTTCATAGGCTTGATCTCCTTATCAACCATGAGACAAGACACCCCATATTCCTGCGGTGAACTTCAGAACCTATCAGATGGACTTCAGCAGAACAATTAAAAAGCAGTTAAACCATTAGCCTTTCCAGCATTCCTGACACTGGGAAAAGCCATTGACTGAACCCTGGAAAAGTCACACAAGCGACGATAAGACAAGGCAAAATTTACTGGGTTAATGGATCCCGCGATCAAGTCGCGGGATGACGTTGAATGCATCAACGCTTCAGAACGTTGGAAATCGCGTGACGAATGCAGTAGCGATTTCGTAAAAACGTCAGGAGCACTTCTGCTGTGAGACCGTCACGAGGACGATAAGACAAGGAAAATTTTCTGGCTGAATGGATCCCGTGGTCTGACGCCGCGGGATGACGTTGAATGCATCAACGCTTCAGAACGTTGGAAATCGCGTGACGAGCGCAGTGGCGATTTCGTAAAAGCGTCAGGAGCACTTCTACCGTGAGACCGTCACGAGCGACGATAAGACAAGGAAAATTTTCTGACTGAATGGATCCCGCGGTCTGACGCCGCGGGATGACGTTGAACGCATCAACGCTTCAGAACATTGGAAATCGCGTGACGAATGCAGTGGCGATCTCGTAAAAGCGTCAGGAGCACTTCTACCGTGAGACCGTCGCGAGCGAAGATAAGACAAGGCAAAATTTCCTGTGGGAGCGGAGCGTACAAGTAGTACGTGAGGTCGGCTCATGCTCCTGCAGAGCCGACATTTCCGCCATCCATGGCGGTCACACACCAAGAAAATTTTAACGCTGTATTATCGAGCGCAGCAGGTATCACTGGCCCTTAATTTCAGAACGGCCTTTATATGGGGCCTTTTCGCCCAGCTGTTCCTCAATACGCAGCAGACGGTTGTACTTAGCTACGCGGTCAGAACGGCACAGTGAACCGGTCTTGATCTGGCCAGCGGCGGTACCAACAGCCAGGTCAGCGATGGTCGCGTCTTCGGTTTCACCGGAGCGGTGAGAGATCACAGCTGTGTAGCCTGCGTCTTTCGCCATTTTGATCGCGTCCAGAGTTTCAGACAGTGAGCCGATCTGGTTGAACTTGATCAGGATGGAGTTACCGATGCCTTTTTCGATACCTTCAGCCAGAATTTTGGTGTTGGTTACGAACAGGTCATCACCCACCAGCTGCACTTTGGCACCCAGTTTTTCAGTCTGGTATTTCCAGCCGTCCCAGTCGGATTCGTCCTGACCGTCTTCGATAGATACGATCGGGTATTCCGCACACAGGTCGTACAGATAGTCGGAGAAACCTTCTGAGGTGAAGACTTTGCCTTCGCCTTTCAGATCGTACTTGCCGTCTTTGTAGAATTCAGAAGAAGCACAGTCCAGAGCCAGAGTGACGTTAGTGCCCAGCTCGTAGCCAGCGGCAGAAACGGCTTCTTTGATGGCTGCCAGGGCATCAGCGTTGGACGCCAGGTTCGGTGCGAAACCACCTTCGTCACCCACTGCAGTGTTCAGGCCTTTACCACTCAGAACTTTCTTCAGGGCGTGGAAGATTTCCGCACCACAACGCAGGGCTTCAGCGAAGGTCGGAGCGCCAACCGGCTGCACCATGAATTCCTGAATGTCGACGTTGTTGTCGGCGTGCTCACCACCGTTGATGATGTTCATCATTGGTACTGGCATGGAGTACTGACCGGCAGTACCGTTGATGTCAGCGATATGAACGTACAGTTCAACACCTTTTGCTGCAGCGGCGGCTTTGGCGGCTGCCAGAGACACGGCCAGAATGGCGTTAGCACCCAGCTTGGCTTTGTTGTCGGTGCCATCCAGCTCCAGCATTTTGTTGTCCAGCGCGCGCTGGTCCAGAGCGTCCATACCCAGCAGAGCAGGCTTGATGATGTCGTTTACGTTAGCAACGGCTTTCTGTACGCCTTTGCCCAGGTAACGGGATTTATCGCCATCACGCAGTTCCAGTGCTTCACGGGTACCGGTGGATGCGCCGCTCGGAGCACAGGCGGTACCGAAGAAACCGCCTTCCAGAGTGACGTCAGCTTCCACAGTCGGGTTGCCGCGTGAGTCGAGCACTTCGCGTGCTTTAATGTCGATAATAGATGCCATTTCTTTCTCCTTTAAGCAGGTGTCTGAAAACTATCTGCGTGGTCAGGGATGTGTCATCGGGCCTTCAAAAATGCTCATTTACGCTGAGTAAACTGCGCTTTTTCAGACCCTCTTCCTGTCCCTGACTGCCTCGATGACGTTTTCAGTCTACCTGAGGGGCAGCGTTGAATATTAAACTTAAAATTGAATTAAAAGTGTGTGTTAAAAACCGTTAAACCTGATGATCCAGCGCCGCGGCGATAAACGCCGAGAACAGGCCATGACCGTCACGCGGGGTGGAGGTAAATTCCGGGTGGAACTGACAACCCACAAACCATGGGTGATCCGGTACTTCCACCACTTCTACCAGCTCGCCGTCCACGGAGCGGCCAGCAATGCGCAGACCAGCTTTTTCAATGTCCGGCACCAGTGACGAGTTCACTTCATAACGGTGACGGTGGCGTTCGACGATCACGTCTTTGCCATAGGCTTCTGCGGTTTTTGATCCCGGAGTCAGAACACACTCCTGACCACCGAGGCGCATGGTGCCGCCCAGATCAGAATCTTCATCACGGGTTTCGGTATTGCCGGAGGCGTCTTTCCATTCAGTGATCAGACCAATCACCGGATGTTCAGACTCACGGGTAAATTCGGAGGAGTGTGCGTCTTTCCAGCCCACGACGTTACGGGCGTACTCGATCACAGCAACCTGCATACCCAGACAGATACCGAGGTACGGAATTTTGTTTTCACGGGCGTGCTGAACCGTGCGGATTTTGCCTTCCACACCACGGTTACCAAAGCCGCCCGGCACCAGAATGGCAGACACGCCATCCAGTACTTCCACACCTTTGCGCTCAACGTCTTCGGCATCGATGTAACGGATATTGACCTTAGTGCGGTGATGGATACCGGCGTGATCAATGGCTTCGATCAGTGACTTGTAGGCATCCAGCAGGTCCATGTATTTACCGACCATGGCGATGGTGATTTCGCGGTCCGGGTTGAGTTTGGCATCGGCCACGTCATCCCATTCGGTCAGGTCGGCTTCTTTGCAGGACAGGTCGAATTTCTCGACGATCAGATCGTCCAGACCGGCCTGATGCAGCATGCGCGGAATCTTATAAATAGTGTCAGCATCTTCCAGTGGCACAACCGCACGCTCTTCAACGTTGGTGAAGAGTGCAATTTTGCGCAGCGAAGAGGCATCGATTTTATGATCGGAGCGACAGATGAGTACGTCCGGCTGCAGACCGATGGAGCGCAGCTCTTTTACCGAGTGCTGGGTCGGCTTGGTTTTGGTCTCACCGGCGGTGGCAATATAAGGTACCAGCGTCAGGTGCAGTGCCAGTGCGCGTTTGGAGCCGAGTTCAACTTTCATCTGACGCACGGCTTCAAGGAAAGGCTGGGATTCGATGTCACCCACGGTACCGCCGATTTCCACCAGCGCAACGTCGGCGCCTTCACCGCCTTCGAGCACGCGGCGTTTGATTTCGTCGGTAATGTGCGGAATCACCTGCACGGTACCGCCCAGATAATCGCCGCGACGCTCTTTCGCCAGCACGTCGGTATAAATACGGCCGGTGGTGAAGTTGTTCTTGCGGGACATGGTGGTGCGGATGAAACGTTCGTAATGACCAAGGTCGAGGTCGGTTTCGGCGCCGTCGTTGGTTACGAATACTTCACCATGCTGGAAAGGGCTCATGGTACCCGGGTCTACGTTGATGTAGGGGTCCAGTTTGAGCATGGTGACTTTCAGGCCGCGGGCCTCAAGAATGGCTGCCAGTGATGCGGATGCGATGCCCTTCCCTAACGAAGAAACAACACCGCCCGTGACAAAGATAAATCGTGTCATAGAAGGTCCGGGAGCAGAGATAATAATGCCGTTTGAGGGAAAACAGCCAGTTGCCCGGACACGCCAGATGCCCGATATTCCCCCACTCAAGATGGGAGGGCAGAATACCAGAAAGCACCTGCAGGGTAAATTCATCTGGTGCACAAAACCGTACTCTCACACTGACCTGTGTGACATCTCTGAACAAATGTCCTGAGCCCCGCTTTCTGCCTCCCGGGAAATTCAGCGGGCAGCCGGAGACGACTTTCGGCAACGGGTCCGGCGCCCGGGGTTTTGCCGCAACGCTGTGTTCACTCCTGCCCTTCACACAGTCCATGCAGTACTCAGCCCGCTGGTTTACACTCAGTGCATACTCCTGACCGCGCCGAGACTGAGGACGTACCCATTAACGCGCCATCCGCACCCGACAATACCTCTCCGCAGGCTGCCCGCTTCGGCCTGTTTCTGGCCCTGAGCGCTGCCATTCTTATCTCCACCAAACCCATCATCATCAAGTGGCTGTACAGCCTGGGGATGACCGCCATCCCATTGTTGGGTGTACGTATGCTGCTGGCACTGCCCCTGTATCTGGTGATCGGCGTCGTCCTCTGGCAACGGCTGGAACAGAAACCGCTGCTCAGCCATGTCCTGCGGGCCTGTGGTGTGGGGCTGATCGGCTATTATCTGGCGTCGGTGCTGGATCTGACCGGGCTGGAGTACGTCACCGCCCAGCTGGAACGGCTGATGCTGTATGCCTACCCGAGCCTGGTGATCCTGCTCGGAGCCGCGTTCTTCGGCATCCCCATCAGCCGCAGAGTCATTCCACCCCTGGTGGTCACTTATCTCGGCCTGGCCATCATGTATGGTCATGACCTGGATATGGCGCCATCGGGCAGCAGTGCGGCGGACATTTCCAAAGGTACTCTGCTGATTCTCGGCAGCGCGCTGTGTTACGCCCTCTATATACTGTTCAGCAAACGTGGTGTGGCAGAACTCGGCAGCCTGCTGTTCACCTGCATTGCCATGGGATCAGCAACGCTGGCAGCTCTGCTGCATTACACCCTCACTCACGGGCTGGTGTTGCCGGAGATGGATGTTCAGCGCTGGGGAGGGACGTTTGTTCTTACGGTCTTTGCCACAGTCCTGCCATCGTTTCTGGTGAGTGAAGCCATCCGTCATATCGGCCCGGCCAAGACCAGCGTGACCGGCACCGTCGGCCCGGTAGCAACCACCCTGATGGCGGTTTTCTTTCTTGGCGAACCGCTGGGCTGGACGGGCGTGGCCGGTATGGCACTGGTTCTTTTCGGGGTTTCCCGACTGCGCACCTGATACTGAATAATCAGGTGTTCAGCTAAGGTCCTGCAAAAAAATCCTGAGATGTTAGACTGTAAAGGCCTCGTCAGGACGACGTCGCACCATCGGCTGCTTCAATTACAGCCATTAAATTCTTAAAAACTGAAATCAATTACAGCCCGCAAGGAACCAATGTCATGGCCAATCAAGGCGCATCATGGGTTTCCGGTGCAGCTGCCGCCGCGGTGTTTTTTACCGCTTCTGTGCATGCAAGTCCGGACCTGTCAGGCGGTATCTGGTTTAACTACCAGTACCAGCAAAATAATCCACAACACGAAAACTCCTGGGGAGTGATCGACAGCGAAGCCCTTGTGCTTTATGTCGACGGCGATGTCGAAGACACCCCCTGGACCTACTCCGCCGAAGCCCGTTTCGGCCCGGGCAGCTTCACCGATCCGGATAACAACAGCACCGGTGACCAGTTCGGTCTGCATAAGGCCTGGCTCGCCTATCAGATCGAGGACGGTGCAAAAATCACCCTGGGTAAAAGCCAGGTCCCCTTTGCCTGGAAAACCGCTAACTTCTGGCCCGGAGACATCTTTCTTGCCGGTTATGGCGACCAGATGGATGTCGGGGTGAAAGCCTCCCAGACTCTGGACAGCGGTCTGCACTACGACGCCGCGCTGTATCTGGCGGATGACTGGAGCACCAGCACCGACACCATGGACGACAACCGTCACTGGGGCAGTCAGAGCACCTACCGCAAGGTGCAGACCTTTGTCGGCAACCTCTCCTACACCTTCAGCGATGTACACACTCTGGGAATCTCAGCCCAGAAAGGCGGGCTGCAGGAGATGATCAGCGGCGAAGGCGACATCAGTGGTGACCATCAGGCCGCAGCCCTGTATTACGTAGCCAGCGCCGGTCCTCTCAGCGCCAAAGCCTCCGTTATCTCCACTGAGCGCAACCTGCCCGACGAATACGCCGACCTGACCATTGAAAACACCCGTTACGCCGGTGAACTCGGTTACAGCAGCGGCAACTGGTTCTTTTATGCCGACCTGACCTACGCCACGCCGAATACCGAAGGCAACAACAGCGATACCATCCGCGCCTTTGCGCCGGGCTTCAGCTACGACTACGGTCCGGGCTGGTTCTATCTGGAATACCTGACCCAGGACGGTTACATCGATCGCGACGGGCAGGCGCTGGAAGGAAACTTTGATGCCCTGTACGCCACCCTCGACTTTTATTTCTGAGCTGATCCCGGAGTCCAATAATGAGTGAACCTCAAACGGGCCGTTTTCCGGTCCTGATCAATCCACCGGTCTTTTTCGGTTCTGCCATGGTGGCCATCCTGTTGGTGGCCTTCACCATCGGTATGCCGGAAACGGCCAGTCAGGCCTTTGCTGCAATCCAGAACTGGATCGTCGGCACTGCCGGCTGGTTTTACATTCTGTCGGTGGCCATCTTCCTGGTGTTCGTCGTGTTGCTGGCAGTCTCCGATTACGGCCGCATCCGTCTCGGACCGGATCACAGCGAGCCCGATTACAGCTACAAAAGCTGGTTCGCCATGCTGTTTTCCGCCGGTATGGGTATCGGCCTGATGTTCTACGGTGTTGCTGAACCTGTGATGCACATGATGTCACCGCCGTCTGCCGACCCGGAAACCGTGGCCGCCGCCCGTGACGCCATGCGCATTACCTTCTTCCACTGGGGGGTTCACGCCTGGGCGATCTACGCTGTAGTGGCGCTGGCACTGGCCTATTTTGCCTTCCGTCAGAACCTGCCGCTGACCATACGTTCGGCGCTTTACCCCATCATCGGCGAAAAAATTCACGGGCCGATTGGCCATGCAGTGGACATCTTCGCCGTCCTGGGCACCCTGTTTGGTGTGGCCACCTCGCTGGGCCTGGGGGTAATTCAGGTTAACGCCGGTCTGAACTATCTGCTGGATGTGCCGATTGCCACCACCACGCAGGTGATCCTGATTGTCGGTATCACGTCACTGGCGACCATCTCAGTTGTGATGGGTCTCGACGGCGGTATCCGCCGTATCTCTGAGCTGAACCTGATTCTCGCCATCATCCTGCTGCTGTTCGTACTGATTGCTGGTCCGACGGCGCATCTGCTGGAAACTCTGGTGCAGAACACCGGCCACTATATGGCCACACTGGTCGACACCACCTTCAATCTTTACGCCTACGAGCCGACCGGCTGGATGGGCGGCTGGACCCTGTTCTACTGGGGTTGGTGGATAGCCTGGTCGCCGTTTGTCGGCATGTTCATTGCGCGGGTCTCCCGTGGCCGCACCATCCGTGAGTTCATCATTGGTGTGTTGCTGGTACCGGTCGGCTTCACCTTTATGTGGATGACCTTCTTTGGCAATACCGGCCTCAACATGATCATGGAGCAGGGCATTGTTGAACTCGGCCAGGCCGTCTCTGCCGATGCTTCGGTGGCTCTGTTCCAGTTCTTCGAGTACCTGCCTTTCTCCACTCTGGCCTCGACCATTGCGGTGATTCTGGTGATTACCTTTTTTGTCACCTCGTCTGACTCCGGTTCTCTGGTGGTAGACATGCTGACCTCAGGCGGCGACCACGAAGACACCCCCGTCTGGCAGCGCATTTTCTGGGCTTTATCCGAGGGGGCGATTGCCGCAACTCTGCTGATGGCCGGAGGTCTGGTTGCCCTGCAGACCGCCACCATTGCCAGCGCCCTGCCGTTTGCAGTGGTCATGCTCTTCATGTGCTGGGGTCTGTTTAAATCGCTGCGGCTGGAAGTGGTCAAACGCACCGCCCTGCGCGATGCCATGCTGGCACCCAGAGTGGTGCAGAACCCGGTCAGCTGGGAGAAACGCCTGTCACGTATCATTCACCAGCCCAGCAAACAGCAGGTGGTGGACTTCCTGTCAGACAAAGTCAGACCGGCTCTGGAACAGGTGGCTGCGCAGTTCCGTGAGCGTGGACTGGAAGCCGAAGTGCATATGGAAGAAGGCAAGAAAGTCTGGATCGAAGTGCCCCACGGTGATGAGATCGACTTCTTTTACTCCGTTCATGCCCGGCCGATTTCGGCTCCGAGCTTTACCATCCGCGACACCCGCAAAGACCGGGAAGAGAAGATGCGTCACTTCCGCGCGGAGGTCTACCTGAAAGAAGGCGGGCAGGACTACGATGTGATGGGCTGGACCGTCGAGCAGCTGCTCGCGGATATTATCGACCAGTATGAGAAGCATCTGCACTACCTGACGGCCATCCGTTAAGCGGAATGCTGTACCCTTCAGAACGCCCGCAACCGCGGGCGTTTTTTTATGGTGCTTTGTCACCCCGTACGGCACAACCCGTCCGACAAAGTCGCCAGCATTCCCTGCCGATAAACAGACCCTGCTCAGCGGATCAGGTAGACTGCATCAATCTCCATAAACGACCCATCCAATAAGGATATGTATGCGTGTCCGTTTTTCGTATTCCAGGCGCCCTGTTTATCTCAGGTGTCTGTCGCTGGTGTTTCTCGCTCTGCTGACAGGTCTCTCCGGTTGCTCGGAAGAGCCCACAGAATTAACCCACATTGCCCCCGACGGAATATCCCTGCTGGTTGAAGCCGACCTGCCCTACGGTACAGACTCTGCCAGTGTTGCCGCCGCCGTTTATGACGACGGCGAGCCCACGCCCATGACCGGTGGCGACCTGTTGCGGGCGCAGAGCGACAGCGAAACCGTTTTCCTCAGCAACGATGAGCTGAGCGATAACTTTTACGCAGCCGCGCTGAACGTCCCCAACCCTGATGCTGAGGGCAGTATTCTGGTGGACATCATTCACGATGCTCAGGCCAGCCGCAGTGACCGCTGGTACCCGACCGATAAAGCACTGGTCGACCCTGGCCCGGGCTCTGCCGTTGGCTACAGCGCTCTGCTTACTCTTCCGGAAGCTCCACAGATCATAACGCCGCAGTCGGGTCTGTCGTACAGCCAGCGCAGCGATGAATTTACTCTCGAATGGCTTGGGGCCCCTGCTGACAGCCTGACTCTGGTCAGCCGGGTCAGCTGTGCCTCAACCGAGGGGGACAGTCTGGGCTGGGTACGCTCCCAGGATATTGACGACGACCAGTCACTGACCCTGAGCATCGCCGACCTGATTCCTCAGGACGGCATCATCGAAACCACCGGTACCCTGAGTAATCTGGTTACCGGATTTCTGCAGGTACTGATCGACGTTGCCCTCATCAGCGTGACTCTCGGGCTTTATGAACCCGACAGCGTCGACCTCTCTGACTTCACCCTGGACAGCTGTGACATTGGCATCAGCCTGGTGCGTAAGCTTAATGGCGAGCTGGATGAGGGCGTCAGCGACGGTTCGGCCGTCGGCAGCCGCAGCGACAGCCTCACACTGGAGTACCGTCCATGAAACCGGTGTTTTCTTTCCGTTATTGTTGCCTGCCACTGCTGACCTTGCTCTGTCCGCTGTCTGTGCAGGCTGCCCCCTACAGTTTTCATCTGGCACTGGGTGGTTGCCAGCTGGAGGTCGATGCAACGCAGAATGACCCTGACTTTAACCGCTGTAATACCTATGCCATGCGCGGAGGGTACCGCGTAACCTCCGGCTTTGCGCTGGAAGGTGGGTATCAGTATTTCAATGATTCAACCACTGACCGTCAGACCGATCTGGCCGGAAGCTATGACACGGTATTCAACAGCGGTAACTTTCTGCTCGGCGCGGAATTCTCGTTCCCCCTGACGGAGCGGTTGCGCCCGTATCTGCGCGCCGGAGGTCTGCACTATGAAGCCAAATTCACCGTGCATGAATATTTCGAAGGCGATGTGGAGGGCGGTAAAGACCAGATCCGCGACAGTGGCTTCGGTTACTACGCCGGTGCCGGTCTGGAAGTCGGGACCCGCAATTCCCTGATGTTTACGCTTGAGTTGCAGCAGCAGGTGATGCCGGACCTTTTTTCTGACAGTGCCCGTCCCTTTGATGCCCGCTATTACAGTATTATGGTGGGCGTCGGTCTCTGATACCGGCACCCCATTTTACCTCACCGGAGTGTAGTTCATGGCCGCCGGAAGCCTGCTTGCCCTGCTGGATGATATTGCCAGTGTTCTTGATGATGTGGCGACCATGTCCAAAGTCGCTGCGAAAAAAACCGGTGCTGTTCTCGGAGATGACCTCGCCCTGAATGCCCAGCAGGTCAGTGGTATCCGTGCTGAGCGCGAACTGCCGGTGGTCTGGGCGGTGACCAAGGGCTCACTGAAGAACAAACTCATTCTGGTGCCCGCCGCCCTGCTGATCAGCGCCTTTATGCCTGCCGCGATTAAATATCTGATGATGATCGGTGGTGCGTATCTGTGCTTTGAAGGCGTGGAAAAACTCGCGCATAAATTTCTGCACCGCCATGAGGATACGGATGAACAGAAGCAGGCTCTGCATGCGGCACTGAGTTCAGCCGACACCGACATGGTAGCGTTTGAACAGGAAAAAATTAAAGGCGCCATCCGCACCGATTTTATTTTATCCGCCGAAATTATTGTGATTTCTCTGGGTGCGATTACCGGCGCGGAATTACTCGCGCAGATTCTGATTTTATCCTTATTGGCGTTGTTATTTACCTTTGTGGTTTACGGCATCGTCGCCGCCATCGTCAAACTTGACGACGTCGGTTTATGGATGGTGGAAAACGCGGCAGACCCCATGGCGGCGCTGAAACGGGGAACCGGAAACTTCCTGCTCGGGCTGGCCCCGAAGATGATGAAGCTGCTGACCATTGTCGGCACGCTGGCCATGTTTCTGGTTGGTGGCGGTATTCTGGTGCACAACCTCGGCGCACTTGAACATCTGAGTCATGAAGCGGTTCATCTGGCGGAAGGCAGTGGTGTTGCTCTGGCCGGAGGGCTGACGGGAATGGGCGTTAATCTGATTATTGGAATTATCGCAGGTGCAGTGATATTAGGAGTAGTGTCACTTGGGGCAAAACTACTGCCACAAAAAACTTCAGAAAAAGGTACATGATCCGCCACTGTTATCACACATATTTATCAACCCAAAATACGTTTCCTGAATATGACTGAGGTTGCCTTCAGCTGCAGGGCTCATTTCCCGGTTCCGCCGTCATTCGCTCCCGGGAGGACGGCATCCTTCCGGCGCTGGCCCACCCTCCTGCTTCGCGCTGTGTGGCTCGCAACAGGCACACTGAACACCAGCAGCACCCTGGCCAAAATACACAGCACTGAGAGCCTGTGCACACTGCATGGATCTTACTGATAGCAGAAAGAGCTGAAGTTTTTACAGATTCTATGTCTGGCAGGCGATAGTGCTGGTACGGCAAGCATCTGATACTCACACCGGATTATCGATATCGATAAACCGCACATCCAGATCAAACTCATCCGCCAGATATTCTCCCAACGCCTTCACGCCATAGCGTTCCGTGGCATGATGTCCGGCACTGTAGAAATGCGTACCGGTTTCGCGCGCCAGATGCACAGTCGGCTCATTGATCTCACCGGTTAAAAAGGCATCCACCCCGGCATCAATGGCTTTCTGCAGATAGCCCTGGGCGGCACCGGTACACCAGCCGATGGTGCGGATGACGTCATTTTCTTCACCAATATGCAGGGGTTCACGCTGCAGGCACTGCCCGATCCATTCACTGAATTCCCGCCCTGTCATAGGCCGGGGCAGGCGGCCGATGTTACCCGGTACTGACAGATCGGTTTCATCAAGGGGACCATCCACCTGCAGGCCCAGTATGTCTGCCAGCTGCGCGTTGTTACCGTACACCGGGTGCATATCCAGCGGCAGGTGGTAGGCGATGAGATTGATATCGTGAGTCAGCAGGCTGCGCAGGCGTTCGCGTTTGATGCCGGTAATACGTTCGTCTTCGCCTTTCCAGAAATACCCGTGGTGTACCAGGATGGTATCTGCACCGACGGCGATGGCAGCGTCAATCAGTGCCTGGCTGGCCGTTACACCAGTAACCACGACCTGAATCTGGCTGTGTCCGGCGACCTGCAGACCGTTCGGGCAATAGTCGCGGATACGCTGACTCTGCAGCAGGTTATCCAGACGATTTAACAATTCTTTGCGTTGTACGGTCATATGCTGGTTTCCGCTGGCTGATTCAACGGGCATTATAACGTGATGCACAGGCACGGCAGAATGTCCGCTTTTTTCTCTGCCCTGCCGGTTGGTTATTGTTCCCCGGAGTTTTCCGATGTCTCTCGCTCAACGTCTTATTTTCCCGGCTCTGGTCGGTGCTGTGGTCGCCGTTTCTGTACTTTACTGGGCGCCGGAATGGGTCATGCCACCAGCAGGCCAGACTGGCAACATGACCACCCTGCCTGCTCCCGGTAAGACAGGCAGTCCCGGCAACCCGGCTGTCACACCAGTCGCTCCCGGGGAGTGGAGTGGTCCGGTCAGTTACTCCCGGGCGGTACAGGCCGCCACGCCGTCCGTGGTGAATATTTACACCAAGAAACTGATCCGTACCAAAGTACATCCACTGCTTAAAGATTCCTTCTTTAAGCGTTTTTTCAGCAACCTGCCTCAACCGAAAGAACGCATTGAATCCAGCCTCGGTTCCGGCGTCATCATGAGCCGCGATGGCCATATCATCACCAACCTGCATGTGATTAACGGCGCGGACGAAATTCAGGTTGCCCTGCACGATGGCCGCGAAGCCACCGCCGTGGTGATAGGTACTGATCCTGAGGCGGATCTTGCGGTACTGAAAACCGAACTGGCGCCGCTGACGCCGATCACCATTGCCGATGTCAGCCATATTTCGGTGGGCGATGTTGTGCTGGCCATCGGTAATCCCTTTGGCGTGGGCCAGACCGTGACTATGGGCATTGTTTCGGCCACCGGGCGCAGCCAGCTGGGCCTGAACCGGCTGGAAAATTACATCCAGACAGATGCTGCAATTAATCCCGGTAATTCCGGTGGTGCCCTGATCAATGCCTTCGGTCAGCTGGTCGGAATCAATTCCGCCATTTATTCCCAGTCAGGTGGCAGTGAAGGCATTGGCTTTGCGATTCCCGCCAACATTGCCAAGCGCACTGTTGAGGACATCGAAGAATACGGGACGATCATGCGTGGCTGGCTGGGTATCGAAGTCCGGGAAGCGTCGCCGGAGGTATTGCAGTCGCTGAATTTACCGTCGGCCCTGAGCGGCCTGATTGTCACCGGCACCAACAAGGATGGTCCGGCAGAAAAGGCCGGACTTGCCCGTGGCGATATCATCACCAGCATCAATCATCAGACGACGCTCAGCTCAGTCCGTACCATGAACCTGATTGCAGCCCTGCGTCCCGGCGATGAAATCGATATTGAATATCTGCGTGATGGTATGACCCAGACGACCCGGGCTGTAGCAGGCATCCGGGAATAACGGCGCTGACATAAGCCTAAAAAAAAAACGGCAGATTTCTGCCGTTTTTTTATTGCCTTAAAGGTGTCCAGTCAGACACTCAGAATACTGCTCATGGCGTTGAAAAGCGTAGTATTTTCATCACTTTTTCCGACGGTAAAGCGCAGGCAGTTTTCCAGTAAAGGATGGCTTCCATCCATGCATTTAATCAGTATTTTCTTTTCTTTCAGGGCTTCAAAAATACCTTTGGCTGAATGTCCTGTCGCCCGCACCAGCACGAAATTGGCTTGTGAAGGAAATACCTCAAAGCCCATGGCTGTCAGACGCACCATCATTTTTTCGCGCTCTTTTTTCAGCAGTGAGCACTGGTCGTTCAATACGCGGTAGTTTTTCAGAGCGTACGCTGCGGATGCCTGGGTCAGCACGTTGATATTGTACGGCATGCGGACTTTATTAATTTCATCCAGCCACTGCGGTGAGCCGAACAGCATC
>CETZ01125662.1_pt1 | contig 33294 bp, 31 predicted proteins | sample 531441 | NCBI WGS metagenome assembly CETZ01 (sample SAMEA2623098, study PRJEB7988) | marine metagenome | isolation source: saline water (ENVO:00002010), including | reverse complement strand
CCCGCCATAATATGGGGGTTCATGCGTATACACACCGGATAATCACCTCCATACAAGCCGCCAAACTGCTCTAATATGCTCAGGTTATCGATGTTGATGCGCACGCCTAATTCCACCGCTTTTTTGATCTCATCAATAGAAACCCCATTGGGGGTATAAATGATGTCAGCAGGATCAAAACCAGCTTTCAGGCCCAGCTCTACTTCTTGGATGGAAACGGTATCCAGCCCGCTGCCCAACTGCTTAAAAAAGCGCAGCACATTCACATTGCTCAGAGCCTTACAGGCGTAATTGATCTTATGTTTACTGCCCTTAAAAGCCTTTTTGAGCCGTTTATACTGGCTCTCCATTTTGGCGGTATCATAAACATAAAGAGGGGTGTCGTATTCACGGCATAATTGCAACGCATCTACCCCGGCAATTTGAAAGGTTTGCGATCCCTGTGACATTTTAAAAGTTTAAGAATTGAACTACAAAAAAGAAGGCTAAAATACATAGTCTTAATAGTTTATAGGACGCGCTACCTCTTAAAAATTTAATTTCTTCAGTTTCACCGGAATTAACCCCTCCTTAACCCTTGTGGCATAGCTATTTTGTTAATTTTGTGCCCCTACAGGTAGACCTTTACAAATCATTTTTATGAAAAAACATAATTTTTCAGCCGGGCCTTGTATACTTCCACCAGAGGTTTTACGCCAGGCTTCACAGGCTGTTCTGGATTTTGACGGACTGGAACTTTCACTGATCGAGATCAGTCACCGCAGTAAAAATTTTGTGGCCGTAATGGAAAAGGCCCAGGAACTGGTGCGTGAGCTCCTGAAGGTTCCGGAAGGCTATTCCATACTTTTCCTGCAAGGCGGAGCCAGCCTGGAATTTGTGATGGTTCCCTACAACCTGATGAAAAACGAAAACGGCCGTGCGGCCTACCTGGATACAGGCACCTGGGCCAGCAATGCTATTAAAGAAGCCCAGCGCATAGGCCAGGTGGACATTGTAGGCAGCTCTAAAGACAAGAATTACAACTACATCCCCAAAGGATTTTCCATACCTGGAGAGGCAGACTATTTCCATTGCACCTCCAACAACACCATCTTCGGAACACAGATCAAGGAATTTCCTGAAACGCCCGGACTGATGGTGTGTGATATGTCATCTGACATTTTCAGCAAACCCTTGGATGTTTCCAAATTTGACCTTATTTATGCGGGTGCCCAGAAAAATATGGGACCTGCCGGTGCTACCCTGGTTATTGTGAAGGATGAGATACTGGGCAAGACAGGACGTAATATTCCGGCCTACCTGGATTATACCACCCACATCAGCAAGGAGTCCATGTTCAATACGCCACCGGTATTTTCAGTATATGTGTCCATGCTTACCCTGCAATGGCTAAAGGATAACGGAGGTGTGGAGTGGATCACCGAAGTGAATAAACAGAAAGCTGAAGTGATGTACAATGAGATAGACCGTAACAGCCTGTTTACCGGCACGGCAGAAAAAGAAGACCGTTCCAGCATGAACGCCTGCTTCCTTCCCGTGAACGGAGTAAAAACCGAGGCTTTTGACGCTATGTGGAAAGAGGCTGGCATCAGCGGCATTAATGGTCACCGCAGTGTAGGCGGTTACCGCGCCAGCATGTACAACGCACTCCCCCTGGAAAGCGTAAAAACACTGGTGGATGTAATGAAGGAATTTGAACGTACCAACGGATAAAAAAATCTCCCCGCAAGGGACTAACAATTCAATAAATACTATGAAAATACTGGCTAACGATGGCATTTCAGAATCCGGTAAGAAGAAACTGGAAGACAACGGTTTTGAAGTGGATACCACCAAAGTGGCACAGGAACAACTCTCTAACTACATCAAGGAAAATAATGTGAACGCCATACTGGTACGCAGCGCTACTAAAGTGCGCCAGGACCTTATCGATTCACTGAACGGTCAGCTGAAACTGATTGGCCGCGGTGGCGTGGGTATGGATAACATTGATGTAGAATATGCCCAATCCAAAGGCATTCACGTAATCAACACTCCGGCTGCAAGTTCCCGTTCAGTAGCTGAACTCGTTTTTGCCCACCTTTTTGGCATGGTGCGTTATCTTTTTGACAGCAACCAGAAAATGCCACTGGAAGGTGATTCCAAATTCAAGGAACTTAAGAAGAGCTACGAAGCCGGTATTGAACTTAAAGGCAAAACCCTTGGCATCATTGGTTTTGGCCGCATTGGCCAGGAAGTGGCCCGTATGGCGTACGGCCTGGGTATGAAGATAGTAGCTGCAGATCACTCACCCTCTACCGTTGAACTTAGCATCCCTTTTGCGGACGGGCAAAGTATTTCCACCAAAGTGGAAACCACCAACATTGCCGCGGTGCTGAAGGAAGCGGATTTCCTTACTATCCATATTTCCGGTGCCGGACAAACCCTGATCGGAAAGAAGGAGATCGAAAGCATGAAGGATGGCGCAGCCATTGTCAATACCGCCCGTGGTGGTGTAGTTAACGAAAAAGACCTTTTGGAAGCTTTGGATAGTGGCAAACTGCGCTACGCAGCCCTGGATGTGTTTGAGAACGAACCCACCCCGGCCATTAATGTACTGATGAGCCCATATACTTCTCTGAGCCCGCATATTGGTGCAGCTACTATGGAGGCTCAGGACCGTATTGGTGAGGAACTGGCTGACCAGATCATTGAATTGCTTAAATAGCATCTTTATTTACACAGACCTTGAAGCCCGCTGATCACAGTGGGCTTTTTTATTTAAACGAAAATGTACTGGGAAAGCGTTGATTAGCATGACTTAATCATAATGCACCGCTATGAGACGTGTACTCCCTTTCTTGCTATTGCTCCTTTCTACCCTGTCTTGCAATGAGGATCCATCCTTCTTTACAAATACCTCTGAAGCTTCAACATCCTCTTTCACAGAAGGCCTGGCCGATGCAGATGTCCCGATCACACAAAGAGAGTTAACCCCACCCGTTAATCCAAGCTCTCAGGATGTTGTTTCCTCAACTGCTGAAACCTCCCTTAAAAAAATCATTAAGAACGGTTCCCTTGTCATTGATGTGGATAGCCTTTACAGGGCCAAAGCCACCCTGGATAAGATCATAAAGCAATTTGAGGGTTATTATGACCGTGAAAGCTTCCAGGATGAGGACTATTCCCTTCGTTATAACCTGGCCATACGGGTTCCGGTTAATAGTTTTGATCCATTGGTATCAGCCCTGGAAAATGGTTTTAACCGGATAACCGATAAGGAAGTATCCGCAGTAGATGTTACTTCACAGTATAAGGATATTGAAAGCAGGCTGAGCAGTAAAAAAACGGCCCTGGAACAATACAGGAACATCCTGAAAAAAGCACAGACCATTAAAGAAGTCCTGGAAGTACAGGATTACATCCGCAAGTTGGAAGAAGAGATTGAGAGTACCACGGTGCGTTTGAAACAACTACAGGATCAAACCTCATACAGCACTCTGAATGTAACTCTCATCCAGAAGATACCGGTGGAATATACCCAGGAGGAAAAATCGTTTTGGACCGATGCTTCCCATGCCTTTACTTCCGGCTGGAACGGATTGGAAGCTTTCCTTATTTTACTCATCCGGGTATGGCCCTTCCTAATTATTACCGCAGTGTTGATATGGGGAATACGCAGATTGAGAGGATCCTAATACACTGGTGAATTCCATTCACCGCCCCTCATCCACCATTCACCTACTTTACCTCCCGGCTTGGGCGTTAAAGCCTTTTACATCGGTACCATGTCCGCTACTTTTGGCTTATCAATCGTAAAAACGGATACCATGAGTTCAGAAGATTTTAATACTCAACCCAAACATCGCGGCCGTAAGGGTGCCACGGCCGGAATCCTCATAATCCTTTTGGGTGTATTCTGGCTACTCCGCAAGATGGGCGTCTATATACCAGGCTGGATATTTGACTGGGAGATGATCCTCATCTACATAGGTTTGGCCATCGGTATCAACTCCGGGTTCAGGAACAATGCTTCCTGGATACTCATTGCCATCGGTGGTTTCTTTCTACTGGACGATCTTTACTTCATTCCTTTCCAGGTGCGCGAATACTTCTGGCCGATCATGGTAATTGTACTGGGCCTCGTGATCCTTCTCAAGCCTAAAAAAAAAGGTCATTGCCATGGTCATGAACGGCACCATTGGAAAGAACGATACAGTAATTATGAGGTGTACGAGGAAAATTTAAAAGACAGCCCCCACCGCCTGGACAGCGTAGCGATATTCAACGGTTCCAAGAAAGATATTGTCTCCAAACAATTTAAAGGCGGTGAAACGGTAACCGTATTCGGGGGCACTGAGCTCAACCTGTTGCGTGCCGATTTTGAAGGCACCATTGAGCTGGAAAATGTGGTGGTGTTCGGAGGACTGAAGATTATTGTTCCACCCAATTGGGAGGTACGCACCAATGTAGTAAGCATACTGGCTGGTGTGGAAGATAAAAGAACCTCCGCAGTTCAGGTAGTACCGGATGATAAGGTGCTGCTGATTACCGGGGTGGTGGTTTTTGGAGGAATTGACATTGTAAGCTACTGATTATGATACTTTACAAGGCCAGGGTCCTCTTCCGGATCCTTAAAGAGAATAACCAGGCAGATTTTGATGAACAACTGATGCTGATAGAAGCTTCCTCTGCGGAAGAAGCCCGCCAGCGCCTGGAGGATTATGGTGCAGAAGAAAGTGAGACCTTCACCAATATTCGCGGACAACTCATCCACTGGATCTTTGAAAAAATAACCGATTTACGTCCCTTACGATTCCAAAACGGACTCATCCAAATGGATAGCCGCACCATTGAATCAGAGGAAAGTGAAGAAGCTCTTTTACGAGCTCACCGGATAAACCTAAATTAGTGGATAGCAAACCTCCTGTGGCTTGATACTGAACCCACTTTTATATCGCCAAAACCTTATGTATGTGAGCCTGGGGCTCATTGTTTTAGCGGGTGTACAGGTTTGGGCCCTTACTCATTTTCTGCACCTGCGCTTTGCCTGGGCCCTTACGGATGCCAGTGTCCACTGGCTGGTACTGGCAACCCTTGCTTACTTTATTGCCAATACTCTTTCCTATTACCATCCTTCGTACGGAAAAGGCATTCTAAGCATACTAGCGCCCGCCATGCTTACTTTAATAGGTTTGCCAGTTGCCGATCATCTATGCAGCTGGACCATCAACAACCCGGAGTATAGTGCTTTCATACAGAATTGGGCGGTTTACCGCTATACCGTTTTCTTCCTGATATTGGTGGGAGTAACCTTAATGAGCCTGCTGTGGTACCGCCTGGGTGAAAAGGAAGATGCCCAGCGCAGAAAGGAGGAAACGGAACGCATTGCCCGCGAAGCAGAGCTTTTTAAACTACGCCAGCAGTTGCAACCTCATTTTTTGTTCAACAGCCTCAACTCCATCAATGCCCTCATTGGCAGCCGGCCCCAGGAAGCCCGCAATATGGTACAACAGCTTTCGGATTTCCTTAGAGGAACCATCAGAAGAGAAGATCAAAGGCTGGTACCCTTGCAGGATGAATTACTCTATCTTAAGTTATACCTGGATATTGAGCAGGTTCGCTTTGGGCACCGTTTGCAAATACGGATGCACCTGGATGACACCGCCACCTCCTGGCAGATACCTCCTCTAATCCTGCAGCCCCTTTTGGAGAACGCCATTAAATTCGGGGTTTATGGAACTACCGAGAATATAGAGATCGTACTTACTTCCAGGATTCAGGACAATCATTTGGAGTTGGTTATTGCAAACCCCTACGATCAGGATATGGAGCCCCCGGCCGGTACGGGCTTTGGGCTCAAATCCATTGAACGGAGACTGTTTCTTTTATACGGACGCAAGGATCTCCTGGAATTCCATAAAGATGAAAAACGGTTTACAGCCAAGGTTAAAATCCCTAAAACACTATGATCAAAACCATACTGATAGATGATGAACCGCTGGCCTGTGACCTGGTAGCTGAGTACCTGCAGGACTTTCCGCAATTACAGGTAGTGAGCCGTTGCCACGATGGTTTCCAGGGCATGAAAGCCATTCAGGAACATCAACCGGATCTTATTTTTTTGGACGTACAGATGCCGAAGATCAGTGGCTTTGAGTTATTGGAACTGCTGGAGGATCCTCCGGCTATAATCTTTACCACCGCCTTTGATGAATATGCTTTAAAGGCCTTTGAGGCCAATGCGGTGGATTACCTGCTTAAGCCCTTTTCAAAAGAACGTTTTGAAAAAGCCATCAACAAATTTCTGGAACACCAGCCTGCAGAACATAAAAACATACAGCAACTGGCTGCTCAGAATCCCGGTAGCCAACCCAATCGCATCGTTTTGAAAGACAGTGGCCAGGTACGAATTATCCCGGTAAAAGATATTATCCGCCTGGAAGCCGATGGCGATTATGTGAAGATCTATAGCCGGGAAGGGAATTTTATGAAAAAGAAAACCCTGCAACATTTTGAAGATACGTTAAGCAAAGAAGTATTTGCCCGCATCCACCGCACTCACCTTCTTAACATTTCTTACCTCGAAAGAATTGATCCTTACCATAAGAATAGCCATATTGCGCGCCTCAAAGACGGAACCTATATCCCGGTAAGCAGGACTGGGTATCAAAGACTTAAAGAAACGCTCAATATTTAATTCAATCTCATGGATCACAAAAAAATGCACCCCGAAAGTTTAATGATGTCTTACGGCTATAAGCCGGAACTTTCCGAGGGTTCCATCAAATGCCCGATTTTTCAAACATCAACCTTTGTTTTTAAAACCGCTGAAGAGGGAAAAGCATTTTTTGAAGTGGCTTATGGATTGCGGGAAAAGGATGAACATGAAGAGCTTGGACTCATTTACAGCCGCCTGAACAACCCGGACCTTGAAATACTCGAAAATCGGCTATGCCTGTGGGATGGCGCGGATGATTGTGCGGTATTTGAAAGCGGAATGTCTGCCATCTCTACGGTACTGATGGAATTCCTGCAACCCGGTGACCTGTTGTTGTACAGCAACCCGGTATACGGTGGCACGGACCACTTTATTAAACAAGTACTGACCAAATTCGGCATTCATGTAGTAGGTTTTAAAACCGGCCAAAGCCAGGAGGAGATCGAACAGATCATCCAGGATAGCGGGCACGGTGACCGCCTGGCCATGATCTACGTAGAAACCCCCGCAAACCCAACCAATGATCTCATAGACCTGCGCTCCTGCAGCAACCTGGCAAGAAAATACAGCCATGATGATCATAAGGTGCTGCTTACCGTGGATAACACCTATATGGGGCCCCTGTGGCAACACCCGCTGAAACATGGCGCTGACCTGGTCATCTACTCCGCCACCAAGTACATTGGCGGCCACAGTGATGTAATTGCCGGTGCCTGTTTAGGTAGTGCCGGGTTAATGCAAAGAGTAAAAGCCCTGCGCACCTTTTTGGGGAATATGGCCGGCCCGTGGACGGGTTGGTTATTGATGCGAAGCCTGGAAACCCTGAAAGTGCGCATGGAAAAACAGGCGACCAATGCCGCTAAGATCGCTGAATTCCTGGAGGGTCACCCCGCTATTGAACGTATTTACTACCTCGGCTCTTTACCGGCAGATGATGAGCGCAACCAGGAAATATTCCAGCGGCAGTGTACTTCTGCCGGGGCCATGCTTTCTTTTGATGTAAAAGGAGGCGAAAAAGAAGCTTTCCGCTTCCTGAACAATCTCAAACTCATCCGCCTGGCGGTGAGCCTGGGCAGCACGGAATCACTGGCCCAGCACCCTGCTTCCATGACCCACGCAGGAGTAGACCCTGAACTCCGGCAGGAGCTGGGTATTACCGACAAACTGGTTCGTTTGTCAGTAGGCGTGGAACATAGTGACGATCTTATAGACGATTTAAAACGAGCACTTACGGCAATAAGCTAGGCTTACTCCCCGGCCACCCAGCCTTTAAACCGGGGTGACTTATCCACGCTTACGATGGCATCCTCCGGAGTAGCAGGTTCCATTACCAGTTTCAGCCGGCCCTTGGAATAAGGTATCATTTCACGGATGCTATTGATATGGATCACATACTGCCGGTTGATCTGGAAAAATTTCCGTGGATCCAGTTGTTCCGAAATAGCAGTAAGGGTTTGATCATAGAGATATTGGTTACCGGATACATCGGTGATAAAGGAGTGCTTTCCCTGGGCAAAGAAAAACGCCACTTCATCTTCCTGTAAACTACGGATACGTTCACCCGTACTGACCAGGAAACGGTCTTTGTAACGGGGCCTCAACTCCGTTTCCAGTTGTTTCCAGTCCGCCTGAGGTGCGAGGGGGCGGCTTTCCAGTTTCTGCAGGGCGCGGTCCAGGTCACTTTCCACCAGGGGTTTCAGTAAATAATCAATGCTATTCACCTTAAAGGCCCGCAGGGCATACTGGTCATAAGCCGTAGTAAAAATGACCGGGCATTGCACTTCTACCTGGTCAAAGATCTGGAAGGAAATACCGTCCGAAAGATGAATATCCAGGAACAGGAAATCGGGCATTACCTTTAACAGTTCCTGCACCGCCTCACGAACGGTCCCTACGGTATGCAGATGTTCCCAGGCGGGACGTTTGCGCTGCACATTGCGCACCAGCTTTTCAGCTGCCAAAGGCTCATCTTCTATAACCAGGTACTTCATTGTTCTGATTCGATAAGGGGGATCTCCGCCCGGTAATGATCATCCAAAATACGGAAATGTGTCTTCCTGGAGGTCAACAAGCGGTAGCGTGCCTGCAGGTTTTCCAACCCAGTACCGGTAGAGGGGGCTTTTTCCCCCCGCAGCTGCAGGTTATTGCTCACCACGATATGATCACCTTCACTACTGATCTCTATGAGAAGAGGCTTGCTTTGCGAAGCCTCATTGTGTTTGATGGCGTTGCTCACCAGTTCCTGTAAACTCAGCGGAGGCACATACAGATCCAGGTGCTCTGCCGCTATCTTGCGCTTCACCTGTATGCCTTCCGCAAAACGTATCTTCTGAAGGTTGAGGTAACTTTCCAGAACGTGCAGTTCCCGTTGCAGAGGCACTACCATCTCATCCTTTACTTCCAGCACATAGCGGTATACCCTGGCAAAATCATCAATAAAGTGCTGTGCTTTAGCAGGATCCTTTTCTACCAGTGAAGAAAGCACGTTGAGGCTATTGAACAAAAAGTGCGGATCCAGCTGACCTTTCAGAGAATCGAACTGGCTTTTCAAGCTTTGGGTCTTGAGCTTTTCCTCATTCACCAGTGCTTCCTTCCAGGCCCTGAAAAGATAAACCCCTTCCACAATAGCCATCACGATCAGCGTTACCGTATTCCCGAAGAAGATATTCTCAAAATAAAAATAAGGGGTAAGTTCCTTTTCTTCAAAAAGCGAGGTTTTACTAAAGGCCGTGATAATGAGAAACTGCATAATGGTGGTATAGGTGAATATCACCAGTATCTCCGGAAGTAATCGCTTTAAACCATACTTGTTCCATGGCATTTTACGGCTAAACCCCATAAAGATAAAACTACAACCGTAATACAGGCTCCCGGTTACAAGAAAGGAGTAGATGAAAGAAACCGAGCAATAATTCAGGCTCATCTCATCAGGCCCTGCCGGGGAGCCTACGTAATAGCGCATGAGGGAAAGCAGCGTTGGTACCGTAGCGATACCAACCACTAACAGGAATTCTCCCACCCGGGGATTTAAGCGCTTAGCCATGCGGAAAGATCGCCTTTTTTCATCTTATCCTCAAGATGCTGTTTCGCCTCCTGGCGTGTAGGTAACTGTGAACTCTCCCAGCCCACAGCATAACCTCTACCCATCCTGGAACTAAGCTTCATAGCTTTGAGGTGAGCCCCGGAATTGCGGAAGGCCAGCATATCCTTTTTTTCCATCCAAGTAGTGAGCGTATGATAATTACGTAAATCACTGGGCCAAACCTCCATTTTTACCAGGCCTTTGGTGCTGTTTACTTGGTTAACCGAGCGGAAGGCATGCCATTGGAATAAAGGAACCGCCCACCACTTCTCTACTCTGAAATGCGTGTAACTGCAATACATCTTACTCCGTTTTAAAAGGTTATACGATACAATACCATGGGAAAGAGACCAAGCTGGTAGGTAGTTATAGCCTCCTGCGCTTCAGCATCGTAATCCTGGCCAAAAGGGTTCTGGTGGTTGGTCACATTCTGTACATCCAACGCCCATTCCTGGGTCACCTTTTTACCCGAAAGCTTATAGCCAATCCGTATATCCGTTCTGAAATAAGGGTCATACTGCTCGCCAAAAGCGCGACTTTCATCGTACACTTCTTCGTCTTTGGCAATGGAGGCTGGCAGATCAAGGGGCGTGTAGCGCTGTCCACCGGCATAGGTGAGTTTGGCGTCCACCGTTATCGTTTTTCGCTTTCTGCGCTCGGTCTTGCTTTTGCCCAGCACAAATTCTTTACCTCCTAAAAGATTGTAAACGTAGTTCCCGTTAAAGGCCGTATTCCGCCAAATGCCATCACTACCGCGGTATTGTGACTCATACAAAGAGAGGGTGGTTAAGAAATAAAAGCCTTTATCCAGGAATTTTTCCAGGGTGAGATCTAAACCATAATTATAACCACGGCCCCCATTTTTAACCGAATCCGGGGCCCCGAAGTTAAAGCCCCCGGCATTGAGGCTGGAGAATGAACCGGGATGCTGTTCAATAACGGCATCGTATACGTATTGATAGTAAGTTTCCGCTTTAAAGTGTATGCGGTTGGCAAACATACGGTCATAACCAAGCACAAAATGGTGACTTTTGGTAAAATCCAGGTCTTCATTAGGTTGGATATAGCTACCGTCCGGCAGGCGTATCTGCTCGTAGAGAATAACCACGGGTGCGATCTGGCTATGCAGTCCGTAGCCAAAATTAAGACTCTGGCCTTCCCGGAGGCGGTATGTAAGCCCAAAACGTGGTTCAATGCTGTAATTGGAATTGGACTGCAGGAACATGCTGTGTACACCCAGGTTGGCTTCCCATTTCTCATTAAAGCGATGTTGCCAATTTACATAAGGCTGGTAGAGCATATCATTTTCCTGATGGTTCCTCAGGTCGCGGAAAGCATTGAGATCAGAATCATAGGTACTGTCCAGTAAATTGTAATTCTTGAAGGTTACAAAACTACCCACCCGTACTACGTTTCGTGCATTGAACTTTTTATTCACCAGCGCACTCAACTGGATATCATTCTGCACGAATTCCTGACGGTAAACAGGTGTGATCAGTTTTCCATCTGAACTGATGGTATCCACCGAAGTAAAGTTACCAATGGTAGTAGCGGCTACGGTTACTTTGGAGTACAGGTCTTTATTATAAAAATATTGGTGCGATGCCCCCAGCACTCCGGTACGGACGCGGTTGCGCAGATCCTGATCATCACTGTAAAAGCCTCCGTCACTCTCTTCGGACTCACTGTCCAGGAAATCAATGGAACTAATGCCACCCAGCGCAAAAACATCTATCGTTCCCTTTTTACTACTCGGAAAATGCAGCTTCATGCTCAGGTCCTGGTAATAGGGAACCGCTGTTCCCGTGCCGAAATCAATACCCATGGCTGACATCACTCCTAACGTAGAATAGCGGTAGTTGATCAGGTAGGAAGACTTAGCCTCACGGTTTATAGGACCTTCGGCCCCGGCTTCCAGGCCGTTGAAACCGATCTGCCCTAAAAACTCATGTTTGTCGTAATTTCCATTGCGCATCTGGAGGTCAAAAACCCCGGAAACCCCGTCACCGTATTCTGATGGGAAAGCTCCCGTTAGAAAGTCGGAATTGGCCAGTACGTTATTATTGAGCATGCTTACCGGCCCACCGGTAGCTCCCAACCCGCCAAAGTGATTGGGGTTGGGAATATCAATGCCTTCCATCCTCCAAATAAGGCCAATGGGCGAGTTACCCCGGATCACAATGTCGTTTTGCGAGTCATTGGAGCGTTGCACCCCGGCAAAGTTGGAGGCCATACGTGAAACATCCTGCAGGGCTCCTGCAAAGCGCTGGCTTTCTTCAATGGAGAAGGTGCGGCCCGAAACGGTTACACGTTCGTTCTTTACGCGTTCTTTCTGCTGGTCAGCCGTAACTACCACTTCATCCAGTTGTTCCGTATTCTCGCGCATGCTCACGTTAATCACCAGCTCTTTGGAGCTTAACAACTCTACATTCTGTACCGTTACCGGTTCGTAACCCATAAAACTAAAGCCCAGGGAAACGCGGCCCACCGGAACGCCCTGAATAACGTAATAGCCGTCCACATCACTTACGGCACCTTTGCTGGTGCCCTCCTCCAGCACCAGTACATTAACCCCAGGGAGGGGTGTTTCGCTTTGCTGATCAATAACACGACCACGGATATTCTGGGTAATAGCAGTTTGTGCATATCCTAAAGCACCAAACAAAAAGCTGATAATGAATAATTTAATTTTCATGGTTGACAGGTTTTATTCCCGATTGATTTTTACAGGAGCAAAGCACGGGCTAAAGTACTGCCTCCAAAAGTAAATGGGAGTGAAGGAGGAGTAAACGGGAGTGAACCGGAAAAGGCACCTACCACTTTAAACCTTTCCCTTTTTCATCGATCCAAGGAACGTATTATGTCGTAGATAGACACAGAGTAGAGTACAAATGCAGGTTTAGTTTTTGTAGGTTAAAGTTGGAAGCCTCTCCGTTCAGGGGAGGCTTTTTTTATTACTACTGGTTACCTCTGGAAAGATCACCGGTCTTGAGTCTTTCTATCAATTGCAGGGAACGGTTGATACGGGTATCCACCATTTTAGCAGTATTGATGTAATACAAAAAACTACGCTGCAGGCCTGGCTTTAATTGCTCAAAAAGCTGCCTTCCTTCCTCATCCTGGTTCAGCACCTCCTGAAATTCCTCTGGCATGGGCATACCGTATTTACTGGTGTCCTCCTGCAAGGTCAATTGAGTTTCATCTCCCAGTATTAACCCGGCCTCCTTAAGAGTTTTACCTCCCAAAAGAATGAAGGTTTCACCGTTTTTACTTCGTTGTAAAGCCCGGTGGGCCTGCCAGCCATTTGCAAAGGTGACGACCATCCGTTTCTTGTTTGAACTACCCAGGAAGTTATCGGCAATACCAGGAGGCACCTCAATAAGGGGATAGCCCCCGGATGAGGTCTTAGGCCGGATAAGAACCTTAAGCTTTACTGGTTTTGGTTTCATAACCTTCCAATTTTACAATCCCAGAATACCCTATCGTATTTTCTTGAACAAGTTGGCTCAGAAGACAACTTCCTTTTTAAGAACCGGCTCCAAAAGTTTAATGGCTTCATTCACCGTTTTTACTTCACTGAAGGAGAGATACAATTTTTTATTCCGCTCCTTCATCTGGGCCTTGGGCTGATCTTTCAGGAAATACAATACCCGCTGGAACTTATCGCTTTGGTAAAAAGGTGAATCGGGATCCGATACAAAGTAACCGATGAGCCGCTCTTGTTTCAACACGATCTTTTCAAAACCAATTTCCTTACCCATCCAGCGCAGGCGAACGGAGTTGAGCAGTTCGTACACTTCTTCCGGTGCCGGACCAAAACGGTCAATCAGTTCCTGCTCAAATTCATACAGCTGTTCCGGGTTGTCCAGGCTATCCAGCGTCTGGTACAAGCGTAAGCGCTCTTCCACCTTGTTCACGTAGGTATCCGGAATCAGGATCTCCAGGTCGGTATCCAACAGGGTTTCGTCCACAAAATCCTTCTTCTGCTGGTCTTCGGCATACAGTTCTTTGAACTCACCGGCTTTCAGTTCTTCAATGGCTTCGGCCAATATTTTCTGGTAGGTATCAAAGCCTATATCGGCCATAAAACCACTTTGGTCCGCACCCAAGAGGTCACCGGCACCACGTATTTCCAGGTCGCGCATCGCAATCTGGAAACCACTCCCCAGGTCGCTGAACTGCTCAATGGCCGTTAACCGCTTCCGGGCTTCTTCGGTTAGTGTACTCATAGGTGGCGCAATGAGTTTACAGAAGGCCTTTTTATTGCTTCGCCCCACCCGGCCCCGCATTTGGTGCAGGTCGCTGAGTCCCACATGATGGGCATTATTGATAATGATGGTATTGGCATTGGGCACATCCAGGCCATTCTCAATAATAGAAGTGGCCACCAAAACGTCAAAGTGACCGTCAATAAAGTTGAGCATCAGCTCTTCCAGTTTCTTGCCTTCCATCTGCCCGTGACCAATGCCGATCTTGGCATCCGGCACCAGCCGTCCGATCATACCCGCTACTTCTTTAATATTTTCCACGCGGTTATGGATGAAAAACACCTGCCCTCCCCGGCTCATCTCGTACATGATGGCATCGCGGATCATCTCTTCGCTAAAGGGTACTACCTGCGTTTCAATCGGGTGACGGTTGGGCGGTGGCGTGGTCATCACGCTCAGGTCGCGTGCCTGCATGAGGCTAAACTGCAAGGTACGTGGAATGGGGGTAGCGGTAAGCGTGAGGGTATCTACGTTTACCTTTATATTCTTGAGTTTGTCCTTAACACTCACCCCGAATTTCTGCTCTTCGTCAATGATGAGCAGACCCAGGTCTTTGAACTTTACATCCTTACCCACCAGGCGGTGTGTTCCGATGACGATGTCCAGCTTACCTTCTTCCAGTTTTTTAAGGATCTCGGTTTGCTGTTTACGGGAGCGAAAACGGTTGATGTAATCGATGTTACAGGGCAAATCCTTAAGACGCTCACTAAAAGTCTTAAAATGCTGAAAGGCCAGTATGGTGGTAGGCACCAGTACGGCTACCTGTTTGCTGTCTGCCACGGCTTTAAAAGCCGCACGTATAGCAATCTCTGTTTTTCCGAAGCCCACATCACCGCATATCAGTCGATCCATGGGAACCGGGTTTTCCATATCCGCTTTCACATCAGCAGTGGCAGTGATCTGGTCCGGGGTATCCTCGTACAGGAAGGAAGCCTCCAGTTCGTGTTGCAGATAGGTATCCGGTGAAAAGGAAAAACCCTGGTTGGCCTTGCGCTGGGCATATAGCTTGATCAGGTCAAAAGCTACTTCCTTAACGCGCTTCTTGGCTTTGGCTTTGGTTTTTTGCCAAGCTCCCGAACCCAGTTTATGGGTGGTGGGAACCGTACCTTCCTTACCGTTGTAACGCGCAATCTTATGCAACGAGTGGATGCTGATGTACAGTACATCACCCCCGTTGTACACCAGTTTAATGGCTTCCTGGCTGCGGCCATTCACGTCTATTTTTTGCAAACCGCCAAATTCACCGATACCGTGATCGATATGGGTAACGTAATCCCCTATCTGCAGGCTTGTGAGTTCCTTCAGAGTGAGTGCCTGCTTTTTCTCGTAGCCGGTCTTCAGCTTAAAACGCTGGTAGCGTTCAAAGATCTGGTGGTCGGTATACACTACTTTCTGGCCGGTGGGATCGCTGAAGCCTTCGTGCAGGGTATACACGATCGGTTGAAAATCCACCTCATGACCAATGTCTTCAAAGATGGCATAGAAGCGCTCTACCTGTTTGGTATTGGCACATAGCAGGAAGTTTTGCCAGCCCTTTTCCGTATTGGCCTTGAACTCCTCTACCAGCAATTCGAATTTTTTATTGAAGGAAGGTTGCGGTTTGGCGCTGAACTCAAAAGTGTGATCCGTAGGGTAAAAAACATCATTGTCCCACTCCAGCGTGGCGAAACTTTGCAGGGTATCTTTCAGCATCTCCCCACTGATGAATAGTTCTTCCGGGCGACTTTGGCGGATCTCTCCAGTGAGGGAGTCAAAAGACTCTTCAGCCTTCTTAAAAAGGTCATCCAGTTTTTTGGCGGCCAGGGGAATGCTTTTGACCCACACTACCGTATGATCAGAGATGTAATCAAAAAAACTTTGCCGCATTTCCAGCATCACCTTATTCTCCACGTTGGGAATGAGGTTCAGTTTTTTCACCTTGTCAATACTCAACTGACTTTCAATGTCGAAAGTGCGGATGCTCTCTACCTCATCTCCGAAGAACTCAATGCGATAGGGTTGATCATGTGCAAAAGAGAACACATCCACAATACCTCCGCGCACTGAGAACTGCCCGGGCTCTACCACAAAATCCACTCGCTCAAAGTGGTATTCAAAAAGGGTTTCGTTGAGGAAATCTATACTCAGGTTATCGCTTTCCCTCACGGTAAAAGTATTGGAATTAAGCTGTTTGCGGGTAATCACCTGCTCAAACAACGCATCGGGATAGCTGACTATGACGGCCGGTTTTTTACGGCTATTAATGCGATTAAGCACTTCAGCCCGAAGCAATACGTTAGCGTTATCGGTTTCCTCTACCTGGTAGGGTCTGCGGTAAGAGCCGGGATAGAAAAGCACATCTTTCTCCCCGATGATACGTTCCATATCGTTCAGGAAATACGCTGCTTCCTCTTTATCGGGAAGTATAAAGAGATGTGGACGTTCCGAGTGTTGAAAAGAGGCACAAGCCGCCAGGGAAGTAAAAGAACCGGTAAGGCCCTTGGCGTTGGCCTTGGCCAGTTTGTTGTTGCGGAAAAATCCACCGATCGCCCCCAGCCGTTCATCCGCCAGGTAAGCTTGTATAAAGTCGTTTGCCGTAGTTGCCATGGGTATAAAATGCCTAACCACCCGGTCCTTTTGGAGGGGTGGTTTAATTGGAGAGCAAAAATAGGGAAGTAATTTATCTGAGGGAATACTCGGTTAAAAACAATAGTAACCCGGTGAGTGAAAAGAAGACTTTTCACGTCCTGAGTTCAGCCGGTTGCCGTTACTGCTTATATTTTTATGGCAGCGCTTACGTCCAGATCACCCCCATTAACCGTATATTTTACTTCACATAGCTCAAACAAAAAGCTGCCATTCGCCTGCTCGGTAACATACACCTCCTGGTCAGGCTCCACTTCTATTGGATTTGACCAGTTTATGACCACCCGGGCCGCATTATTACCCGCCTCACCCATGTCTGGGCCATGTACTGTTATATAGGTGCCATTGCGAGGCTTCCTGTTAAGTTCAATAAGGATACCGGGACCGGAACTTTGGGCCTCCGCAGAGAGGGCAAAGTCCCCAAACACCTGGTGTACATTGCTACTATCTATATACCACAGGTTATACTGAACACCATTGGTTACTAAAGTATTTGTCTTGAGCGAACAAGGCACCTCCGGGGGTGAAAAGGACGGAGTGATGATGGGAAGGCTATTTCCATAACTGTAGCCATATTGATTAACCGCAAAACTCCTTACGTATACGGTTACCCCTTCCTGGTCATAATACAGCCTCCCCCGAAAATCATCTGAAGTTCCGCTGCCAATGATCTGGTTCTCTTCCATAGTGGGAAGCGGGTTGGTGCTGGCACAAAACCCGGTGGCATCAATTTTAAGTCCATGGGCATCTGTAACCCTGCCATTCACCAGAATAACACCATCCTCAGGGCTACTTACATCCACTGTTTCTACTACAGGGAGAATGTTGTCATAATCAGGGTTGCAGGCCAGCATGCCCAATCCGGCCAAGCCTATTATAATTATCTTTTTTATAGGTGTCATGGTTGGTTATTATTCAAAATAATAAGTCATCCCAAGCGCTGTCTGCCAGTAGTAGGCTTTTCCGCCACGGGTTAAATTCATGCTGTATCCCAGGCCCAGATCAAGAGTATACTCATCAGTTCCGTAGCTTATTCCCGCTTTGGGAATAAGCCCTACATAAAACCGTGAAACATAATCTGAGCTTTCCATTATGCCGTAATAGTAACTATCTAAATTGTAATTTTCAGATCTGAGGGTGGCATCCAGTGTTGCAAAAGGTGAAAAATCGGTATCCAAAAACCTGTACTGGTAGCCCAAACCCAATATCCAGCCTTTGTGATCCTCGTAAACCTTATAGCCCGGTCTTATCATGGGTAGTTCACTGGAATAACCTACTACGGGAAAAGTATCCTTGCGGGCATTCAGTGAATAATACGACACATATACGGTAAGTGGGAACTGGTCAAATTGATCTTCGGCAAAGCGGTAACCAATTGAGAACATTGGGCCCGGCTTGAATACATATCCGAAATTACCCGTGGTTTGCAGGAAAGCTACTTCAGCATAAAGTTGTGCTTTTACACTACCAGCAAAACCGCACAGAAGCAGGATCAGGCTAAGGTATTTTTTCATGGCAGGTTTAATTAAGCAGGCTAATATAGATCACATACCCTTAATAAGGAAAGGGCATAACCAACGGCCACGCCCTTTCTCTAACTTAAACAACACCTACTTAATTTATTCTACAAGCCGCTTAAAGCAGCACTTTTAACAATACCTCCCAACATTTCCAGTATATCGGATTTGGGATTTTTTTTATCCTCCTCCCGGGCAGTTTCCTCTTTCTTCCGCTCCAGGGGAATATCAAAGACCGAAGCTTTGGCAGGCTGTACCACCAGCTTGTGGACTATTGATTTTTCAAATTCACGACTAAAAGCTTCAATACGGTAGGTACCGGGTTCAATGGAATCCGTGGAATAAAGGCCATTGTAATTACTTGTGATGCTGGTAATCACATTTCCATTCTCATCGCGCACCAGCACATTTACATGCGAAACATCGGAAAACGTCTCGGCATCATAAATACGTCCTTTAATAATTGAACTTTGCGCGCTTACTAACTGGGAAAAGCATACACAGATGCTCAAAGCCCATCCGGCCAGGCCGGTTCTCGCTCCATTTTTCATACGGCTTCGTTTTTTAGATAAACATTCCTTGGAAGTCCTCCGGGCACCGGGCCCAAAGAACCGGTAACCTATTCCGTATCGATACAAAGGTGAATCAGGTTAAAGAAAATAACCCTGTTGTATACAGTTCCCGGGTTAATCTCTCTACCTATATAGAGTGTAGCAGCTGTAAAAGGTTGCTTTTACTTTTTTTCGCTTTCTTCGGAAATTTCAGGACGAAGCCAGGTCATGATCTCAATGCGTCCATCGGGGGTTTTACGCACCATATCCATCCACTCTAAAAGTGGAAGACCAATGAAGTTACCCGATTCAAAGGCCATGCGCAGGTCATGCGCCTGTCCCTTATAGCCCCCTTCATGAAAGAGTATTTCCACCGGGATGCCGGCAACTTTGGAGGCCAGATAAGACCAGCACATAGCCGCCATCTCTTCATCTTCCTTATGAGGAAATTCCTCGGCCATATTACCGTGCAGAAGCGGACGTTCTTCGGGCAGGGATAAGGCAAAATGCCCGGCTTCATGAAGCAGGTCGCCAGGATACTTCAGCTTTGCAGGATCGTAAAGCACTTTACCCTTACCAAGCGCTACCCCGGGCAAAAAGGTTTCTTCCAGTTGAGTTTCCTCATAAGGGATTTTAAATTGGTCAAAAAAGGAGGTAATGCGTTGTAAGGCTTCTTCGGTAGTCATGGTTTGGTTTGATTATTCTTTATGAACGTTAGTGGCCGATGCCTGCGCAGTGGGTAAAATCAACACATCCGCGAGATTAACGTGTGGGGGGCGGGTAGCGATGAATACTACCAAATCTGCAATATCCGTGGGCTGTAAGGCTTTATAACCTTCGTATACATGCTTGCTCTTATTAGCATCTCCTTTAAAGCGAACCAATGAAAATTCGGTTTCCACTAATCCGGGGGCTATTTGCGAGACACGGATATTATAATCATTGAGATCGAGGCGCATACCACTGTTTATAGCATCCACCGCGTGCTTGGAAGCGCAGTACACATTGCCGTTGGGGTATACCTCCCGGCCTGCGATAGAACCTATGTTGATGATGTGCCCGGAGTTACGCTGTACCATACCTGGGATAATAGCCCTTGAAACGTACAGCAACCCCTTTACGTTGATATCGATCATGGCATCCCAATCCTCAAGACTACCCTTATGAATGCTGGATAAACCGTGTGCGTTACCGGCATTGTTCACCAGGAGGTCTACCTGCTGCCAGTCTTCAGGTAAAGAGCTGATGGCTTCAGTTACTGCGGCATTATTTCGAACGTCAAAATTCAGGGTAACAACCGAACTGATGTCCTCTAATTCCTTTTTTAATTCATCCAGGCGTTCCTGCCTGCGGCCGCAGGCAATAATGCGGTAACCTTTCCGGGCTAAAAGACGGGCAGTTGATTGGCCGATACCAGAAGTGGCCCCGGTAATAAATGCTGTTTGTGGCATACGTTCAGGATTGTATGCCGAAGGTAGGAATTGAGAATCAAAACCGAAGCATTCTCACGCTTACAATTGGGTGATGCTCATTTTACCAAAATAATTCCAGCTGTTCACATCGCTGGAAAAAGCCTGACCGTCATGCACTTTTCCATTTATTATACGATTGACTTTCAGTGACCACAGTCCCTCTTCCCGGCCAAAAACATCTTTATAAGGCCAGGTTTCATAATTGGCGAATGAAGCCGGTAAACCGTTGAAGTTAGGATTAGCCCTAATGGCGTTGACCTGAAGAAGGCTTGCGCAGCCCATACGCCATGTATAATAAGGGTCACATATATAATAAACATCAGGGTCTCGCCTGGGCGATCTTTTTTCGGTGGAAATAAGCGGCCTGTAATGCAGGGTTTTAGGTGTAACCTGAATGATAACCGCCTGGTTTGGCATTTTGACTTTCTCCCCTTGTGCAAGGCCAATATATGATGCAAATATCGTGAACAGGAAAATGATAAAGTATTTCATGGCAAACATTTATAGGTATAGAGTAGCTACCACCTAATAGTTGCCTGATACTGTTTCTTAAAAATCAATGATCAACCTTCCTTCAGCCTCAATCAAGCGAGGTTCCATGCCATAGGCTTTCCTGATATGTTCACTGGTAAGAACTGTTTTTTGATCGCCATGTACAATGAGCTCTCCTTCTTTTAAAAGGATCTGTTTATCCGCAAAACGCGCTGCCAGGTTCAGGTCATGAAGTACACCAATGACGGTGAGATTTTGGGTGCCTATGAAATTCCTGATCTTTTTCAGGAAATCATACTGATACTTTACATCCAGGAAGGTAAGTGGCTCATCCAGGAACAAGATGCGGTGGGTATCATCTCCGGGCCATATCTGCGCCATGATACGGGCAAACTGTACACGCTGACGCTCGCCACCACTCAATGTAGTATAATCCCTGTCAGCGAAATGCAGTATCCCAAACCAACGCATAGACTCCTGCACTATTTCAAGATCCAATTTAGCGGGCCGGCTGCTGAAATAAGGGTAACGCCCCATCATTACCACCTCCTCCACCCGCAGAGGAAAGGCAAAATCAACACTCTGGGAAAGCACCGCCCGGAACCGGGCCAGCTCCTCCATCTTTATAGAAGACAGGGGTTCCTCCCCGTAAAACACTTCTCCCGAAGTAGGTTTTAGCTGTCCGCTCAAAAGTTTGACCAGAGTGGATTTTCCTGCCCCATTAGGTCCCAGTATAAGGTGCAACTGATTACTTTCCAGCTCCACCGAAAGGGGTTTAAGGAGCATTTTGGCTCCAATCTTTAAACTGAGGTTTTCGGTACGGATCATCAGAAATAAAATTTGCCTTTTCGTAGTAAAAAAATAAAAACGGGCACGCCTACCACCGAAGTAACAATGCCGATGGGCAACTCTGCCGGCCGCAGGGTCATCCGGGCGACCAGGTCAGCCAGGGTAAGCACAATACCGCCCATAAGGATACCATTGAGCAAGAGGTACCGATTATCCGAGCCACCCATCATACGGAGTATGTGCGGAACAATGAGTCCTACAAAACTGATTACCCCGGTAAAAGCCGTGGCTACGGAAACAATGATCACGTTAATGGTAAGGACTTCCAGCTTGAGCCTTTTGATGTTAACCCCAACGAGGCGGGCTTCATCTTCTCCCATCATCAGCGCGTTCAGGGATTTGGTATAACGCAAGGCCAGCAGTACGCACAACAATGTACTGGCTCCCACAATCAGCACAGAATGCCAGTTGGCACCGGAAATAGTCCCCAGATTCCAGAAGGTTATAGAGCGTGCCTGGGGATCACGGGCTATATAACTCAAAAAGCCAATGCCGCTCAAAAAGAGCGCGTTGATAGCAATACCGGTAAGCAATAACCCTACAATGGATGACCTTGACCGGAAAGACCCACTGAGCATAAACACCAGCCAGGTAGCCACAATACCCCCCACACAAGCCGCAATGGGCAAGGTCCATTCCCCGCCATCAAAATGCAACACCGCTCCCAGCACAAAATACAGCGAGGCCCCAAATGCCGCTCCGCTGCTGGTACCTACCAACCCGGGTTCAACTATCGGGTTACGGAATAGTGCCTGCATCAACACACCGCCCACCGCCAGCGCTGCTCCGGTTAGTATACAAAGTAGCACCCGTGGCAACCTCAACTCGGCAAAAATGCGTTCGTTAAGAGTGGCCTGTTCTCCGCTGAAAAGCGAACGAATGCCCCCGCTGATTTCTTCCCAGCTCAGCTTGATAGCACCATACCGGAGGGAGAGGTAAACCGTAAGCAAAAGAATGAACCCCAATATAAGGGGGATGAATTTAGCTTTCTTCATGACCTGTCCGATGGATCAGTTCCCGCAGTTTAAGTACATTTTTACCGGTACGCGGACCAAGGTAAATAAGGTCATGCTCCTCCACGCGGTATATGCGTTCGTTGCGGGCCGCATTGGTACCGGAAACTCCGGGAAGCTCCTCGATCTTTTGTTGTGAACCTAAGCGGTCATAACCAAAATCGGTAAGCAATATCACGTCAGGGTTAGCCTGGGCGATCAATTCAGGAGAGGACAAATGGCGCATGCCACGTTCGCCATCAATTGCAATCTCTCCTCCTGCCCATTCGATCATCTTACCGGCTGTACTGGCACGGGTTACTGTAAGATAGATATTGGAAGCGCGACCAAAATGAATAACCACTACTTTGGGAGTATCGGAATAAGCTTTTCGGCCTTCCAGGGCTTTATCCATATCCTTCTCCAGGCGATTGCTGAGCTCCTCCGCTTTGTCTTCTTTACCAAAGTAGGCGCCCATCTCCCGCATCAGCTTCTGTGTTCCGGCAATATCCTGCTCATAATCCCCAAAGGTTTTCATGGGGATCTTCAGTTCTTCCAACTGGCGCATCACGTGTTCCGGACCAACATTATTATCATGGATGATGAGATCCGGCTTCATGGAAAGGATACCTTCCGCGCTTAGTGCACGGTGGTAACCTACTGTGGTCAACTCTCTGATCTCGGGTGGGTAGGTACTGGAAAGATCTACGGCCACCAGGTTTTTCTCCGCACCCAGCGCATACATGATCTCATTATACTGTTTAGCCAGGCAAATTATACGCTGGCCGGTAGTATCCGTCTTTTCACCTGTTGCGGACAAGGTATTTTCTTCATTGGCAAAGCGTCCGCAAGCGCTTAGTGCCATAACTACACTACTCAGTAGTATGATTATTTTCTTCATATCTTATTTTTTAAAGAGCGGGAAGCCCGACTTTTGTCTCTGCCGGGCTTCCCGCTGCATTTAACACCAGAAATTCATTCTCTAGAATACGTACTTCAGATTAAGCCCACCATAGAAATTGATCTCGTACGGAGCAGGTAGGTATGCGTCTGCCAATTGATTGATAAACACCATATAGTAATACTGGGTGCCGGTAATATTATTGGCCCCGGCAAACAAATCCAGATCCAGGTGCTTCCCTAATGCCTGACGATAACCGAACTTAGCATTCAGCACAGTAAAAGCATCGGTCATAAAAGCTCCGTCCGAAGAGATAGGCATAGCATCCTTGTAACGCATATTCACATTGCCGTACAGCCCGATACGGGTGCTGGCATCCACGCCCAGGTTAAACACTACCGGTGAAACACCGGCTACAGCATTGCCATCGTATACCTCAGTTACTGCCTGAGTTTCACCACGCGGTACTGACTCATAGCTGAACTTATCATACACAAAGTCATTGTAGGTAAAATTAGCCCATGGACGTACGGAACTGAAGAAAGCCGTGCTGCTTTGGAAGGCATTGTATTTCAATAGTAATTCCAATCCACGGTTGGTCTGGCCACCACTATTGGCAATGTAAGTATAATCGGTGGTCACACTGTCCAGGGGCACTGCCACAGACGTCATTTTATTGGTAAACTTAGCCTGGAAAAGGGCCAGTTCATAATGCAGTTTGCCGCTAAAAAGGTTACCCTTGGTACCTACTTCTATCTGGTCACCCTCTTCAGGAACCAAATCAGCGTTTAATTCACCGGTATTGGAAATCAAAATATTAGAGCTTACCGGAGCTTTATACCCCTTGCTGTACGAGGCATAAACCGACACGTTTTTACTGAACACTTTATTCAAGGCCACGTGTGGCGACACCAAACCGCTATAGTCGGCTTCAAAGTGGCGAGGATCAGTGCTGGCTGCATTATAAACACGGTCATCCAGCGTAATATCCATAGTACTTACACCTACTCCGGCCGTAAGTGAGAATCCCGCAGGCATGGACAAGGTCCACTCCGTAAAGTAGCTGGAAGTACTGGTATTGGACACCTTATTACTGCTTACAGCACCAATGATGTTGTAGCCATCAATATTGGAGCTATCCGTTACCATAGAATAACTCATAGGATGTCCTTTTTGCTGCTGCGTTTCCAGGCCTACAATACCGCTCAACCGGAACTCGCTGGTCAATGAGTAGTTGAGATCAAGCGTAGAACGCAGACCGTAGTTTACCGGATTATTATCATTCCAGCCGCCCGCAGAACTAGAGTTCAGTGCCGCGCCCGAACCAAAAACGGTAGTAGTATTGGCAATATGCTCGTTGAAAGTATAATTGTGTGAAAGCCCCGCCCGGAAGCTAATAACTTCGGAATGGGCGTTATTCTTGATGTAACGGGCATTTCCGCTGTAATCAAAGTCCTCATATTCTTCAATAGTGAGCTCCCCACCTCTTTCGTCATAACTGTTGCTGTAACCAAAGTAGGCCGTTATGGTCTGCTTTTGCGAAGGCCGAAACTCACCTACCACGTTCACAAAGTCCTTTTCAGAAGCGGTATGTGCCATAAAGCCATCCGCAGTTTGGCGACCATAGTTCACCAGCAAGGACGAGCGTTCCGCAGCAGTCTGGAAAGTGGTGGTATAGCGCTGGATACCATATTCACCAATCAACACCTTTTGGCCAAGCGAAGTACGACCAGCCTCCGGGCGTACCGTTTTAAGGTTTACCACACCCGCAATAGCAAGGCCGTACAATGTTCCGGAAGGACCTTTGGTCACTTCCACATCGCCAATAGAGGCAAAGTCAATATCATCCATCATGGTGATACCTTCTGCATCCGTAATAGGAATACCATTAAGGTAAACCTTAGCCCCCTGAGTGTCAAAGTTGTTATTCGCTCCCCGGAAGCCTACTCCGTTGCCATAACCCCGGATGTTGAATTGCTGGCCGGCCGACACAGTTCTGCGCGACATTTCCACTCCGGGCACATTGGCATTGATGGCATCATCCATGAAAAGCCCCATGCCCCGGTTTATCTCCTTTTTCTCCAGCTTAACAATGGAGGCCGGCTGATTAATCAAGGCCTTGTTGGAATTGGAGGTAGCTGTAATCTCCACTTCACCGAGCTTACTGGTGGAGGGGACTAATGCCACCCTGATCAGTTTGTCACAGTTTGCAACGGCTACCTGAGCTGTTTCATAGCCTATAAAGGAAACGGTGATCCTATCGGAGCACGCTACGGTAAACTCACCATTTTCCAGGGTAGCCGTACCTTTATTTTCAGCGGTGGTTACGGAAGCACCCACTAAAGGAGTTTGTGAATTGGCATCCATCACTACTCCTTTCAAATTACTTTGTGCCCAGGCCATAGAACAAGCCATAACGAACACTAAAACTATAGTTAATCGTCTCATTTTTATTATTTTAATATTTACCAGAAACCACCTCATCCACAGCAAACCTTTGCAACAAACACCTCACAAAGGGGCATAGGACATCGGGCTGCAGATACAGCGGTTTCCAAAAAGATGGAATGGATTGGTTGATAGGATCAGCCGATGAGACGTGGAGGTGGGCCGACAATTTCCCTTACCCAGGTTTTCAGGGCAAAGTCATAAGCCGTTCTTGAACGATTTTCAAAGGGCTGAAAACCGTAAATAAAGCTGGTATGAAGGTTCAGGTAAGGACTGGCTAAAGACAGTATAAGAAGGCGCTGTTCCTGATTGGATTCCTGGCTACAACGTTTTTGCACCAGTTCATTGAGCTGGGCAAAAAGAACGGTTTCCTGGTGGTCATTAATACAGTGCAGGTAAATGCCGTCCGGCCGGGTTTCCCTTTTAACCACATCGTACATAGTACCCTCGCTGCGAAATTCATGATCATTATGCCATTGCAACAAGTCCAGCTCTGATTCATCCTGAAAATGGAATACCTGCAATTCTTCCTGCGGAACACCCCTTTTAATCCGGGTTTTGATCTCCTTGCGAATATGTGACCGCTGTATGTGGAAATACATACCTCCTCCTACCATGTGGATAATCAAAAGCAATAGCATGGCTATAGCCGGAATCCTTTTTAGAGTATGAGGGGAGAAGGCCATCAAGCGCTTATGAGTGCAATAGGTTTAACAAGGTTTCCTGGGGAAGTATGGAGGAATGATGCGTTTCAATACGCCACTGGCCCGCTATACGTTTTAAAGCGAAGGTATACCGGCATACCAGGCTGGCTTTCGCCTCACCATTGTTATAGTCAAAACGATAAATCCCGGAGTTTACCGCTCCGTCACCGATAAAACGGATGTGAGTTTGGAGGAAGTTCACTTTGAGGGCTGGTAGTCTCAGAAAGTCATCGAAATAATCCCGCAACTCTTCACGGTGGGTATAAACATGAGGCGTAAAGGCACACATCAGAACAGCATCTTCACTGTAAAGGCGCATCACCTTATCGGCATGGTGGGACTCCACAGCATCTTTCCAGTCGAGAGCTGCATCTTCAATTTCTAAAGTAGCGTGTGATAGTGTAGGTTCCATTTCTTGAAAGCTTTTGAACAACATTAAAGGCATCCTACTTGGGATACCGTGAGACCGAAAGGCTTATGTTGTGCAGGGAAGCTTGATGGAACAATACAATACGTATAAGGGACAGGAGATACCTGTTTCTCCGAGGGTAGCAAAACGACCCTGAGTCCGATGCACGTAATGGGTCGTAAAATGCCCGTATGTTACCGTAATTCCTGGAGAAGATCCATCTTCAGGGTTATCATTTTCACCCGTTGAAAGCTCACACTCTTCGGCCGGCAAAGACGGACTTTCCGGGTTTTCACCTTCCGGGCCCTCATTCCCTAAGTAAAAAAACGCTGGCATAACCATGGCACTCTCTTCTCTCTGTACCGTATACCCCCAACAGAAAGTGAGGTTGACCGTAAAAGCCAGGATGAGAATGTATGGTAAGCTTGTTTTAAACATAGAGCTGCCTGAGAAAACACGAAAGTACAACCTGAACGTACACCTCCTAAATTTTACCGTGAAAAATAGGGCTTTATAGAAACCGGGCCGGGAAAGCCTGCCCGGTTTAAGCATAGTCTACTAGGCTTTTCGTATGATTTGCCTGGTAATCCATTTCTTCTCTGCCTGAAATCGTATAAAATAGGTTCCCACCGGGTAGTTGCCCAGGCTCAGCTGAAACGATCTTTCCTTACCAATTTCTTTCCGCTGCAAAATCTTTCCACGAAGGTCAGTAAGGAACAGCTCCTCCACCTCTTTATCCAATTCAATATTTACCAGGTCACGGGTAGGGTTTGGATAGAGCTTGAAAAATACATCTTCCGGACCTGCTCCTTCAGTATGGTCGGGATCATTTGGATGGAGAGGATTTTCCAAAGCCTGGTCAGGAGGGTCCACCGACACCTTTGCTTCCATGGCCTGGTTCATACAGGCCGGAATAAAGGCAAACTGATGGATCAACCTTACCATCAGATCATTGAGCAATTCTACTTCATAGCTATCGGTAGTTGGTTCTATATGGGAATCCCCTACTCCACTATCATCCGTTAAAAAGGTATAGGTACCGTTGGTAGCTAAGGCCATAGACCGCAGCAGGTATTCTGTTCTTTTATCTATCCCGCTTGACGCTATGGGAATAATGCGTATACCTTTCCGGGCAGCATCCTTAAGCAATTGATGGAGCCTTCTAAGTTCATCCTCACCGTAATGAGGCGGGGCATCCAATACCAGGAACATAATACGGGAAACCGCCTTATTGCTCCACTTAAATTTATTTACGGCTACTTCCATAGCCTCAATAAGAGCCTCAGGGTAATCTCCTCCGCCTCCGGCATTCTGTTCCTGGATAAAGTTCTCGGTTTGGCTGACGTTATCTGAGAAGTCACTTTCACGGGTCACATATTCATCCCCTTTATCACGGTAAAAAACACTGGAAGTTCGAATAGAACTGTGATTCAACACCGATTGGATACGGCCAATAACATCTCCCAGTTCAGCTTTTAAAAAGGCAATTTCATCCGACATGGAGCCGGTAGCGTCCACCACAAAAGAAATATCCAGGACTTCGGGCAGATTACAGGGTTCATCTATTTGCATAATGTTCATTCCCTGGGTGATTGGCTTTAAACCATCTACGGTAAAAATCCGATCATTATAATGTATTTCTGCCCTTTGTCCCTCTTGGTCCTGATCAAAAAGCTTACTCCACATTTCTGCTTTACCGGTATTATCGGTGCGGCATGTCCATATTACCTTACCTCTTCTATCTTTGAATACTACTTCTGCATCTACTATGGGAATTCCATTGGTAAAGGTCAGTTGCAAACTATAGCGTTCAAGAGGCGCGATATTCCAATATTCTTTCCATTGTTTCAGTTGATCATCTGAAATATCCTTCCATAATTCCCATTTGCTGAAATCATGTATCTCACCAGCTGTAAGGATCCTCGCCTCCGGCATTTTATTGAGTTCCTTGGGTTCATCCAGAATTTCCACCTTATCCGGAGACATAAAGCCAATGTTAAAATCGGTTAACGGATTGGGGTGAGCTGCACCAGATATTGTAATATCTCCTAATATTGAGCTATTCCAAACACCCTGCGGATTTTGAAAAAAAACAGTACTGTTACCGGAAGTACGGCTTACTCCAGCTGCCTTTGACGCTGCGAAAGTAATATCCCGCACTGCCATATTCTGAATATCTTCTGCGGTGGTAATTTTACTGCTTTTGGTTTTCTCAATAAGGGGCCGGTCTTCAACAATAACCACCTCACTCAATGCCGTTGAGGCCAGGCTCATTTTAAAATCCTGAACAGTGGGCACATGGGGTGAAATAATAACTCTCCTCAATTTAACAGTTTGGTAGCCAATTAATGACACCTCTACGGTATACTCTCCGGGAGCAATGGGATTGAGGTTGTACTTGCCATCCATATCCGTAACTCCGGTACTTATGACTACACCTGCCTCATCTTTAACCGAAACCCGGGCAAAGGTCAGTGGCTCACCGGTAGCAAAATCCATAACGGTGCCCCGTAACGAACCCGGACGGGTTTGGGCAACTCCATTACAACACAAAAAGGAAAACATAAGGCCAAAGGCCAGGGAATACAGCATCTTCATAGCACACAGAATTATAGATTAGACGTAAACTTCAGCGTCTGGAGTTTCTGTGCAGGCCTGCCAAAAAGTTCAGTAGCTCATCTGTTTATTTAGATACTACAGCATTGAAAAGGTTGCTTAACCCGTACCGGATCCGTCACAAAAAAAAGGAATTTACGTTGAAAGCATTCCAACAGACCCCTAAAAAGAAAACCGGCCGATGAAAGCACCGGCCGGCTTATAAATAAACACCTCGCTATTGTTCAACAATACTTTTATCCCATCTATTTCTCAACCCAATAGTCGCAAGGCTCTTACTGTAACTCCTTAGTTGATCATAAGTCTTTCTCCGAATTAATTTGCCGGCTAAAGGGCTTTCCTACCATCGGAAGGTCACCGTAAATGATCATTTCCGGCAGTTCGGTTGGTGTTGAATTCATTTTAAAATCCAATACGGTAGGAGCATTCGGGGAAACCAGAACCCCTTTAATAATTAAGGTGCGGTAACCGGTAAAGGATACCTGGACATCATATTCACCGGGAGCCACCGGATTGATATTGTATTTACCATCATCATCAGTGGTTCCTCCGCTCACCAGGCTGCCGGAGTCATCCTTCAGCACCACATTCACAAACGGCATGGGTTCATTATTCACAGAATCCATTACTATACCTTTTAAGGACCCGGGACGGGTTTGCGCAACCGCGGAACCAAACGAAACAGAAAACAATATACCCAGGATCAGGGAGTTTAGCATCTTCATAGCACACAGTATTAAGTTAGACGTACTCTTGAGCGTCTTGAATTTCTGTGCAGGCCTGCCAAAAAGTTCAGTAGCTTTTCTACAGGTTTAGATAACCCATCTCAAAAAGGGTTGCTTTAAAACCAGGATTATTGCGAGAATACCAGGCGTGCAGCAGCTCGCCAGGCAGAATGACCATCTTTTACCACAGCCTGGTAAAATCCACCCGGGAGATTATGAAGATCCAGGATCAATTGATCTCCATAAAGACCCGTCTTTTTAAGCACCAACTTGCCCTGCATACTATAAACTTCCAAAGTGCCATCAGACAGATAGTGATCTTCCAGATATAATGTACACTGAGATGTTATGGGGTTAGGAGCTACATTAAGAGATGCAATTACATCTTCACCAAGGTTCCCGCAACCACCATCATTATCAATGGTGATATCGTCTATCATCCAACCATCCAATGAGTCCTGGACCGTGTCCGAAATAAAGTTGAACCGCAGATACATTCTGAACGCTTTTTTGATGGCTATACAGGGAAACTCTACCACTGAGTAGTTCCAGCTACCGGAAGACGAGCCACTAAAACCGCCCCCCTGTCCATTAAAAAGGGTGTCCCCTATGCCTGGGAAACCGAAAGTTTGCAGTCCATAAATATAATCGTAGTCCAATGAGCCCTGGCCCGAAGTATCGGTAAGAAGTTGCCAGGTGGTTCCGGAATCCTTGGATATCTCTATATAACCTCCATCCATGCCGTTTGGGGTTTCGAGCCGGTGTTGGAAACTGACTCTTGGGTGGACTCCATACAACTCAAAACCTACGGTAAAGGTTGAATGATTCCCGTTTGGATATGGGTTGAATGTATCTGTTACAATAGCATTAACGGGCGAATATGCAGAGTTAAAAATAACTTTATCAGGCTCACCGATTTGCCAGATATTATCAGGGTTTATGCTATCCAGTTCTAGGCTGGCACTGGGCGATTCAAAATCAATGACATGGATCGGCTGGGCAAAGGCGCTGTCCCACACCACCAGCATTAGGATTGCAAAAATGGCTCGTATCATGGTTAAGGTTTATGGTTAAAGTCTAAAGTTAATACGATATCTCTTTATATAAGTCCGTTTTCTACACATTTATTCGGAGTAGTTGCGCATAAATTCCTCGGCCTTCTCCACCATCTTTTTGCTTCCGCAGAAAAAGGGTACCCGTTGGTGCAATTCTTCCGGTTGCAGGTCCATTATGCGTGTATAGCCGTCAGTAGCCTTACCTCCCGCCTGCTCTATCAGAAAAGCCATGGGATTGCATTCATACAGCAGGCGCAGCTTTCCTTTGGGAGATTTAGTACCCGTAGGATAAATATAGACCCCGCCTTTCATCAGGTTACGGTGAAAGTCAGCCACCAGCGAACCGATATAACGTGAAGTCAATGGCCGGCCATCGGACTCATCCAGTTCCTGGCACCATTTGATATATTTCTTTACACCTTCCGGAAAGTGAACATAATTCCCTTCGTTAATGGAATAGATCTTACCCGTATCAGGGGCTTTCATATTAGGGTGCGACAAAAAGAAGGAGCCAATACCGGGATCAAAGGTAAAACCGTTCACCCCGTTACCCGTAGTATAAACCAGTATGGTAGAAGTACCGTAGATGAGGTATCCTGCCGCCACCTGCTTATTGCCGGGTTGTAAAAAATCTTCCAGGGTAACCGGAGTTCCTGGTTCGGAAATACGTCTGTAGATACTGAAGATGGTGCCTACGGATACGTTTACATCAATATTGGAGGAACCGTCCAACGGATCGATCAACACTACGTATTTGGCGTCCTGGTGAATACCATCGTTGAACACTACAAAATCTTCCATCTCCTCCGAGGCCAGGCCACAGATCTCGCCACGGTTACGCAGCGTACTGATGAACAGATCATTGGCCATTACGTCCAGTTTCATCTGTTCTTCACCCTGTACATTATCGTGGCCCATTTTACCCAGGATCTCGGCCAGTCCGGCCTTATTGATCTCCTGGTTTACCATTTTTCCGGCCAGGCGTATGGAGCTTAGAAGGGCGCTGAGTTCTCCCTTGGCATAAGGAAAATCCCTTTGGTTTTCGATGATGAACTCACCGAGGGTAGTATGTCTTTGCATTCTTGAGAGGTTTGAACGCAAAAATAGAATTTTAGGCTACAGTTACGGAGAGTATTTTACGGAACCCTGGTTTGCACAGCAAAAGTACACAAGGTCAGTTCTGCCTGCGCTTATTAATAAATTTGGGATCAGAAGGCGGTAAGCCCGTGGGCTTGGAAGGCGGCACTATAGGTATATGCTGTCCGGTGTTGAATTCCACTTCCTTACGCAGGTACCACCAGTCATCATCCCACTCCAGTCCATCGTAGCTCATGTCCGGCCCATACAGCTGGTACACCCCTTTCATCTTTGGCTCGGGAGGTACCAAGTGATCCATGATCACCATTTCCGTCTCAGGGTTCCAGCGCACAGAGGCTGAATAGTCCCCGGAATATGAAAGAATAAGCCGCATAGGCGCCTTGCGGTATACCTGGTCCATAAACTCTTCCACATGAAAAATACGGGCTCCGAATTTAGGTCTTCCCCGTCCATCCAGGGTCATAACATCCACCACCTTCCGGTTAATCCTGGCTCCGGGCACATAGCCCAATAAGGTGTAATAGGTAGTGCGGCCCTTTTTTACCGGCACCATATCGTAATAAATGGCTCCATACCAATCGTCTGCCTTTAACATCCGGAACTCCGGTTCCACCAGGGATGACTTTTTATCTTCCAGCTCGGTTACCTCCACTCCTCTCCGGGTTTGGGCGGCTACCAATCCATACTGCCTATAGGTAAATGTAGAGTCTGGCATTTGCCAGGTGTAGATATGAAATTCACCGTTCTTCTCACTCAGGCGAAGCATATTGCTTACCTGCTTCAGCGGGTC
>CETZ01100571.1_pt1 | contig 33884 bp, 30 predicted proteins | sample 531441 | NCBI WGS metagenome assembly CETZ01 (sample SAMEA2623098, study PRJEB7988) | marine metagenome | isolation source: saline water (ENVO:00002010), including | reverse complement strand
GAAGTCACCAGCCAGGATGCGGGTGTCAGTGCCGGGCAGTTCAGCGCCGATGGCAGCCTGGCCACTCCCGCCGTGACCAACCGCTGGGTCCGTGATGCCCAACGTATGCGCCTGCACTTTCAACTGCAGGGGGACGACTATCCTGCACTGGCAGCCGGTTCACGTGCGACCGTGCAGTTACTGCCTGAAAACCCGGTATTCCGCTGGTTAGCGCACCTGCAGATCCGCGTGATCAGCATCCTGCACTACATTTACTGATGCCTTGCTTATGATGCTGCTGCGCCAACACCCCATGTCTGAAAACGAGCTGCGCCAGTGTCTGCGCATTGCCACTGGTGCCACGCTCGGGTTTCTGGTCGCCAAGCTCACCAACAGCAACTACGGCGTATTCTTCACCGTTACACCCATGCTGTTACTGGGTCTGGTACCTGTGATGAATGCCCATGCTGCGCGCCAGCTGCTGGCGGCCTCCGTCATCTGTGGGCTGGAAGTGGGTGTGCTGGCCGGATTCTTCGGTGGCCATCCAGGCTTAATGGCACCCCTGGCCTTCCTGCTGTTTCTCTACCGCTTTGCCTGTATGTCACGCGGGGCGTTATTTCTGTTCGGAGCCAACAGTGTGATCGGGCTGAGCATCATGCTGAACTTTGCCAGCTTTCCGCAAACCGATCTTGATGCGCTGATCATGACCAACATGGCGGCCAACCTGTTCTCAATCGCTGTGGCGTTTGCGCTCACCGTACTGATACCGGATACCGAACCCAGACCGGCGTACCGTCCCGGACCTAAAGAGCCACACCGCATGCGCCACGAAGCCCTGCTCGGCGCCAGTGTCGCCACCCTCTCCTTTCTGGTGTTCCAGCTGTTTGATCTGAGCGACTCGTTATCAGCCCAGGCCACAACCCTGCTGCTGCTGTTTCCCATGCACTGGAACGGCGCCCTGAGCTACGCCCGTAAACGGGCGATGGGCACCATAATTGGCGTTGCGTTCGGGTTGGGCGTTCAGTTCATACTCTACGACTGGTCTGGCACGCTGCTGTTGGTCACGCCCTTGTTGTGGATCGGCACCCTGTTGTTTGCCCATGCGCACGTAAAAGAAGCCAACGGCTCCGGCATCGGCTTCGGCGCTATGACCACCCTCGGCATCCTCTTTGGACAATATCTGGTACCCGGCAATGACCTGATCTTCAGCGGCCTGTACCGGGTCAGCAGCATCATGGTCGCCATCGTCGCCACCCTGCTCGCCTGTTACCTGATGCACCACCTGCTGAACCGGTTTGAGGCGACGAGGCTTGGGGAGTAATCATCGCCCGGGCGACGCCGCCTTTGTCGGTTACTAAGAAGACAATTACATGCTCAACGTCTTTCTCAGATGTAGCGTGATAAAATTTCCGCTGAACAATTCTTCATTAGTCATACGCCACATCAGAGATGATCTATGTACCCGAAAATCAACGGCATCATCATTACTATCTCTTTTTCAGTTTTGTTATCTGCCTGCGGGGGCGGAGGAGGAGGTAACAGCCCTGCAAATCCTCAAGGAAGTGGCGGTGAAACCCCATCAAACGCACCAGAGCCGATAGCACCGAACCTTCAATATTCTTATTCCAACAAGAATCTTTCTCTAGACCGTGAAAAAGGTCAATTACTTGGGCAGATGATTCTTACTGATCTACTACAAGCAGATGAATTTATGTGGGATGCACAAGCGTTCCATAATTTCGAAAATGAAACAGGTATGCCCGATTTTAAAAATTATGGCGACGCAAGCGTAACCGAAGCATGTCCTGAAGGGGGGACACTCACAACGACATCGAAATCTGCAGAAACCAAATTCACTGCACTTTATTCTAACTGCGTTGATGATGGGATTACTTCTAACGGAGTAATCACTTTGCAATTCCACAACATCAATTATGAATCAAACAGCTACAATGCGATTTATCAATTTGACAAATACACAGAAACCTCTGAAAGTGAAGTTGTTGGATATTTAGACGGCTATCTGCTATATAGTCAGGCAATATCTGATCTCAACATTTCCGTTTTCGAATCTCATCTGGAAACTATTCAGCCACTAACAAAGGAACCTTACGTATCAAAACTTAAGTTTAGTGCCGCCAGCGGAAGTAATGATGAAGCTCAATTCTATAATCTTAGTGGTACGATTCAAACCTCAGAGGGAGTTGCAATTCTTTCTTTAAAAGATCATAAAATGTTGAATAGTCATTATGATGAAGAGGACATAGGTATTCACCCTGAGCCAACCACATCCACTTACAAAGATCCTGAAGGCAACGAGTTTACATTATCCGCCGAATTTCAACGTATTCTTTCGTCAGTCTATATAAAAGATTCAGCCAGCTACTTTTCAAGATACACACAAAGCGTAGAAAAAAACAATAATTTATTGCGCGGAATTGCTACCGATGATGTTATCAACTACAGTCCTTACTTTGCATATACATCCCCTATTGATGAGCCCGCATACATCCATCCCGGATATTTTGTTGATACTAATGCATTCACATTTATCGAGCTAGATGTAGTTCAGAGCTTCCCCATCAATAATCGGGCAAGCATTAATATTGACTCCTTACTTCAAGTAAGCGGAGCACCGGATTTATACAAGTTTAAAATCACTTCATCTGACGAAAACACCTTTGGTAGTGATGGCCAACAGCAAGTGTACCTCAGCACACGGAAAGATTTTGATAGTGATGGCATTGCTGATCACGAAGACGAAGATGATGACGGAGATGGTTACTACGATGACCAAGATGAATTCCCCCTAGACTTCGAGGAATGGGAGGATACTGACCTTGATGGTGTCGGGAACAATTCAGATCCAGATATTGATGGGGATGGCTATTTCAATGAGGATGATCTATTCCCTGAGGAGGTAATGTGTGCGAATGAATACGAAACGGTAAACGGTGGATGTGTCTTCTATTCATATGGACCTAACGATGTAATGGCTTCAGACCGAAATGGCATCCTTTATATCATGGATGACGATCTATATATGATTCAGCGCTGGAACAGCATCACTGGTCGACTAATTATTCCTGTTGAGCTCGATCGTGGCACCACATTCGATAAGATGGTCTATTCCGAATCTGAGGATAGACTATACATGAAATATAACACTGATATTTCTTATATTGACAATCCATCCTCATCAGACAAAGTCGAAAAATTTATCGATGAAGGGCTTCAGGGCAGTGTTGATATTCAGGCAATGGATGATGCTCTATTTGTTACCTATGGCTCCAGGAATTCATCCAGCAACTGGTCTGTTGAGATCTATGATTCAAATGCTTCGATAATTGAAAGTTACAGTGTTTCATCCAACAATGCACCGATTAACCCCCTGTGGAACCAGACACGTTTCAGTATGATTTCTGGGTATAACCGTACCGGGGCAAGTGAGCGTTTCTCTCGCACCGATTTTTCTGACAATTTTTCAGAGCACGAAACTCTTCATATTGACGTAGATCAGGAAGAATGGGATCTGGAGCCTTACCATATTTCGGACACTGAAATTTTTACCAAGAACGGCCGTAAAATATCATTGCAGACAATGACTGAGACTGATCCTGTCAGTGTTCCTTATAGCTCAGTTCTGTTTGCCAACAGCGACTATCTGGTTGTAGAGGAGGCAAAATACGATGGCGACTATGCCGTTCTATACAATCACTCAAACGAAAAGCTTGCTGAACTGAAATGTGATGTTGATTCAATCTACAAGGCAATTGTGACTGGCGATAATGTCGTTATTATCCACAGGCCAACTAATCACACTCTCCGATTGACGGTTATGCCTCTGTGATCATGTGACCTTTTCTGCCCGGGGTACCGGGCAGATACCTTCCTCTTACGCCATATCCTCCCGGATAATCGTCGCAATATTCCGCTCTGCCAGGGCCGTGATGGTCAAAAACGGATTCACTCCGACATTGCCCGGAATCAGTGACCCGTCAATGCTGTAGAGGCGGGAATAGCCACTCAGGCGACCATACAGGTCCGTGGCCTTGCCCAGCAGGCAGCCGCCCAGTGGGTGATAGGTAAAGAAGTCCGCATAGGGCTGATTGCCTTTGAACAAGCCGCGGCGATAGTGAGTACCGTTCGCCTCGTTGTAGCGGTCGAAGACTTTTTTGGCTGCATCAAACGATGGTTGTGACTGATCCGGCCCCCAGCTCAGCTGGGCGCTGTCGGTGCTGGCGTTATAGGTCAGACAACCCCGCTCAGGGTTATTGGTAATCGCCAGGAACAGGCTGGTGAAGGTTTCGATACCCGCCGGGAAAGGTGCAATTTCGGCGAATACCTGAGCTTCAGGGTCGCCCCAGTTGTCGATGCCTTTTACCGGCATGGATGACTGATCAGATCCGGTGCGACCGCGCCAGCCATTGGCAATCGACACCATGAAGTTGCCGTTATTGCCCCATCCTGTACCGATCTCGCTGCTCAGGGCTGGCAGTGCACCGGTTTCGCGTGCGCGCAGCAACAGCTCTGTTGTACCCATGGTGCCTGCACCCAGGAACAGATGATCACAGCTGACGGACAGGGTTTCTGTTACCGCGCCAGTGGCGTCGATGGTCTGCAGTGACAGGTGGTAGATACCATTGGCGTCCTGCTCAATCGCCGTGACCCGGGTCAGGGTTCTTAGCGTGACATAACCCGTGCCGATGGCGGCGGGAATGTAGTTCTTATCCAGACTCTGCTTGCCGTGGTTGTTGCCGTAAATCACCTCACGCGCGGTGGCAGACGGTTCGGCTTCTCCGGCGATTTCCTGCGCCATATATTCAAAGTCGTAAACATTCGGCACATCGGCTGTGGCAAAACCGGCCTTATGCGCAAAGGATTCAGCCACACGGCTGAACTGATAGAAGTCGGAGTTGTAGACCTTATCCGGCACGGAGTTCACATGCAGCATGGCCTGCGCCAGCGGGTACCAGGTTTCATACATTTCATCTGCCGGTAATTGCGGGAAGACTTCTTCAAAGAAATTCCGCTTGGGCACCACTGCCATACCGCCGTTCACCAGTGATCCACCACCAACACCCCGGCCGACGTAAACCGTCATGTTGTCGTAATTAAGCGTATCAAGAACACCCGGGTAGCGGTCGATACGGCGGTCAACCAGCGGCAGACCGAGTACGTTGGAAACCGGCGCTTCGGTTTTGTCTTTGAACCACATGGCACGGGCATCCGGGCGCACCATATTGCAATGTACTTTACCGTCGGATGCGGGTTGATCCCACAGCTGGCCCATTTCAATCATCAGGGTGTCGATGCCAGCTTCCCCCAAACGCAGCGCGGCGACGGAGGCGCCATAACCGGTGCCGATAGTAATGGCACGGTAGTGACTGGCGATGGCATCCGGCGCTGGCGGCTCTGCCGGAGTTACCGCAGCATTGGCTCTGGCTGAAGCCAGTGAGACAGTCGTCACCCCCATGGCCGCAGCAGATGCCATGGCTGTACGGCCAAGGAAGGTACGACGGGTGATGCCCGATGCATCCTGTGAAGGGTCTGGCGAGTTCTGTTCCTGCTTTTTCATGAGTCCCCCTATCAGTCTTTTTTATTGTTTTTGCAGATTTCAATGAGCCTACCACGACGGTGACGCCCGCTACATGTCCAGATGTACATTTGACCGCCAATCATTACCAGTTAAATCATCTTTACCGATAAAGGTCATCGCCAAATCCTGTTTTGCTGATAACAGACTTTCCGGTAAAGTGCGCGGCAAACTTCTATAAAAGCCTGTGTGGCCCCTGTCAGGGCCCGGATCAGGTGATAACCACAAGCAACCGGATACTTATGTACGTATACGACGAATATGATCAGCAGCTGCTGAACGAGCGTGTTGCTCAGTTCAGAAGCCAGACTGAACGCTATCTGGCCGGCAAAATTGCCGATGACGAGTTCCTGCCTCTGCGTCTGCAGAATGGCCTTTACGTCCAGCGTTACGCACCTATGCTGCGTGTCGCGGTGCCTTACGGCGCCCTGAACTCTGCGCAGGTGCGCAAGCTGGCCTACGTAGCCCGCACCTATGACAAGGGGTATGCCCACATCTCGACCCGTCAGAACGTTCAGTTCAACTGGCCAGCCCTGGAAGATGTACCACAGATCCTCGCGGACCTGGCTGAAGTACAGATGCACGCCGTGCAGACCAGCGGTAACTGTATCCGTAACACCACCACCGACGAATACGCCGGTGTGATTGCAGAAGAACTGGTTGATCCGCGTCCTTACTGCGAAATCATCCGTCAGTGGTCGACCTTCCACCCGGAATTTGCCTTCCTGCCGCGTAAGTTCAAGATCGCGGTGAACTCAGTACCGACCCACGACCGCGCGTCTATTGCGATGCACGACATCGGTCTGAACATCGTTAAGAACGATGCTGGCGAGATCGGCTTCCGCGTGCTTGTCGGTGGTGGTCTTGGCCGTACCCCGATTCTGGGTGAGGAGATCAACAGCTTCCTGCCGGAAGCAGACCTGCTGACCTACCTCGACGCCATTATCCGTGTGTACAACCAGTTCGGCCGTCGTGACAACAAGTACAAGGCACGAATCAAGATTCTGGTGAAAGCACTGGGCATGGAGCGCATGCAGGAGCTGGTCAACGAAGAGTGGCTGCGCCTCCGTGATGGCGAAGGCAGACTGGTTCAGGCTGAAATTGAGCGTGTGAAGCAATACTTTGTTGACCCGGCCTACGCTGAACTGACGGATGAACCGGCTGAGTTCGTTGCTGCCAAAGCCGAAAACAAAGCCTTTACCCGCTGGCTGGAGCGCAACGTCCGCGCCCACAAAAAGCCGGGCTACGCGGTCGTGACTCTGACACTGAAGCAGATTGGTACACCACCGGGTGATATCACGGCTGAGCAGCTGGATCAGGTGGCTGATCTGGCCGATGAATACAGCTTCGGCGAACTGCGCTCTACCCACAACCAGAACCTGGTTCTGGCGGATGTGGAGCAGAGCCGTCTGTTTGAGCTTTGGGAAAAAGCCAAGGCACTGGGTCTGGCAACACCAACTCTGGGTCTGCTGACCGATATGATCTGCTGCCCGGGTGGCGACTTCTGTGCACTGGCGAATGCCAAGTCCATTCCAGTCGCCGAAGCCATTCAGGCACGTTTTGACGACCTGGATTACCTGTGGGATCTGGGTGACATCGACCTGAATATTTCCGGTTGTATGAACGCCTGTGGTCACCATCACATTGGTAATATCGGTGTACTGGGTGTCGATAAAAAAGGTGAAGAGTTCTATCAGGTGTCGCTGGGTGGTAACTCCGGTGGCAACAAGGCTGACGATGCCTCCATCGGTAAAATCCTTGGCCCATCCTTCGCCCGTGCTGATATGCCGGATGTAATCGCTAAAATTCTCGACACCTACGTCGGTAACCGCATTGAAGGCGAAAGCTTCCTCGAAGCGTACCGCCGCGTCGGCCACGATACATTTAAGGAGGCCGTCTATGGCAAAGCTGATAAATAAGACCGGTCTGATCGCTGACGAAGAGCTGACTCAGGTTTCTCTGGCTGACTGGCAGAGCAACAGCGATGCGCTGATGGGTCAGAAGCTGGAACTGGTACTGAAAAGTGATGAAACCGTCGACCTGATCGCAGAAGGTTCAGCTCAGTTCGCCCGCATCAGCATCGAATTCCCGAAATTCACCGATGGCCGTGGTTATTCTGCGGCTCGTCTGCTGCGGGAAAAATACGGCTATGACGGTGAGCTGCGCGCCGTGGGTGACGTACTGATCGACCAGCTGTTCTTTATGAAGCGCTGTGGTTTTGATTCATTCGCACTGCGTGATGATCAGGATCTGGATGACGCCATTGCCGCGTTTTCTACCTTCAGTGTCTGTTATCAGAACGATGCCAACGATCAGCGCCCGCTGTTCCGTAAGCGTCTGAACTGAGCTTGCTGATATTGTAAAAAAACCGGGCATTGCCCGGTTTTTTTTATGCCCCAAAGAACCGACCTTTTCATCGTCATCCCGTGATTTGGGTGGGCGCGTCGACGAGATGCAGCATTCAATTAAGTTGTTTCACGATGAGCATTCTAAAATAAATACAAATCCTGGATCCCGCGGTCAAGCCGCGGGATAACGAAAATATATTCAGAAATAATGAAAAGAGATAATCCAATTCGCTTCTGAAAACCTCTGTTCCAGAGTTGTAATGCCTCGATTATAAATGAGACCGTCATCCCGCGCTTTGTGGTGCTAGCCGATGAGCTGCGGATGTCGTAGCAAAATCATACGTCCTCTTCTTCATACTCTTCCGTGCGGATTACCTGCCCCTGATCATCAAACCAGAGCTTACGCGTTGCCTCATCCGGCATGCGTATTTCTGCCCAGGCCAGATGCCCTTCTGGGGCGTAGGAATATTCATGGGATAACTCAACCGCACCGTACACGAGCTGGTGTACAAGGGTGACTTTACCTTCTTCATCGACGCAGGCACCGAAACAAGTATTGCGGTTATGCACTTCTTCATCACTGAGTGGGTTCACCAGTGTGAGGGGCAGTTTCGGGCTGCTGTAACTCAGGTAATAAAAATCGTATTTATCGCGCACGGGTATCACAGTTTTTTCCTTATTATTCCGTTACTGCGGTTTCAGGCAGCCTGCTCAAGTTTCTGCAGCAGCTGCGGACGGATCTGCTCAGCCCAGTCTTTCAGTCGCTGGTCGGTGTACATTCCCTGCGTACGTTGATCGATCACCAGACCGACAAAACGACCATCAACGACGGACGCTGAATGCTCAAAGGTGTAGTCTGCAGCAGACCAGTCACCGATCATTTCAGCACCCAGGCCTTCAAACACTTTATAGAGCGCCATCAGCGAGCTGGCGAAGCGGTCGGAATAGCGTTCCTGCGCACCAAGGCCGAACATGGCGATGCGCTTACCGGTTAAATCGGGTGTGCCCAGTATCGCCAGAAACTCTTCCCAGTTACGCTCCAGACAGCCTGCGCTCAAGCCCGGAATATCGCCAACACCGTAACTTGGGGTACCGAGAATCAGAGCGTCATACTGCAGAAACTCTTCTGCGGCAATGCGGTTCACGTTCACCGGTTTATCAGCGATATCCGCACCGATCAGTTTCTGCAGCTTCTTAGCAATGAGTCGCGTGGTGCCAGTTTCTGTCCCGAAAAACATGCCGATTTTGTTCATAAAACACCCCTAAATTGTCATATTGCAGACAAAACACTGCCAGAACCGGACTTTTCAGGCGGTTCGGAATCATTTACAAAGAGTTATTGCAAGGGATATTCCAGCGTCACAGGTTAGGACAGCAGGTCCATCTGACGTTGCAGATCCGCTTTGCGGGCGATCATTTTTTCGGCGAGCGTTTCCCGTTCGCTGCCATCCAGAATCACCCGACGTATATCACTGTCGTTGAGCCGGGTTACGACCTGCAGAGCGGACTGCTGTTCGGCAACCGGCATATCACCAAACAGTTTCATGGCATGTGGATTATCAGGATCTGACTGCAGTCTTTGAAATTCAGGAACAGTTTCGCCAAAGGCTTTGCCCTTGGGATCGCCCGAAGCACGGAACAGCAAGGCACCGCCGACATCCAGTGTCAGTACAATCCCATTTGCCACCCCCTGATTATCTCCGTCCAGCCCGGCGGCGTCCCAGTTTGCCGTCCAGGCATGCACGGCCAGCCAGTGACGCGCCTGCAGACACTCGTCTTCTGAGAAATGTGCAATGCGGGTTTTATCCAGATGGCGCCAGCGGGTAGCAACTTCGCAGGGATTATTGGTACGCACATAGGTCAGTACGGGCGCTCCACACAGCTGATACAGACAAGCCGCCAGATATTCATTGCTGGCGTGCTGTGGGCTTTCCAGAGTTTTGATGTAGTAGCGCTGACCGTTCTGATCTTCGAATACACCCGCCGGGTTACTGCCGAGCTGACCACTGATACGACGCAGCTGGCTGCTGTTCAGGAGTTCTGTATCCGGTGACTCAGTCATGCTGTACCTGAGTGCGTCTGACCACTGCCAGCTGTGCGGGAGTTTCTATAGCACCGTGTCGGACAGCACGTACCTGATGAATCGCCTCATCGGCTGGTACACCCAGTTCCACCAGAAGCCTCGCAGCAATCATCCCGGCCCGGCCTAACCCACCTTTGCAGTGCACGACGACTTTGCCGCCCTGTCGCAACAGCTGGCGGATCGCCTTACCCTCTTCCAGCCAGGCCAGCTCGAAGCCTTCACCGGGCACTGAATAATCAGCAATGGGCAGGTGATGCCAGACCATACCGCGTACGTGCACCTCGTGACCGAGTGCCGGCACCTTTAACTCCAGCAGCTCTTTGGGTTCGACCAATGTCAGAATCCGTTCTGCACCCCAGTGCCGGATGGCATCCAGATCGATGCCCAGATCCCGTGCCCAGATGCCTGTGACGGCCATACGGTCGTGTTTGCCCGGACAAAAGGTAATACCGATACGTCCGTTAGCCGCTGCCACTTCGGCGATCTGTAACGGATGGGTCTGGCTGGTGCGTATCAATGACATGGCAGAACTCCCTCAGTACACCCGGCTGACCTGTAACAGGCCACCGATCACCATGAACTCATGTTCGCCCTGAAACTGTCCGGGCAACAAGCCCGGAAAATAGAGAATTTTGGCCAGTGGAATCTGCGCCGTCATGAGATGAGAGCCAAAAGCCGCGGCATAGCCTTCATCTGAAGTGAAGGCGTTAATATTGTTCAGCAACAGGATGGCTTTATTATCGGACTGCTCCGTGATCAGCGTCAGCCGGTCCCAGTCATCGGTGCCACGGAACAGGGACAGGTGACTCCGGCCCGGCCAGCGCCGGTGCAGTTCGTACTGAGAGAAGCTGTACAACAGATCCAACTGGGCTTCCAGGGCGTTGGTATTGTACAGCGCAGTGGCATAACGGTGACGGAAGGCCAGATAGCTGTCGCTCTCCTGCCCGGCGATTTCGCCACGGTGATAACGCGGCAGCAGTCCAAACCGGGATTCCACCCAGCCCTTGATCACCGCCCCCTCATCGCTGTCGGCGCTGAACATCCAGCCACGCAATACACGCAGGTAGTTGGCGTTATCCCGGTCGAGGCGTACGTCATGCCTGTCGGGCAGTAAGAAGCTGGCGTCCATGTAGTCCTGAAAATACAGGGCCCGGCGTGCCGGATCGTTCTCCCCCGCCAGACTCTCAAACAGGCGGCGGTGCAGCTCAGTGACGCCATCCAGCCGCAATGACTGCGGCGCCTGTTGAAAGGCAAGGCTGCCCAGAACGTGCGCGGGCAGATTACAGCGGTTCAGAGTCTGGTACGCCGTCACAGGAAGGGGAAGCCGGGTGCGGATTTCTGTCTGTTCTTCGACCAAGATCGCATCTCTGACGTGGAAGCCTGAGGTAGATTATAAGTTCATCTTCTGACGGACTGATGTGACGGAGTTCAATATGGCATCACTCTCTCTGCAACAGCGCTTCCGCGGCTGCCTGACCGGTCTGGCCTGTGGTGATGCAGTTGGCACCACGCTGGAATTCATGCCCAGGGGATCCTTTGAGCCGGTTACCGGGATGACCGGTGGCGGCCCGTTTCATCTGAGCCCGGGGGAATGGACCGACGATACCGCCATGGCACTGTGTCTGGCGACGTCGCTGCTGGAGCAGAATGGCTTTGATGCTGACGATCAGATGCAGCGTTACGTGCGCTGGTGGAAAGAAGGTTATATGAGCAGTACCGGTGTCTGTTTTGATATCGGTAATGCCACTCGTTCGGCGCTGCAGCGCTATCAGGACGATGGCAATCCGTTTGCCGGTTCAGTGCACCCCTTCTCCGCCGGGAACGGTTCCCTGATGCGGCTCGCGCCTGTGGTGATGTTTTATTTTCCTGACGAGTCACAAGCCATCCGCTATGCCGCCGACAGCTCCCGCACAACCCACGCCGCCGCCGAATGCGTCGATGCCTGCCGCTATTTCGCCGCTCTGTTAACCGCTCTGTTTAACGGGAATACCAAACAACAGCTGGAGAAAGTGACTTATCAGGCACAGACAAAGAGGGTTCAGGCGGTCCAGCAGGGTTCATACCTGAGCAAATCATACGATGAGATCCGCGGCAGCGGGTATGTTGCAGAGTCTCTGGAGGCTGCTCTCTGGTGTTTTGTGCATCATGACAGCTTTGAAGACGCCATACTGGCGGCAGTGAATCTCGGCGATGACGCCGACACCACCGGCGCCATCTGCGGTCAGCTGGCCGGAGCCTTTTATGGCATCGATGCCATACCGGCAGAGTGGCAGCAGCCCCTGGTAAAACTCAGCGACATTACCGCACTGGCAGATGCCCTCTCCAGCCATGCTGCGATGGCTCTGCAACACTGAGCCGGTAAGTTCGCAGCATTAAAAAAAGCCACGGCCGGTTTCCTTTTACGCCAAGGCTGAATTAGTCTTGAGGCAGGTGACGGAGAACCCCATGCCTCAGGATATCGTCTTTTCGTTCTTTCTTATTTTTGCCGGTGCCATGGTGCTGGCCACAGTAGCCCTGTATACCCGCCAACCGGTTTTAATCGCTTACATTGCGCTGGGCGCGATTGCAGGACCGTTCGGCATGGGCTGGATTGAACATCCGGACCGTCTTTCCGACATGGCGCATATCGGCATTATTTTCCTGCTGTTCCTGCTCGGTCTCGACATGCAACCGGCCTCCCTCTTTGCCGTATTACGCAAAGCCATGCTGGTCGCCATTATCAGTTCCCTGTTGTTCTTTTTACTTGGCAGCGGACTGACGTATGCCCTTGGCTTCAGTGCGATGGACGCCATAGTGGTCGGGCTGGCTACCATGTTTTCAAGCACTATCATCGGCCTCAAGCTACTGCCCACCACGGTTCTGCACCATAAGCCTGTGGGCGAACTCATGGTGGGTCTGCTGCTCATTCAGGATATGATCGCCATTCTGGTACTGGTGCTGCTGAGCGTCCTCGCAGGCGAACGCAGCATGCCGGTGTGGCAACCATTCGCGGCATTGCCGGTCCTGGCGCTGGGCAGTTACGCCACCGTGCGCTGGATATTGCTGCCGCTGATCCGCCGTTTTGACCGCTTTCAGGAGTATCTTTTTATCCTGGCCATCGGCTGGTGTCTCACCTGTGCCGAAGTCGCCAGGCTCGCCGGACTCAGTGAAGAAATCGGTGCCTTTATCGCGGGTGTCACGCTCGCCACCTCACCCATCGCCCAATTTATTGCCATCAGCCTGAAACCCTTACGTGATTTCTTTCTGGTGATGTTTTTCTTTGCGCTGGGCGCAGGTCTTAACCTGCTGATACTTGATGATGTGATACTCGGTGCTTCCCTGCTGGCGTTGGCCGTACTCCTGTTCAAACCCGTGAGTTTCCGCCTGTTGCTCGGCCGCTTCAGTGAAAAACCCGGGCTGGCGTGGGATGTCGGCTTCCGGCTCGGGCAGATCAGCGAATTTTCACTCCTGATTGCCTTTGTCGCGCTGGAAGCTCATTTACTGAGTGAGCAGGCATCGCTGCTGATACAGGCGACGGCGATTATTACCTTTGTGGTGTCGAGTTATATTGTGGTGTTTAACTATCCGACGCCGATAGCTGTGAGGGAGAAATTAAGGAGGGATTGATGCCTATTCTTTCCTTAAAAACTTTTGTCATTGCGAGCACTAGAGAAGTAATCCAGAAACGTCCATCGATGACTTTAATGCGAGAAGTCCAATGATTTGATTTTGGTTCTCGCTCCTGGGAGGAATGCCTCCTCCCAGGAGCGAAAATAACAACTACTTGAATGGATTCCCCGGTTTCGCGGGGATGACGGGCCTAAAAACTACTCTGGATTGCTTCGCATGCTCGTAACAAGATATCGCAATGACGGCCTACAAGGTGAACCAAATAATACTCAGTCTTTCCCCAGATCCAGTCTGTACCGCCCTGTCCCCTGCCCCTGCAGAATCTTAGCCAGCGTCTCCGCCAACTGACCCCGACCAATAGTGGTCGTCAGACCTTCAATCTCCGGCAATTTCCACTCCGCCGCCAGCGAATTCAGTACCTGCTGTTTGAGCGGATGCGGAATCTCAACAGAGTCCACGCCCAGAAGTCCGACGCCGCGCAGGATAAAGGGGAAAATACTGGCCTCGACTTTAACGCCGCCGACCATACCACAGGTCGACACGCCACCGCCGGGCATAATCTGCGGAATCAGTGCTGACAGCATTTCGCCACCTACGGTATCCAGTGCTGCCTGATAAACAGGTTTGGCGATGGCTTTGCCTTTCAGCGCCATCAGGTCATCGCGGGCAACCACAGAGCTGGCTCCCAGTGATTTGAGCCAGTCGGTCTGTTGGGCCTTGCCGGATACAGCAATAACGTCGTAGCCGAGGTGTTTCAGCAATGAGACGCCAACCGAGCCGACACCACCGGTGGCGCCGGTAACGACGACCGGGCCTTTATCCGGGGTCATGCCATAGGCTTCCAGCTTGAGCACACTCAGAGCGGCGGTAAATCCTGCCGTACCCCAGCACATACTGTCGGCCAGTGTCATTCCGGCTGGCAAGGTCAGTACCCAGGACGCCGGTACGCGGATATGCTGGCCGAAGCCACCGTCGGTGTTCATACCCAGGTCATAACCAAACAGCACCACTTCATCGCCGGGGCTGAATTTGTCCGAGTCACTGCTGATGACAACGCCTGCAGCATCAATACCCGGTGTATGAGGGTATTCGCGGGTCACCCCTTTGTTGCCACTGGCCGACAGTGCGTCTTTGTAATTCAGTGAGGAGTATTTCACCTCAATCAGGACATCACCCGCGGGCAGGTCATCATCCGTGCGTTCTGTCCATTGACCCTGATAGCCCGAATCCGATTCGGTTACCCGGTAGGCGAGAAATGTCATGGTTGCTTATCCTTTTGTCTGCAGTTGGTTATTCACGGCGGTGAGGATCCGCGTCACGGCCTGAGCTACACCATTCTGGACTGCCATACCCAGTTTTTCCTGCAGCGTTTTGCGGAATTCGTAACTGACCATGAATACGTCGGAATCATTACAGGCGCTCATCAGGTAATCATCACTGGTGCCCACTTCGTCAATGAGCTTCAGGTCGATGGCCTGAATGCCGTACCAGACATCACCGGTGGCAATGGCATCGATGTCCACACGCGGACGGAACTGTTTGACGTGTGCCTTGAACAGACCATGGGTGTCTTCCAGGTCACTCTGGAATTTTTCCCGTGCCTTGTCGGTGTTTTCCCCGAACATGGTGATGGTGCGCTTGAACTCTCCAGCGGTGAAGAGTTCATAATCAATGTCGTTTTTCTTCAGTAACTTGTTGAAGTTCGGCACCTGAGCAACGACACCAATGGAGCCGATAATGGCGAACGGCGCGGCCACCATGCGGTTAGCCAGGCAGGCCATCATATAACCACCACTGGCAGCCACCCGGTCGATACAGATGGTCAGACTGATGCCTTTGTCGCGGATACGCTTCAGCTGTGACGCTGCCAGGCCGTAGGAATGCACCATACCGCCGCCACTCTCCAGACGCACGACGACTTCGTCTTCTTTCTCTGCCATGGTCAGCACCGCGGTGATTTCCTGACGCATGAGTTCAACGTCACTGGCGCGGATGTCGCCGTCAAAGTCAATGACCCAGACACGTTTGCGTGCCTGGGCTTCAGTGGGCTTGGCGGCCAGCTTCTTCTCTTCTTTGGCTTTGGCTTTGTCCTGCTTTTTGCGCTCTTTATTACGGGCCTTCAGCAGTGCTTCTGTGCTGACGGCGTCTTCCAGCTGCTCTTTATGATCTTCAAGCTCGTCATTGAGCTTACGGATTTTCAGATGCCCCTCTGATGAGGAGCCGCGCTGACGGGAGGCCAATGCAATCAGGCCACCGGTGACGATCAGAATAGCAACAACCAGAGTAATGACTTTCAGCAGGAAGCTGCCGTAATCCGTCAGAAATTCCACAGAATATTTCCTTAGGGCCTGCCCTCAGAACGCTGAGCACGGCCGGTTAGCAATTAAAAAAGTCCCAGACAGACTCCGTCAACTCAGTGACAGCGGGACCTGGGCCATCAGACAGGTCAGCATAACCGAACCATCCGCTGGGGCAAGCCTAACTTCATGATCGGGCACGGGTACTCACGACGTGTTGCGCCACCAGTGTCAGGCTGTGTGAAGATGATTGACAGCCCAGGACCAGCAACCTAGAGTGATCGGCCAGTTTTTACGTCCGCTTGCGGGCTTCTCTGTTCAGAAGGAAAGAGTTATGGCGACTGCTGCTGAATTTATTGAAAAGATGAACGACCGCTTTGATCCTGCGGCGGCACAAGGTGAAAACATTGTGTTCCAGTTCAACATCGAAGATCAGGGGACTTATCACCTGACCATCAAAGACGGTGCCTGTGGCATGGGCGACGGCGAAGCGGCCGATCCGAATGTCACTCTGAGCATGAACAGTGAAACCCTGCAGAAGCTGGCTTCCGGTGAGCTGGATGGCATGATGGCCTTCATGTCCGGCAAACTGAAAGTCGAAGGCGACATCATGCAGGCGACCAAGCTGCAGAAGCTGTTCCCGGGCTGAGGTGAAATGCAGGCCGTCTGACTCCGGCTACCAGTCGATGGTCACGGCCTGCACTGCCCGCTCATTTGCCGGACGGGCAACGATACCCCTGGGCGTCCGGTAAACATCATAGATCACCCCATCCCCCATCGGCATGTACACCGCACTGCCGAAATCGGCGTCCAGCCACAGATCATAATTCTTCAGCCAGCTCCAGATATCAAAAGCAGCAGCAAAGCTGTCGGAATCACTCAGCGCATAAACAGATCGTTCTGCGGTACGCTCCTGTTCAAGCGAGAGATAACGGCCCGAGAGACGGTCCAGCCGGTACAGCGGATCAGCTCCTAACGCCAGAAAGGGGCCCTTCCAGACCAGCAGACGGACATCCAGCTGCCACTGATCTCCGCGCAGCTGATAGTGGGTGCGGCTATGGTCCGGCGTTTCAATGGTGACATCAAACAGCTGATCCCCGGCCTGATCAATGTAAACCGTCGCCAGATCTTCCTGTTCAGACAGTGCCCGGTATTTGAGCAGATCAAACCCGGCCATAGCCATGCTCCCCATTAACAACAACAGGGCGATACCGGCTGTGCCGCGCAGCCACTGACCAATCCAGCCTTTACGCCATAACAGACGCACAGCAGCAAACAACGCCATACCTGAGATGACGAGGAGGAGAAATATCAGACTAATCTGCAGCATGGGGGTCCAGAATTGTATCCGTACAACGACGTGCCAGCTCCAGTGCATCGTCCGTAGACGGCATAGGGTTGTTCAGGGTATCGAGATAGTATTCAACGGCAGTAACGGCATCAGCAAAGGCCTCGACGGTACCGGGTACAGCACTCTTATCCTCCGGCAGCAGCTGATCACGGACAAACACGGCGAGGTCATCGAGAATGGCACTGAGCCCGTCCTTCTCAAGGAAGGTGACGGCACCGGAGACTTCCTCCAAAGTATGCACTACCGAAGTAAGATGCGATTTATCGCCATCATCGATGTACCAGGCAATAGCGTGCTTCACGGTCAGCAGCGAACTGACACCCTCTGAGACCAAGGCAATCATACCTTCGCGCAGGGTCACCGGGTCTACCGTGGCGTTATCGGTCAGCTGGCGGTTAAGCTCGAGTTTCTGCAATTCCAGCTCGATCCGGACGATGCCCTCCGCAACCTGACTCTGATCACGGTGACCAGAACGCAGATCACGGATGATGCGATCCGCCTGCTCTGCCGCCTTGTTCATTTCAACCATGGTCAGCGTATCGGAAATGCGTTCCAGACGTTCGGCCAACTCCTGATCCGACAAAGTGTAACTGTCTACCCGCTCATCCCGGTCTACCAGATCTTTCAGACTGTGGATTTCCTGCTGCAGCGCTTTCACAAACGACAGAATGGCTGACCGGTCAGGTCCACTCAGGCTCTGACGGGAGAAAGCCAGATCCTTTTCTTTTACCCCACCACCCAGCTGATAGATCTGCTGTACATCATCAATGAGTTCATTGCCGGGCTGTGCAAGGGAGACGATCCAGAGAAAGTCTTTCAGCAGCGTGTCGGAAACCTTCTCCTGAAAAGCAGCACCTGAGGTCTCTGCCAGTCTGCGCACCATCCGGTCCAGCGCTGAGAGCATGGAGACCCGTGCTGGCAGGAGATCAAATTCCGGCTGACGCAGAGCCTCAACGGTCGCCTTAGCCACACGCCAGAAGGGCCAGGACAGTGTACCGGAGCTGCCCTTTTCCAGTGCAGCCAACGCCTTGCCAATCAGGTGCAGGGTATCATCGGTTTTATCGGTATTGCGCATCAGGCCCAACAGTGCAAACTGCACCACCTGACGCAGACGCCGGAATGGCAGGCGCAGATTCGGAATTGCCGGCGGGATAGACAGACGCGGCCGCAGATTCACCTGAAAAAAGACACTTTCCGGCAAGGGTGGAACGCCACGTTCACGGCGTACCCGGTTTATCGCCGGCACCAGCAGGGACGGGGCTACAGACTGACCAGCAAGTAATAATTCCGTGTATTTATCCAGATGGACCAAGGCCAGACTGCAGGCTTCCAGCATGGCCGCATCAATACCTGTGTTCACGGTACGGCGTACTGCTTCGGTCACCTCTTCACAGAGACGCTCACCCGCCCGGAAATCAAGCATCTTGAAAGTGCCGTGCAACTGACGGATTTCTTCAATCAGCTTGCGCAGACTGTCGCCTTCCCCTTCTCCCAATGACGCGTAATTGTCCAGCTGACTCAGCGCATTCTGCAGGGCATGGTTGATCTCTGAACGGACCAGATGCATGGACACCGAAAGTTTCAGTGTGCTGCCGCTGTCTTTCTCTTTGGTCATTTTGGCTTCTTATATAAGCAGTAATGCCAGGACATCTGCATTTATTATTGATCGCCGGACAGTCAGAATGGTTCTGCCCCCGAACTCAACTATACTTCCCACAGTGCTTGGTAAGCAATGCATCCGGTTGTCTGACCGCCTGCCGTTCATTAACACTTGTATGGCTTTTCTTTTGCATGGAAACACACTAAAGTTCTGCCACGCTGCACCCGACTGAACAAGGACCTCTACTATGTCAGCTAGCATTCCTGGCTCTCTGATTTCGAATTTTCTCGGGCATTCCCCCCTCTGGTATAAGCAAACCATCATCGGTTTTCTGATTGCCAATATTATTCTCGTAAATACCGCAGGTCCGGTTGTGACCGGCTGGTTGCTGATTGTGGAATTTATTTTCACCCTGGCGATGGCGTTGAAATGCTATCCGCTGCAGCCCGGTGGTCTGCTTGCCATTGAAGCTATTCTGATCGGGCTGGTTTCTCCGGAAGTGGTCTATCACGAGGCACTGACCAATTTCCCGGTCATCCTGCTGCTGATCTTTATGGTGGCCGGTATTTACTTCATGAAGGATCTGCTGCTGTTCGTATTTACCAAGATTCTTCTTGGCGTACGTTCTAAGATTCTGCTGTCGCTGATGTTCAGCATTGTCGCCGCCTTTCTTTCTGCCTTCCTGGATGCCCTGACGGTTACTGCCGTACTGATCAGTGTCGCCGTGGGCTTCTACAGTGTGTATCACCACGTTGCCAGTAATAAAGAGTTCAACACCGGCCACGACCACACCAGGGATGACGACCTGAAAGCGCATCACCGTGAGGACCTGGAAACCTTCCGGGCCTTCCTGCGCAGCCTGCTGATGCACGGCGCGGTTGGTACCGCTCTGGGTGGTGTCTGTACCTTAGTCGGAGAACCTCAGAACCTGCTGATTGCAAAAGTCGCCGGCTGGGAATTTGCGGAGTTTTTCATGCAGATGGCACCGGTCACCATGCCGGTCCTGTTTGCCGGTCTGCTGACCTGCATCCTGCTGGAGAAGTTTAAAGTCTTCGGTTATGGCGCTGAACTGCCGGACGACGTCCGCTCCATTCTCAAAGCCTATAACGACAAAGAAAACAGCGGCATGACCTCCAGCCGTCTTGCCCAGCTCTGGGTACAGGGCGCTGTCGCGGTTTTCCTGATCGTCGGTCTGGCACTGCACCTTGCGGAAGTCGGCCTGATCGGTCTGACAGTGATCGTGCTGCTGACCGCCTTTAATGGTATTACTGAAGAACACCAGATCGGCAAAGCCTTTGAAGAGGCCCTGCCCTTCACCGCACTGCTGGTGGTGTTTTTTGCGGTCGTGGGTGTGATTCACTCACAGCATCTGTTCACCCCGATTATTGACTGGATTCTGAATACCGATAACGTATCTGTTGAAAATCAGCCAGGGATTTTCTTCCTCGCCAACGGCGTTCTGTCGATGATCAGTGATAACGTGTTTGTTGCGACCGTCTACATTTCCGAAGTGAAGAACGCTATGGATCATGGCCATATTGACCGCGAACATTTCGATATGCTGGCTACGGCCATCAATACCGGTACCAACCTGCCATCCGTAGCAACGCCTAACGGCCAGGCCGCTTTCCTGTTCCTGCTGACCTCTGCCATTGCTCCACTGATCCGTCTGTCCTATGGACGCATGGTGGTTATGGCCCTGCCTTACACCATCGTGATGACGGTGCTGGGCTACTTTGCAGTAACTCACTGGCTGTAATAAAAAAGCCGGTCATACGACCGGCTTTCTGAACGGACTGCCCTTACAAGTGGTTCAGCCAGATCCCGAGCGGCGCCATAAGGCGCCGTTTTCGCATTTCTTATCCAGCAGGTCGAGGAAAGCTTCGTGAGCACTCAACTCATCGGCTGCAGCCTGAATCACAGGCAGCGTCGAAGCGTCTACCTGCAACCCGCTGAGATCGATCTCAACTTCTTCCGTCTGCTCACCATCGTCGTCAGCCAGCATGAGATCTGTCTGCCCACCGGTCATGATCAGATAGACGTCGGCAAGAATCTCAGCATCCAGCAAAGCGCCGTGCAGCTCACGGTGACTGTTATCAATTCCGTAACGCTTACACAGGGCATCCAGACTGTTGCGCGCTCCCGGGTGCATATCACGGGCGAGTCTCAGCGTATCCAGCACGGTACAGAAGGTGTTGGTCAACGGCAGGTTCAGGCGTTCAAACTCGGCATCCATCATACCTACGTCGAACGCGGCGTTATGAATCACCAGTTCGGCACCGTCGATAAACTCCCGGAACTGCTGGGCGACCTGTGCGAACACAGGCGCCCCCTGATCTTCCAGCCACTCATTGGTAATGCCGTGCACTGCGGCAGCTTCTTCGTCGATCATGCGCTGCGGGTTGATATAGACGTGGAAGTGACGGCCGGTCAGCTTGCGCCGTATTACCTCGACGCAGCCGATTTCAATGATGCGGTGACCATCACCGATACCTGTGGTTTCTGTATCCAGTACAACCTGTCTCATGCCATCACCTCTGCCACACCCCGGTTAGCCAGTTCGTCGGCCTTTTCATTGCCTTCGTGACCAGCATGTCCTTTCACCCAATGCCATTCAATGTTGTGGCGGGCACATTCTTTATCCAATGCTTGCCACAGATCTTTGTTCTTCACTTCCTGTTTCGCAGCGGTTTTCCAGCCATTGCGCTTCCAGCCTGAAAGCCACTGGTTAATACCCTGCTTCACGTATTGAGAGTCTGTGGTCAGCACCACATCACAAGGACGACTCAGGGCCTTCAGCCCCTCAATGGCAGCCATCAGTTCCATACGGTTATTGGTGGTCTCAGCCTCACCACCAAAAAGCTCTTTCTCGTGCTTACCGTAACGCAGCCAGACGCCCCAGCCACCAGGGCCCGGGTTACCTTTGCAGGCACCGTCGGTATACATTTCTACTTTTACCGGCACAGGTTCTCCTTCAGTCCGGGAGGGATCTGCCCCGGCTCATCATGTTCAGCTACACGGGCAGCCGGTACGGCAAAACCCAGACGTGGTTCAGCTGCTTTTTTCAGTTTCGGCCGGATGGTCGTCATACCAGCAACCGTTTTACGCGCTACCAGAATGTAGATATTTCCTGGCAGCCAGCTGCCCGCCATAACCCGGTCTACCCGGCGCGATGCCTTCTCTGAGCCGATCTGCAACGGCCACAGATGTGCGGCAGAGGTCAGACTCTCCAGCCGGAAGTCGAGCAGTGTCAGCCAGTCAGTCAGGCGCCCTGGAGATACCGGGTTAGAGATCCAGGGTAAGCGGGTAGACGATAACGTCCGTACAGCACGCAGGCCACCCCACCATGAGTAGGGGTTGAACCCGGCAACAATCAGATAGCCTCCCGGCACCAGGCTGCGGGTCGCTTCGCGGATCATCTGGTGAGGCCGGATGGTCATGTCCAGGCAGTGCTGCAGAACCACCACATCCAGACTGTCCTCCGCCAGTGGCCAGGAATCATCCTCCACCTGCGCCTGAACATCGACCAGTCCCTGCTGCCATGGCATCCCCAGACGGAAACAATGCTGACCCGGGCTGCGCAGCAGGAACTTAGGGTTCTGATCGATTCCGCAGTAGAGCACATGGCGGCCATAGAGCTGGCACATCCAGTCTCCCAGCCAGTTACCTTCCAATGCCAGCAGGCGCTGAGTATCGGCGCGTCGCAGCCAGTTACTCTGGGTGTCCACCTTCAGGCGGTGCGGGTGTTTCATCGGATCTGGATCTCCTGTCTCAGGCTGACCGGCAGGCTGGACTCAACCATCACCGTCATAGTATCGTAAGCCCATGAAATTATTAACCATATTACTGCTTTTCGGGATCCTGACTGGTTGTGCTGTGGCACCATCACCGGACACCCATCCGGCCAATACCGCTTCACAGTCAACACCCCCGCAAGCTCCCGGACCGGACACCCCGGCCGACAAGTCTCCACTGACAGTTTCTGCACATCAACCCGCCATCGCAAGTCCCGCCGCTGAACCTGAAGTCCTCTGGGACCGCATCGTTGATCAGTACAGCATCTCTGAAGCGATCAGCAATGACCGCATTGCCGAACAGATCAGCTGGTTCACTGAGCGCCCCCGCCATATAGACACTGTTGCTGACCGGGCCCAGAAGTATCTTTATTACATCGTATCCAGGACAGAAGAGCGTGGTATGCCCGGCGAGCTCGCCCTGCTACCGATTGTTGAAAGTTCACTGGACCCTTTTGCCTACAGCTACGGACAGGCTGCAGGTATCTGGCAGTTCATTCCGTCAACGGGCCTGGCATACGGCCTGAATCAGGATTGGTGGGTCGATGGACGTCGCGACATCCGCGCATCGACGGAAGCGGCACTCAACTACCTTGAGAAATTGCGTGACCAGTTTGACGGAGACTGGCTTCTGGCTCTGGCCAGTTATAATTCAGGCGCAGGTACCGTCCGCCGTGCAATCCGGAAAAATCAGCGTAAAGGTCTGCCTACCGACTTCTGGTCGCTGGATCTGCCGGCAGAAACCAGCGTATATGTGCCACGCCTGATCGCTCTGGCACAACTGATCAGCAATCCTGCAGCGTTCAATCTGGCACTGCCGCCCGTGGTCAACAAACCCTTCTTTACTGCCATCGAAACCGGTGGGCAGATCGATCTCACCCGGGTTGCCGATCTGGCCGGGCTCTCTCTCGAGGATGTCTACCAGCTCAATCCGGAATACAACCGCTGGAGTACCCATCCTGATCAGTCCAGCGATATCCTGATTCCTCTCAGCCATGCAGAACAACTGCGTCGCGGTCTCAGCACCCTGCCGCCGTCTGAGCGCATCACCTGGAAACGTTACCGTATCAGTAGCGGTGACTCCCTGATCAGTATTGCGCGCAAGTTTGATACCACCGCTGATGTCATCCGTACCGTCAACAATCTGTCCGGAAACCGCATCTACGCTGGCAAAGAGCTGCTCATACCACTGGCTGCACAGAACACAGACAGCTACCTGCAGAAACACGCCAGCCTGATACAGACTCAGCTGCGGCAGGAGTCCCAACGCAAGATTCATTACAAGGTCCGCAGCGGTGACAGCCTGTGGCAGATTGCCCGTCAGTTCCGCGTGAAAGTGGATGAGCTCCAGCGCTGGAACAAGCTTCGCTCAGGACAGTATCTGCGCCCTGGTCAGACTTTGATTATCTGGAGCAGCTCGGGTTCGGCCTGAAAGGTGTTGCCGAAAGGTTCGGCCTGATGAATCAGGCGTAAACCGACCGCTGTTTTTACACAGATATCCACCCCTGATTGCTATATGATACCCCCGGAAATAACTCAACCTAAGGAGAAACAGGTGGGATTACTGAGTGGTAAGAAAGCACTGATCGTTGGTGTCGCCAGCAAACATTCCATTGCCTGGGCCATTGCGGATGCCTTCCACAAAGAAGGTGCTGAGCTGGCGTTTACCTACCAGGGTGACAAATTGAAGGACCGCGTCACCGACATGGCAGCACAGTGGGGATCGGATATCTGTCTGCCCTGTGATGTGGCCTCTGATGAGGATATTGCTGCGGTGTTCAGCACCCTGAAAGAACGCTGGGACGGCCTGGATATTCTGATCCACTCCGTTGGCTTTGCTCCGGCAGAAGAACTCGACGGAGACTATCTGTCGGTCACCAGCCGCGAAGGTTTCCGCATCGCTCACGACATCAGTGCCTACAGCTTTGTGGCACTGGCTAAAGAAGCACGCCCTATGATGCAAGGGCGTAATGGCTCCATGCTGACCCTCACTTATCATGGGTCACAGCAGACCCTGCCGAACTACAACGTCATGGGCCTGGCCAAAGCCTCGCTGGAAGCTTCGGTACGCTACATCTCCGGGTCTGTTGGTCCTGAAGGTATCCGTGCCAATGCCATCTCTGCGGGTCCAATCCGTACGCTGGCGGCCTCCGGTATCAAAAGCTTCCGCAAGATGCTGAAGAAAAATGCGGACCGTGCGGCACTGAAGCGCAACATCACTGCCGCTGAAGTAGGTCAGACAGCCGTATTCCTGTGTTCTGACATGGCCTCCGGTATCACGGCACAAACCATTTACGTCGACGGTGGTTTCAACACCTGTGCGATGAGTGCAGAGGAAATGGTCGACTGACTCCTATGCTGCAGACATAAAAAAACGGGGCTTTGCCCCGTTTTTTTATGCGTATCAGGCAGGCTTATTTGCTCTGCTCAATCTCGGTATTGGCCTTTGCCCAGGACTGGTAGCTCTGGAAATCCGCACGCATGGTCTGACCACGGACGGCATCCGCCAGCGCCGGGTCCGGAGTCATTTCCGTCCAGGATTTACGCTCAACCGCATCAACCTTCACGGCTGCATAACCGGAAGGAATCTCAACCACCGCGCTTTCACCCGCTGGCAGCTGGAAAGCTTTGCGCTGCACCGGTAATGGAACATCTATTCCGGTGTTATCACGCACACTGGTGATCTGCGACCAGTCAGCATCTGCTGTTCCGGCGATCAGGGCATTCATTGCATCGCGGGTCGCCAGCAGTGCCTGCTCTTTCTGCAAACGGGCACGGATCTGATCACTCACGTCTGCCAATGGTTTGGCATGGGCTTCGTTGAATTCAGACACTACAAAAACGACAGCACCGTCTTCGGTTTCAACCAGATCGCTGATCTTGTGATCCAGTTTCATATCGTCTTCAAACGCTCTGCGACGGATATTGCTGTCTGCCGCAATACCTTCACCTTCTGCAGCTGTGAAGGCCGAGCTTTCCTGCACTGGCAGGTTCACTGCCTGAGCAACCTCATCCAGGCTGGTTGCAGAGAAAGCCAGATTCGCCAGTTCCTGAGCCATTTCAGCGTATTGATATCCGGCCTTGTCTTCCTTAATCGACTGGACCAGTTCGTCCCGGACCTCATCCAGAGAAGGCACGTCAGAAGCCAGAATACGGTCAGCACGGATCAGATGTACACCAAACTCGGATACCACCGGCTCACTGACCTCGCCCTCTTCAAGCGCAAACAGAGCATCATCAAAGGCTGGGTCAAAGCCACCCATCTGGGTCACACCCAGAGATCCACCATCCATCGCAGAGCCACTGTCTTCGGACACATCGCGCGCAACATCGGCGAAGGACTCACCATTTTCGATACGGGCACGGGCTTCTTCAGCCAATGCCAGCGCTTCATCTTCGCTGTGCTCACCACCGACTTCAAACAGGATGTGGCTGGCTTCACGGGATTCGTTCTGTTCCGCTTCTGCCGTCATATCCTGATAGGCCAGCTGAACTTCTTCTTCCGTCACATCCTGGCTGGCAGTAAAGGTATCATGACTCAGCAGCAGGTAACGGATACGTGCCTGCTCAGGCTCCTGATAACGCAGAATGTCAGTCTGATAAGCCTTAGCGATGGCTTCATCAGACACTGTGACGCTGGCTTCGTAATCACTGGCAGACGCAGTAACGTACGAATAGGTGCGCTCTTCGGCGTTCAGTGCCTGCTGATAGCTCAGATCAAACGGTGTCTCAAAGCCCGTCAGGGAGTACGCCGCCTGCAACTGATTCTGCATGATGCTGTCAGCCAGGACAGTACGGTATTCCGGCACGCTGAGGTTGTTCATACGCAGAAGCGTACGGAACTGATCCGCATCAAACTGACCGTTTGACTGGAACGCAGGTGTGGTTGTGATGATACGGTCGATCATCGCCGGTGAGGCGTACAGACCAGCATTGCGGGCCTGATTCTGAGCGACCTTCTCGTTGATCAGCTGTTCCAGCGCAGACTGGCGCAGAAAGGATTCATTAAAGAGGCTTTCATCGAAGTTCTCACCGAACTGACGACGCAGTTCGGATTTCTGAGCGGCAACCCGCTGATCAAGCTCCGCTTTGTAGATTTCGAAATCGCCAACCTTGGCTATCGGTTTTTCACCACCACCGATGGAGACAATGCTTTCAACGCCCCAGAGCGCGAACACCACAATAATGAAAAAAACGATGACCTTAGCGATCGTCCCCTGCGCATTATTACGCATGGTCTGTAACATGTTGTCTCCCGTTGCTTCCGACAATCAGCAATAAAAAAAGCGCATCCCGGATGCGCTTGTGTTCTGGCGGACCGGACGGGACTCGAACCCGCGACCCCCGGCGTGACAGGCCGGTATTCTAACCAACTGAACTACCGGTCCGAATCTGCATGATCACTGCAAGGTAGTGATCAGTTAACCGCATCCTTCAGAGCTTTACCGGCTTTGAAGCCTGGTACTTTGGCAGCTTTGATTTCAATCGCAGCGCCGGTCTGTGGGTTACGGCCAGTACGCGCAGCACGCTCTTTTACCAGAAAGGTACCAAAACCCACCAGTGCAACCTGGTCACCTTCTTTCAGAGCAGTACCAATGCTTTCGATCATGGCATCGAGTGCACGACCGGCAGCCGCTTTAGATAAATCAGCAGACGCTGCGATAGCATCAATCAGTTCAGATTTGTTCACTTGTTTCCCCTTAATCTTTACATCCGTAAAAAGCGTGTATTGAATGGCCTTAACTGGACGAACGACACAGCAGACGCGCAATTCAAAGTGCGATGATTTATACCAACTACCCCAGATACCGTCAAGCGGACTCAGTGGGTACTGGGACGTTCCGCGTCATCTTTTGCGCGCTTCTGGTCATCTTTGTTTATTATTTCACCAACTGCTTCTTCAGGCTTGCTCTCAAGGGCAATATCAAGCACTTCATCGATCCACTGGACCGGGATAACCGTCAGATCCGCCTTAATATTTTCTGGGATATCACGCAGGTCTTTTTCATTCTCTTTCGGAATAATGACAGTCGTGATACCACCGCGATGAGCCGCCAGCAGTTTCTCTTTCAAGCCACCGATTGCCAGCACTTTGCCGCGCAGGGTGATCTCACCTGTCATGGCCACATCGGCACGAACCGGGATGGACGTCATCACAGACACCAGTGCCGTCACCATACCAATACCGGCACTCGGACCGTCCTTCGGTGTTGCACCTTCAGGCACGTGAATGTGCAGATCATGCTTCTCGAAATAGTCTTCCGGAATTCCCAGACCGGAAGAACGCGAACGCACTACGGTCAGCGCCGCCTGGATGGATTCCTGCATCACCTCACCCAGCTTACCGGTTTTGATGATACGGCCCTTGCCCGGCGTTGAGGCACCTTCCAGCGTCAGCAGCTCACCGCCCACAGAGGTCCACGCCAGGCCGGTGACCTGGCCGATCTGGTTGTCGCTCTCAGCCAGCCCGTAGCTGAACTTACGTACCCCCAGATAGTCCTGCAGCAATTCTTCGGTGATCTCACGGCCAGCCGTCGTTTTATCCAGCATGTTGGCTTTGACCACACGACGGCACAGTTTGGCGACTTCACGCTCAAGACCACGCACACCGGCTTCGCGGGTGTAGTAACGGATGATGTCGCACAGACGGTCATCCGATACCTGAATCTCGTCTTTCTTCAGGCCGTTGTTTTTGATCTGCTTCGGCAGCAGGTAACGGCGGGCGATGTTCACTTTCTCGTCTTCGGTGTAACCCGGAATACGGATCACTTCCATACGGTCAAGCAGTGGCCCCGGGATGTCCATACTGTTGCTGGTACAGACGAACATGACATCAGACAGATCGTAGTCCACTTCCAGATAGTGATCCTGGAAGGTGCTGTTCTGTTCCGGATCGAGGACTTCCAGCAAAGCCGAAGCCGGATCACCGCGATGATCCATCCCCATCTTGTCGATTTCATCCAGCAGGAACAGCGGGTTACGCACCTGCACCTTGGACATCTTCTGCACCAGTTTGCCTGGCATAGAACCGATGTAGGTACGGCGGTGACCACGGATTTCCGCTTCATCACGTACGCCACCCAGTGCCATGCGTACAAACTTACGGTTGGTCGCACGGGCAATGGATTGGCCCAGAGAGGTTTTACCTACACCCGGAGGCCCGACCAGACAGAGCACGGCACCCTTCACTTTCTTCACGCGGTTCTGCACCGCCAGATACTCAAGGATACGCTCTTTCACATCCTCAAGGCCGTAGTGATCGGCATCGAGCACTTCCTGAGCATGGGTCAGATCAGTGTTGATACGGCTGCGTTTTTTCCACGGCAGGTTCACCAGCCAGTCGAGATAACCACGCACAACCGAAGCCTCTGCAGACATCGGCGACATCATGCGCAGTTTCTTCATTTCCGCATCGGCCTTCTCACGGGCTTCTTTGGTCATGCCGGACTTTTCAATGCGCTCGGCCAACTCTTCAAATTCGTTGCTGCCATCTTCCAGGTCGCCAAGCTCTTTCTGAATGGCCTTCATCTGCTCATTCAGATAGTACTCACGCTGGCTTTTCTCCATCTGTTTCTTCACGCGACCACGGATACGCTTCTCAACCTTGAGCAGGTCAATTTCAGATTCCATGGTTTCCATCAGGTACTCAACGCGCTCACGCACGTCCGGCATTTCCAGAACGTTCTGCTTCTCTTCGATCTTCAGAGACAGATGGGAAGCAATGGTGTCAGCCATGCGGCTGACTTCTTCGATGGAGGAAATGGTCGACAGAACTTCGGACGGCACTTTCTTCGACAGCTGCACATACTGTTCAAAGTGACCCGTCAGGGTACGCAGGAGGACTTCGTTCTCACGCTCGGTGAGTTCGCTTTCCGGCAGCAGGCTGACGACACCACGCAGACAGTCGTCTTCGTCTTCAACCAGGTTGCTCAGATTGGCGCGGCTCTCACCTTCAACCAGAACCTTGACCGTGCCATCGGGCAATTTCAGCAGCTGCAGGATGGTGGCAATGGTGCCGGTCTGGTGCAGGTCATCCAGGGTTGGGTTGTCGTCTGCCGCATCACGCTGGGCAGCCAGCATGATGTGCTTGTCTTCTTCCATTGCCACTTCCAGCGACTGTATGGACTTTTCCCGGCCGACAAACAACGGAATAACCATGGACGGGAAGACGACCACATCGCGCAGTGGTAACAGAGGGAGGGTACGGGACATAGATGAATACCTGCTCTTTATTACAGAAGTATGATTTTGATAGTGGGGTCGCTCAGGAAGGATTGCAAGTGAAGAAATGACAAAGGGGCTGAAACGCCCCTTTGTACAACTGTCTCACTGGTGTAAGACTGACTCACGGGTCACACCCGGCTTCAGTCGTCGTCCGGTGACACCTTGCCAACCTCGTTATTGCTGGCGTAGATCAGGATTGGCTCAGCCTCACCACGGATCACATTGTCCTCGATCACGACCTTAGAGACATGCTCTTCGGAGGGAACGCGATACATGGTATCCAGCAGCGCGGCTTCCATGATGGAGCGCAGACCACGGGCACCGGTTTTACGTTCCATCGCCAGAGTAGCAATGGCATCCAGTGCACTGTCACGGAACTCAAGCTCAACGCCTTCCATATCGAACAGTTTCTGGTACTGACGCACCAGAGAGTTTCTGGGTTCGTTGAGAATGCGCACCAGCGCTTCTTTATCCAGCTCGTCGAGTGTTGCTACCACCGGCAGACGCCCGATGAATTCCGGGATCAGACCGTACTTCACCAGATCGCTCGGTTCGATTTCACGCAACACATCTCCGACCGCTTTCTGATCGGCTTTGCCCTTCACGGTAGCAGAGAAACCAATGGAGCTTTTCTCTGAACGGTCACGGATGATGTTATCCAGACCGGCAAACGCGCCACCACAGATGAACAGGATGTTCGAAGTATCCACCTGCAGGAATTCCTGCTGCGGATGCTTACGGCCACCCTGCGGCGGTACAGAAGCAACGGTACCCTCGATCAGTTTCAGCAGTGCCTGCTGCACACCTTCACCGGATACGTCACGGGTGATGGACGGGTTGTCGGATTTACGCGAGATTTTGTCGATTTCATCGATGTAGACGATACCGCGCTGGGCTTTCTCTACATCGTAATCACACTTCTGCAGCAACTTCTGGATGATGTTTTCAACATCCTCACCCACATAACCGGCTTCGGTCAGTGTAGTGGCATCAGCGATGGTGAACGGAACATTGAGCAGACGCGCCAGCGTTTCGGCCAGCAGGGTCTTACCGCTGCCGGTAGGGCCGATCAGCAGGATGTTGCTCTTGGACAGTTCAACGCCTGATTTGGTGCCATCATGCTGCAGACGCTTGTAATGGTTGTAGACCGCGACCGCCAGGACGACTTTTGCCTTGTCCTGACCGATCACGTACTCATCCAGGGTACCCTTGATTTCCTGAGGGGTAGGAAGATCGTCGGAAGCCCCTTTCTTGTCGGCCTCCTGAACTTCCTCGCGGATGATGTCGTTACAGAGATCGACGCACTCGTCGCAGATAAAAACGGAAGGGCCCGCAATCAACTTGCGTACTTCGTGCTGGCTTTTACCGCAGAATGAGCAGTAGAGCAGCTTGCCGCCGTCTTCACCCTTGCCTTTTGTGTCGTCTGTCATTCACTGACCTCGTTATTGATTTTCTTTCCATCAAAGATGGTACTTTTCATTGTGCTTTTCAACCCGCGGGCCGAATTTCCTGTCAGATTGACGGTTAAGCCCGTTTTGTCAGGACTTCATCCACCAGGCCGTATGCTTTGGCCGTTTCTGCGTTCATGAAGTTGTCGCGCTCGGTGTCTGCGGCGATCTTTTCCAGAGACTGACCAGTGTGTTCGGCAAGGATACGGTTCAGACGTTCCTTGGTGTCCTGAATGTTCTGCGCATGGATCAGAATGTCGGTCGCCTGGCCCTGTGCACCACCACTTGGCTGGTGAATCATGACGCGGGAATTCGGCACGCTGTAACGCTTGCCCGGAGCACCTGCTGCCAGCAGGAAGGCACCCATGGAACAGGCCTGGCCAATCACCATAGTGCTGACGTCCGGCTTGATGAACTGCATGGTGTCATAAATGGACATACCGGCCGTTACTGAACCACCCGGTGAGTTGATATACAGGTGAATATCCTTGTCCGGGTTCTCAGACTCCAGGAACAGCAGCTGAGCAACCACCAGATTGGCCATGTGGTCTTCTACCTGTCCGACCAGAAAGATAACGCGCTCTTTCAGCAGACGGGAGTAAATATCGTATGAGCGTTCCCCACGGGCAGACTGCTCTACCACCATAGGAACCAGTGCATTTTTGATTGTTTCGTTGTGTTGTGTTGTGAGGTCGAGCATCCGGTTCTGCACTCCTGATCTTCTTCGCAAATAAAAACAGCCGTCTCCTGAGGATAACGGCTGTTTTTGAGTTTAGCTACGAAATAACGAAATGTCAGGTATGGACGGTCCGTCTCAGCGCTGCTGATTCTGGTTTGCCAAACGGATCACTTCTTCGTAAGTCGCTGCTTTTTCAGTGATTGCGGCTTCGGCCAGGATGGCATCAACCAGCTGCTCTTCCAGAGCCAGTGCTTCAATCTGCTGCTTCTGCTGCGGGTTGTTGCGGTAGTAGTCACGAACCTGATCAGGATCTTCATAAGAAGAAGCAACTTCTTCAATCAGATCAGTCACTTTGTCTTCGTCGACTTTCATTTCTGCGCTTTCGATGGCTGCATTCATCAGCAGACCAACGGTGACACGCTTTTCAGCCTGATCTTTGAACAGTTCAGCCGGCAGCATGCTGGCATCGATCGGCTGACCACCACCAAACTGCTGAACAGCCTGCTGGCGCAGACGGTCGATTTCCTGATCGATCAGGGCAGAAGGCACTTCGATGTCGTTGTTCTCAACCAGGCCATTGATTACCGCCTGCTTGTTCAGGGTACGCAGGGCACGTTTCAGTTCGCGCTCCATGTTCTTACGGATTTCAGCTTTGAATTCCGCCAGATCAGCCGTTTCGATATCGAACTTTTTGAAGAACTCTTCGTTCAGTTCAGGCAGAGTGGCTTTCTTAACGGAGTTAACCTTGATCTTGAACTGGGATGGCTTACCTTTCAGTTCTTCTTTGTGGTAATCCTCCGGGAAGGTGATATCCAGGGTGGTTTCATCACCGGCCTTCAGACCCACAACGCCTTCCTCAAAGCCCGGAATCATAGACCCGGAACCCAGGTTCAGGGTGTAACCCGTTGCTTTACCGCCTTCGAATGCTTCACCGTCGATGAAGCCTTCAAAATCAATCACAGCCTGATCGCCTTCCGCAGCGGCTTCTTCAGACTCATTCCACTCAGCCTGCTGCTTCTGCAGATTGCTCAGCATGGTGTCCATTTCTTCGTCGGTTACTTCAGCGGTCAGTTTCTCAACTTTCACATCGCCGAAGCCGCCCAGAGTGACTTCCGGATACACTTCAAACGTCGCTTTGAACTCCAGATCCTTACCTTCTTCGTCCACAGTCGGCTCGAAGGAAGGCATGCCTGCCAGCTTAACGTTCTCCTGCTGCACTGCCTGGAAGAAAGACTGCTGCATCTGCTGGTAGATGGCTTCGTAACGGGCCTGCTTACCAAACATCTTCTTAGCAACGTGAGGAGGAATCTTACCCGGGCGGAAACCGTCGATCTTACGTCCTTTGGACAGCTTCTTAATCTCAACGGTGACTTTCTGTTCTACTTCTGCCGCCGGTACGCCGATGGTCATGCAACGCTGCAGACCAGAGGTTGTCTCAATAGACACTTGCATAGATGCCTCTCATTCAATTGATCTTTAAGGCAGCCAACACTCGTTGCCAGCTGCACGGAATTCTGAAGGTCGCGGATTATATATCAAGGATGAAGGTGATTAAACCTTACCGGAGAGAATGCTGAATCAGGGGGGGAGAAGTGGGGTGGCCGACGGGGATCGAACCCGCGACAACAGGAATCACAATCCTGGACTCTACCAACTGAGCTACGGCCACCACATAGAGGCGGATATCACGGCGGACATCCTTTATTACTTACCGGCTGCACCAATATAACAAATGGCGCGCCCGGCAGGGCTCGAACCTGCAACCCTCGGCTTAGAAGGCCGATGCTCTATCCTGTTGAGCTACGGGCGCATATCTGCATATACAGGCTGAAATGGTCGGGGTAGAGAGATTCGAACTCCCGACATCCTGGTCCCA
>CETZ01101366.1_pt1 | contig 33916 bp, 31 predicted proteins | sample 531441 | NCBI WGS metagenome assembly CETZ01 (sample SAMEA2623098, study PRJEB7988) | marine metagenome | isolation source: saline water (ENVO:00002010), including | reverse complement strand
CCACGTTTACGTGGGGCTTGGAACGTTCGAACGTTGCCTTTGCCACCGTCCTACCCTCAATTTTCAGACGTTAAAAGATAAGTCCCGGATCAGACCGGGGAATTTAGTGCGGTAATCATACGCAGGGGGGCTGACCTGTCAACAACTGACCGGGCAAAAGCGGGGATAAATGCCGGATATTGGTGCTTTTTATAACAGAAGTCCGCAGAGCAGAGCCAAAACGCTCCCGTATACCGCGAAAATCGGAGCCTTTATGTAAATGCCGCGAGCAATAACAGAAGAAAACGTGTACAGTGTCGCGCGATTTTCACTTCTGCCAATTCGAGAAACGTTATGACAGATCTCTCCAAATACAGAAATATCGGTATCTTCGCCCACGTTGATGCCGGTAAGACCACCACCACTGAGCGTATCCTCAAGCTGACCGGTAAAATTCACAAAACCGGTGAAGTACACGATGGTGAATCCACCACCGACTTCATGGAACAGGAAGCTGAGCGTGGTATTACTATTCAGTCTGCAGCCGTGACCTGTGAATGGGCCGGCCACCGCCTGAACGTTATCGACACCCCCGGACACGTTGACTTCACCGTTGAAGTGTACCGTTCACTGAAAGTACTGGACGGTGGTATCGGTGTGTTCTGTGGTTCCGGTGGTGTTGAGCCGCAGTCCGAAACCAACTGGCGCTATGCGAACGACTCTGAAGTATCCCGTATCATCTTCGTGAACAAGCTGGACCGTCTGGGTGCTGACTTCTACCGCGTTGTTGAGCAGGTGAAGAAAGTACTGGGCGCACGTCCGCTGGTTATGGTTCTGCCAATCGGCCGCGAAGACGAGTTCGTCGGTGTGGTTGACCTGCTGAGCCGTCAGGCATATGTATGGGACGACTCCGGCCTGCCAGAAAATTACGAAATCAAAGACGTACCAGCTGACATGGCTGACGACGTTGAGATGTACCGTCAGGAGCTGATCGAAACCGCTCTGGAAATGGACGAAGATCTGCTGATGGAATACCTCGAAGAAGGCACTGAGCCATCTATCGAAGACATCAAGCGCTGCATCCGTGAAGGTACCCGTACTCTGGCGTTCTTCCCGACGTACTGTGGTTCTGCCTTTAAGAACAAAGGTGTTCAGCTGGTTCTGAACGCCGTTGTTGATTACCTGCCTGATCCGACCGAAGTTGATCCACAGGATCTGACCGATGAAGAAGGTAACCCAACCGGTGATAAAGCCATCGTATCTGCTGACGAGCCTTTCCGTGCTCTGGCGTTCAAGATCATGGATGACCGTTTCGGCGCCCTGACCTTTATCCGTATCTACTCCGGTAAACTGAACAAGGGTGACACCATCCTCAACAGCTTCACCGGTAAGACCGAGCGTGTTGGCCGTATGGTTGAGATGCAGGCGGACGACAAAACCGAACTGACCTCTGCTCAGGCTGGTGACATCATCGCCATCGTAGGTATGAAGAACGTTCAGACCGGTCACACCCTGTGTGATCCTAAGCACGAATGTACTCTGGAAGCCATGGTGTTCCCAGAGCCAGTAATCTCTATCGCCGTTAAGCCGAAAGATAAAGGCGCCGTCGATAAGATGGGTATCGCCATCGGTAAACTGGTTGCTGAAGACCCGACGTTCCAGGTTGAGACTGACGAAGACTCCGGTGAAACCATCCTCAAAGGTATGGGCGAACTGCACCTGGACATCAAAGTCGACATCCTCAAGCGTACTTACGGCGTTGAACTGGAAGTGGGTGCTCCACAGGTATCTTACCGTGAGACCATCACCAAAGGCGTTGAAGACAGCTACACCCACAAGAAGCAGTCTGGTGGTTCCGGTCAGTACGGTAAGATCGATTACCGCATGAACCCGGGTGAGCCTGGTTCCGGTTTCGTGTTCAAGACTTCTGTTGTTGGCGGTAACGTTCCTAAGGAATACTTCCCGGCCATCGAGAAAGGCTTCAAAGCTATGATGGACGAAGGTCCTCTGGCTGGCTTCCCGGTACTGGACGTTGAAATCGACGTATTCGACGGTGGTTACCACGCCGTTGACTCCTCTGCGATCGCGTTTGAAATCGCAGCCAAAGGTGCATTCCGTCAGACCATGCCTAAGGCCGGTGCTCAGCTGCTCGAGCCGATCATGAAAGTTGACGTGTTCACCCCGGAAGACAACGTCGGTGACGTTATCGGTGACCTGAACCGTCGTCGCGGCATGATCAAGGATCAGGAGCCAGGCGCTACCGGTATCCGTATCAAGGCAGACGTACCTCTGTCTGAGATGTTCGGTTACATCGGTCACCTGCGTACCATCACTTCTGGTCGTGGTCAGTTCTCTATGGAGTTCAGCCACTACCTGCCATGCCCGAATGCGATTGCTGAGAAGGTTATGGAAGAAGCGAAGGCGCGTAAGGCTGCCAAGTAAGTTCCGGCTTACTGCTTTAAAGGAACCCGCCGTATGGCGGGTTTTTTTATGGGCACCATTTAAGAGTGAGCCCTGGTCTTAAATCAGCTCCCGATCAGCTGCCCATCTTTTTTTTATCTTTTTTGCATCCGGTCTGCGCCCCCAGCCGTATATCTGAGTACATCCATGCAAAAGAGACTTCACTATGAAATCACTCCCCCCTCTGCTGAATGCCTCCCTGCTGGCAGGTAGCCTGCTTGCCATCAGCCTTCCGGCCCAGGCTTCAAGCCACCGCGAAGCCCCCAACGTCACCCGCCTGCCGACAATCGATGCAACCGACTTCTATGCCTTCGTCAGCTATGAACCCGGCCGTGGCGACTACGTCACCCTGATTGCTAACTATGTGCCCCTGCAGGACGCGTATGGAGGTCCGAATTATTTCGCCATGGATCCGGATGCCGTGTATGCCATCCACATCGATACCGACGGAGACGCGGTAGAGGATAAAACCTTCCAGTTCCGGTTTTCTCAAAGCACCGATGAGTTCAAGCTCGCCATTGGTGAAGGGATGAATCAGAAAGAGGTCGCCATTCCGCTGAAAAATTACGGTAACGTCGACAACGATGGTGCCACTAATTTCAGTGAAACTTACGAGGTGACGATGGTCGAAGGCGACAGCCGTAGTGGTATGTCCACTGAGGTTATGTCATCCATGGGAGGTACTACCTTCACCAAGCCACTGGACAACATCGGTGAGAAATCCTTCAGCGATTACGCCAGCTACGCCAGCACTTTTGTGCATGATATCTCCGTCAGTGGCTGTGCCGCAGGCGGCAAAGTCTTTGTCGGCCAGCGCAAAGATCCTTTCGTAGTGAATCTGGGCAAAACCTTCGACCTGGTGAACTACGTCCCGCTCGATGGCGAAGGCGTTCAGGATGACGCCAATGATGATCTGAAGGACAAAAACGTCACCAGCATCGCCCTTGAGCTGCCGGTCGGCTGTGTTACCGGCTCAGGTAACGGTGTCATCGGCGCCTGGACCACCGCCAGCCTGCCGCAGGCCCGTATCCTCAACCCTGAGGCCACCTTTGCCAAACCCGACGTCAGCGGCGGCGCCCTGACTCAGGTTTCCCGTCTTGGTATGCCTCTGGTGAATGAACTGGTGATCGGACTCGCTGAAAAAGACACCTTCAATGCATCAGAGCCAAAAGACGACGGCCAGTTTGCCGACTACGTCACCCACCCGACCTTACCGGCTCTGCTGGATATCCTGTTCCGCGATGCGCTGGGTGCCGAAGACAACATCGCACCGTCGAACATTCCACGCAACGACCTGGTCACCACCTTCCTGACCGGGTTTGAAGGTGTGAATCAGCAGGCCACCGTCACCGCTTCAGAAATGCTGCGCTTGAATACCAGTATCGCCCCAACCCCAGCTGAAGATCAGAGTGCGTTTGGTGTGGTCGCCGGTGACCTTGCTGGTTTTCCGAATGGCCGTCGCCCGGGTGATGACGTAGTCGATATTGCTCTGCGGGTGGTCATGGGTGCCCTCTGCTATCCGGTCAACATTGATCTCGATGGCAGTGGCACCGCGGGAGATGACGGCGACAATCTGGGACTTTGTGAACCCGCAGATGCCCCGGTCGGCGACCAGCCATTTACCGATCAGGCTCCGTTGGATGCTTCCTATGTGGACAGCACCTTCCCATACCTGAAAGCACCACTGCCGGGCTCAGTGTCTGAGTAACCTGCGCAGCTTCCTATCTCAGGTCTGATCCTGAAATGCTCCGGGGACTGCTACCCCGGAGCCTGACAAAACAGCGGAGAACCTTATGAAAACGTTAATGACCCTGTGCAGCCTCGTCATCGCCTTGATGCTCACTGCATGCTCAGAGAACAATCATGATGATGACATGGAAAGCATGCAGGAAACCGTGCTGCTGACCGGTCTGGTAGATGACCTGTTTCAGCGTGATGAAACATCAGAGCCGGAAACCCTGAATGACAAAACGGTTGAAGATAACGCCGACGCCGACTCATTTACCTACCTGATCGAATCGGAGTAACCTCTGAAAACACACAGCTCCCACCTACGTTGCCAGCAATGGCTGCTGAATGCATTGCTGGGCAGTGGCCTGGTGCTGCTGCCAGCAGCTCTGTACGCTGCAGATTCTTCGCGCTGGATTCAGCCTGAAGCCGACACGGTGATCGCCGAATGGTCTGTGGATTCGCTGAAGCCAGCCGCAGCAGACGACAGCAGCAGTCCATCCGTGCGTGCCGATGCATCTCAGCCGACATCACTCGACGAGACCTTCCGTCTTGCCGCGCAACCGGGTGGCAGCTGGCGTTTTGACAGTATTGCGCTTCACCTGTCGTCCAGCTCCGCAAACGACCCAGCCTATGCATCCCAGCCGAAGTCTTACTACGAGGCACGGCTGCTGCAGCATCAGCACCGTTTTGATGACGCTGCCGACAAACTGAATGCCCTGACGACCGCTGATACCCTGGCTTTTATCAACGTCAGACTGTTACTGGCACAGATACGTTATCAGCAGGGCAACACAGAGGCCGCAGAGTCTTTGTGCCGGTCACTCACTCTGCACTGGTCTGCCGGGCTGGTCGCTACCTGTCTGGCCTCTGTGAGTAATCACTATAACCCCAGCCTGGTGCGGCTGATGGAGCAGACGGAGCCAGCCACACACACTCAGCAGCTGCGCCTGTGGATCAACAGTCAGATTGCCCGCCAGTACGCCCTCGGCGGTGAGCATCGTCTGGCCTGGGAGGCGCTTGAAAGTGAACGCCGTGAGTCCGGTCTGGAGGTGATGACCGTGCCCGACGTCGTGCTCTGGGGACAACTGGCGGCTGATTTCCTCAACCCAACCGAACGCCTGACTCTGCTGACCCCTCTGGGGCAGGGGCGTTACACCGATGACGCCATTCTGCTGCTGCTCGGACAAGCCAGTCAGGACTGTGACCAGCGCTGCCCGTCCCGCCTCAGGGCGGACTGGCTGGAACAGCTGGATGAACGTATGACGCTGCGCGCTCAGCGCAATGACCTCAGCTATGCCGGCGTACTCGCTGAGTATTTTCTCACCATAGATCAGCAACCCGGCACGGCTCTGTACTGGGCGGAGCAACACGCCGCGCTTAACCATGACCCGCAGGCCCGGTCACTGCTGCAGCGGGCCCGGACGCAGGCCAGCAATTCCGGGGGCAATTCATGAAAGTATGGTCGATGATGCTATTGTTTCTGCTGGTTATGCCGGTGTCGGCTCATCAGCCAAGCACTGCGTTTCTGGAGCTCAACGCAGATCGCACACAAGCGACGCTGCAATGGGCCCTCACCGATCTGCAACGTGCCGTGGGTGTGGATCATAACCGCGATGGGCAGTTGCTGTGGTCAGAGGTTGTTCAGGCGAAGACGGCGATTGAGTCCTATATCAGGGAGTCACTGACACTGAGCGCTCAGGATCAGGCTTGTAGTGTGCAGCTGAACGGCCCTCTGCTGCTCAACCCCCGCTCAGAAGGTGGCTATCTGGTCTTGCCCCTGCGACTGGCCTGTGCAAGTCAGCGCACAGCAGATACTCTGTTCTATCAGGGCATGTTCGGGTTCGCCCCACAGCATAAGTTGCTGCTGAGTAACTCCGGAGATGACAGTGTGCAGATGCTGGATCATGCCACCTCCATCAGTCTGACCCAGACCAGGACTTCGCTCGCCACATTGATGGAATTTGTGCAGCAGGGTGTGATCCATATCTGGATCGGCATTGATCACCTGGCCTTTCTGCTGACCCTGATGCTGGTGACCATGGTGAAGCGTGAAAACCATCAATGGCATGCCCGCAGCGGGCGACAGGCACTGCGCTCAGCGGCGCTGCTGGTGAGTGTATTTACCCTCGCGCATTCTGTGACTCTCATTCTGGTCAGTGCCGGGCTGTTGCGCCTGCCCGTGTACTGGGTGGAACTGGCCATTGCAGTGACCGTTGTTCTGGCAGCTCTGAATAATCTGTGGCCCCTGATCCGCAAGGTCAGCCTGATGGTGTTTGTCTTCGGGTTAATTCATGGCTTTGGCTTTGCCGCCGTTCTGAGTGAGCTGATGCAGAGCAGCAGTTCCATGGTGGCTGCACTTGCGGGCTTTAACATCGGCGTTGAACTCGGACAACTGGCCGTGGTGCTGGTTATCCTGCCGCTATTGCTGCTGATCAGTCGCTACCCCTGGTACGGACGGGTAGTTCTGCCGGGCCTGTCTGCCCTGATGGCACTGGCCGGTCTGTTCTGGGTCGCGAACCGGATATAAAAATTGATTACTGGATGCTCATGATGATGAAGGAACAACAGCACCCCCTGTGGCTCAGGGCGTCTGCTGACGGAGACCGCGAAGCGTTCGGGGCTCTCTATCACGACACTCGGTCGCGCCTGTTCGGTGTGGCGCTGATGATGATGAACTCGCGCAATCTTGCCGAAGATGCGTTGCAGGAAGCTTATATCCGCATCTGGCACAACGCCGCCGAATATCACGCCGAACGTGGCTCTGTGGTCACCTGGATGACCAGCATCGTGCGGTACCGTTGTCTGGATATGCTGCGTGCTCAGGGTACGCGGGAGAAATACGTGGTCGCCGTTGCAGAGCCGGCGGACGAACCACAGGCCATCCACACAGAAACCAGTACGGATGGCACTGAAACGGGATTTACAGCGGAAAATGACAGTATGCAGCTGTGCCTCGGTGAGCTCAGCACGCAGGAACGTCAGACCATCAGTCTGGTGTACTACCAGGGCCTCAGCCATCACGAAATTGTTGCCCACACAGATCACGCACTGGGTTCCGTAAAAAGCTGGATCCGCCGCGGTCTGGATAAACTGAAGAGGTGCATACAGCGTGAATTATCTGAATGAAGAGCGCCTTGACGTTCTCGCATCACGGTATGTCGTCGGACAGATGAAGGGGCAGGCCCGGTCCCGCTTCCGGACACTGATGCAGACCTACCAGAAAGTCCGTGAACGGGTCTGGTACTGGGAGCGACTGCTGAGCCCTATGAACGACAGCATTCCACCACGACAGCCGGACGATGCCGTTTGGGCAGCCATTGAACAACGCCTGTGGCCAGACGCGGCTATATCAACAACCCTGGCCGCGAATGATGAGCCGTCGGTGACATCTCCTCGGTGGCAGATCCTCTTACCGGTAGCCGCCAGCCTGTTACTGGGCGTTCTGCTGATTGCGCAGATCAACCGCGATCCGGCTGCTGTACCAATGGTGACGGAAGTAGCTGTCATACAGAGTGACAATCAGCCGCTGTGGTTGGTGGAAATGACCGCCACGCAAATGACCGTCCGCGCGACTCAACAGGTAGAGCAACGTAACGACGCCGATTACGAGCTGTGGATCGTGCCTGCGGATGGCACGGCCCCTGTGTCTCTGGGCCTGATTCCGGAAAGTGGCTCCCTGACACGGGATCGTCTGGCGGCGCTGGATACCCTGCAGATCGCTGCGCTGGCAGTGAGTCGTGAGCAGCCGGGTGGGTCAGTGACCGGATTACCGGGTGAGGTGCTGTTCACCGCGCAGTTGACGACATTGTGATGTCCTGACGACAACCACGACAGCAATAATAATTTTATGTAGTTTGATTCTCGCTCTTGGGAGGAATGCCTCCTCCCGGCGCGTGCCTACCCACCTGCTTCGCGCTGTAGTGTTCGTTTTTCACTGAAAACTTCAGATTCACAACGGCTACGGCCCAATTCGGAGTCCTGCCTCAGTGGGCCTGTCGGAACATCCATGTTCCTCCAGCCTGTTCATCTTTGTTTGCAGCGACTCACACTAGGCGCACCAAAAACCAGAAACACCGACAACAGATACAAATCACTGAGAGCCTTAACTCCACTAACTACTTTTGAAACTAGTCGAGGCCCCCAGTGCTGTCAGTAACAGGAAATAAGTAGCAGGTTGAGTTGCGCCTGTTGCGAGCCGCGACTTTCAAAAATAAACAGATAGCCGAGACAGGACGTCGAGGCAGGGGCACTGAGGCAGGACGCCGAATTGCCCCGTGGTCGTTATGAGTATGCAGAAAGGCGTGAAACAGCGAGGAACACAGCGCGAAGCAGGTGGGAGGGCTAGCGCCAGTCGGGACTAGGCGTCCCCATGCCGTCCTCTCAAGAGCGACGATAATAAAAGTAACTAACCAGCAAATTCAACCTGGCTTACTGAACTCTCTCGAAACCGTCAGGACACTTGTTTTCACCTTGCGATCGAGTGTCACACGCTTTCACTGTTTCAAAATAGTCTTTCCACACTTGAAGCTGATCCTGGGGGACTTCTGTCTTCCACGTGCGCCGCAATCGATATGAGGAATCGTTGCCGGTTATCGCTTTATGCAATATGGAAATTTTTGTTCCACTGGTGAGGGTACATTGTGAAAACCAGGTCAAAGTCTCGTATGTGTTCTCAATTTTAATATCCGCATCTGTTGATTCAAAAGCCGCACATTTTTCTTGGCCAACTTCATCATCAATGGACTTGTTTTCCATAACGCCAAGCGAGGTCAGCCCGAATAAAACGGCGGTCTCCAGCTCATCACTCCGGTTGTTTTTTGACCACATCCTTGTATAAATATTGCCTTCCTTCTTCTCATAAATTTCCCATGAATCTTCAGGGATAGGCATGGGCTGAAGCAGGTTTTCACCAGAATAAAATCCTGTCTGTGTAGCACATCCAGAGATAAGAAGTAACAAGATGGCTTGTACAGAAATACGCATGAAATTTCCTTTTCAAAAATAGATTACGAGAGGGAAATCCTCACCCCTCTCCCAACAACATCAGACTCAGCCCCGGCCAGTACGTAATCACCAAAACACACGCCAGCAGAATAAAGAAGAAGGGAATCGTCGCTTTATAGAGCGTCATCACCGGCTTATTAAAGCGGAAGCTGGCAATAAAGAGGTTCATACCCACCGGCGGTGTGAAATACCCCAGCTGCATATTGGCGAGGAACAGAATACCCAGATGGATCGGGTGAATGCCGTACTGCATGGCGATCGGCAGTATGATAGGAATCATAATGACGATGGCGGAGAAGATATCCAGCATCATACCGAGAATCAGCAGGAACACGGTGAGCAGCAGCAGGAAGGTGAACTTATCGCTGATGTGCTCCTGAATCACGCCGAAGATCTTTTCCGGTACGCCGGCATCAATCATGTAGTTAGTCGAGGCCAGTGACACCGCCAGAATCAGCAGGATGGCACCCACCAGCTTCATGGAATCGCGCATGACGCCCGGCAGGTTGGTGAAACTGATTTCACGGCGGATGAGTACGGTGACGATCAGTACGTAGAACGCAGTAATGGCGGCGGCTTCTGAGACGGCAAACACACCACCATAAATACCGCCCAACACTACAAATGGCAGTGGGATTTCCCACGCCGAGTCTTTGATCGCAGCCCAGGCTTCTTTGCCATCAAACTCATGGCCGGACTTAGGTAATTTGCGTGATTGCCAGGCGCTGTAACCCGACAGAGCAAAGAGCATCAGCAGACCCGGCAGGATACCCGCGACGAACAGCTGGTCGATTCCCACCGGTACATCCAGTGCCATCTGCTGGGCGATCACACCGTACAGAATCAGCGGCAAAGACGGTGCAAACAGCAGACCCAGACTACCCGAGGTGGTCACCAGGCCGAGATTGAATTTCTCTTCGTAGCCCGCTTTAGCGAGTGCCGGAACCAGCAGAGCACCCAGCGCCACAATGGTCACACCAGACGCTCCGGTAAAGGCAGTAAACAAGGCACAGGCGGCCAGTGCCACAATCGCGAGACCACCCGGCATCCAGCCCAGCAGCGCATCGGTAATGCGCACCAGACGCTGTGGCGCTTTACTTTCTCCAAGCAGATAACCGGCAAAGGTAAACAGCGGAATGGCGATCAGTACCGGCATTTCAGCGACGCGATAAATTTCTACCGCCATGACCTGCAGGTCAACGTCATTCTGGAAGAAGCCCCACATGGCGGACGCGGCAATTACGGCAAATAAAGGCGCACCGGCCAGTGCCAACAGCAGCAGTGCGAGGGTAATCAGCAAACTCATTGCTCAGCCCCCACATGCTCTGTTTTTTCTTCAACGTCTTCCGGCAGTTTACCCATCAGTGCCATCAGGCTCTGCAGAGCGAAACGCAGCCCCATCAGGCCAAAGCTCACCGGAATAATGGCCTGCAGAATCCAGGCCGGCAGGTCACTGAAAGCGCGGTCATCGAATTCACGGGTCATATTCACAAAGATGGTGGAGTGCCAGGCAATCAATACACATACGGTGGCGGCGAATGCCAGAGTCACTACGTTAATGAAACGGGAAAAGGCCGGTGGTGCCAGACGGCTGACCAGATCAATAGCGATGTGCTCGCGGGTGCGTGTGGCCACCAGTGCACCGGCCAGACCGACCCAGAGCACCATCACGCGTAGCAATGGGGTGACCCAGACCAGGCCACCGCCAAAGAGCAGTCGGGCGAGAATATCCACGCCTGCGAGAACAATCATGCTCAGCAGCAGCAGAACCAGAATACCGTCTTCCAGACGGTGCAGTACGCGGATAATCTGACTCATTCAGCGCTGCTGGCAGCCTCCGCGCGGATCTCTTCAAGACGCTGCTGCAGTTTCTGGAACAGCTCGGTCGGGTAGACGTCTTTATCCGCCAGAGCAGTCAGGGCTTTTTCCGCCAGAACACGCCAGGCGGCTTTGTCTTCTTCTGAGAGCGATACAAATTCAACGCCGTTGTTTTCCATGGCTTTGCGGGCATTGACCTCATCGGTCTCGTTGATTTCAGACATACGGTCAAACGCCTGTCTCATGCGGGTTTTCACCAGGGCCTGATCCTCAGCGCTCATTTTGCTGAAAGAGCGCTCATCCACCACCAGCATGCCGATGATGTACACCAGCGGGTAATCCGTGACATAGCTGAGTTTGGTGTACCACTGCAGGGCAATGGCCGCGGTCAGGTTCACCGCCAGCGTATCAATCAGACCGGTCTGCAGGCTGGTGTAGACGTCAGACACCGGCAGAACCACCGGGTCAACGCCACCCATTTCAAAGGTGGTCTGGCTGACCTGATCACCTTCAGGCACCCAGACTTTGTGGTTTTTCACCTGATCAGATGAGGTGATCGGGGAATTGGACATCAGGTAGGCAAAGCCGCCTTCAGACAGGCCCAGCACGGTGTAGCCTTTCTCCGCCATGGCGTCGTAAATGTACGGGTCGAACTCTTCACGCACGGCGCGCAGTTCTTCCAGACTGCGGAAGGTGAACGGCAGGCTGTACAGCTGCGCGGTCGGGGCGATGTCATCGAACGCACCGGTAGACAGTGCGCCCCCCTGCAGCTGTCCGATACGCATTTTACGCAGCACACTTTTATCACTGCCCTGAACACCGCCCGGGAAGAACTTGAGCTTCACCCGACCTTCGGTCTGCTCTTCAATTTCTTTGCCGGCTGCGCGCATTTCTTTCATCCAGCTGGTGCCGTCCGGAACCAATGACGCAATTTTCAGGGTGACCGCCGCCTGTACAGGCGTGATCATCAGGAACAAACAGAATAACGCGGTGAGCTGTTTCATAAGGTATCCAGTGAATATGAGAATAAACCGTTAAAAATAATCAGAAGATTCGTCCAGCAACTCCTGAGCCTGACGCTGCGCCAGACCATTAATCAGAGTCAGACCATCGTATTCCGGCTCCGCCGCCAGCACCTCTTCAAGCAGGCTGTCGTGGAGATCCTGATCAAACATCAGGCGGGCGTACTGTTTCGCAAACAGCACCTTGGCCATCAGGTGATGCCCTTCTGTCAGAGCGATGGCTTTTTCAAAGTGTTCACGCCCTACTTCCGGCTTGCCACCTAACGAAGGCGGTACCTGAGTATTCAGAACGCCGAGGTACACCTGTACCGTGGCATTGTCGTAAGACTCGTCGTAAGCGGCCACCCATTCCATCAGGGCCTGTACCTTACCGAGCTGGGCGATGGCATTCCAGTCATCACTGTTGGCCTGAATCCATCCGGCCCATGCAGCCCCATAGGAGTACATCATGTTGATGTCTTTCTCATCGTATTGGTCAGCCAGAGCGGCTTTGAGTTCATCCAGCGGGCCATCCATCAACGGACAGGCATCTTTGTCGTACTCACACAGCGCCCGGCGGGCATACTCCATAGCCTTGTCAGCCATGTTGCGTGCCTGCTCAGGGTCTTTGCTGAACGCACCGGCATAGGCTCCGTAAAGACGCGAGCCTGCCAACAGCAGGTTTTCATTGTCCGGATAGGTGAGAATCAGCGCATCCAGCATGATGAGATACGACGGGGCACCTTCAGCGACGATGTCAGGGTTTTCCTGATTCATCATGGCGCGCGACAGGTTGTCAGGCAGGTGAGTAACGGCGCAGGCAGCCAGAAAGGTGCTCAGCAGGACGGTCAGTAGCGCTTTCATAAACAGGTCGGACCCGGTAGCAATGACGCATAACACATCAGGTGAATTTCTGGGTCTGCCCGGCTATTCGATCAGCCCCCAAAGGACCAGAGGTCGGCTGGATTGTACACTGCCCTCCCCAGCCTTTCATCTGTTCACAGCCTGCTCCCACAGGGACAGTCTGTCCCGCGCTGGATTTACCGCAGGAGTCTGTTGGTAACGGGCAGAGATCAGGCCGGTGGCAGCTCCAGTCCATCGAGCGGTACGGCAGAATCGCGTGAGCCTGAACTGAAGTCCACGCCTATTCCACGCAGAATATCCCAGGCGATGTCATTGTCTGTGTATTCAGCAATGGTTTTCTTGGCCATGAAGCGGGCGATTTCCTGAATGGATTTCACCAGTGCGTAATCGGCTGAGCTGGTGTGCAGATCATCAATGAGATTGCGGTCAATCTTCACCATATCCACCGGCAGTGTTTTCAGGGTACGGTACGAAGCCTGCCCGGTACCAAACTCAGAGAGTACAAACTGGCAACCCAGTGAGCGCAGCTCGTGCATGTGTTCAGCCGTAGCATTAAGCTCGCCGCGGATGCCCGATTCATCCAGCTCAAAGCAGAATTTATTGACTTCAATATCATGCTCTTCGAGCTGCTGGCGCAGGTATCCGCTGAGGTTGCCATCCGTCAGGCAGAGTCCGGATATACGGATGATGAAACGGCGGATGACCGCGGCGGCTTCGCGGTTATGCAGCATCCACTTAACCAGCTGACGGACCACCCAACGATCGGCTTCATAGGCCTGCATAAAGCCACCACTGTTGGAGTAGCGCACTTCATCCGGAGGGATGCGGCCACCCGGCCCGTCCGGTAACTGACAGATCACCTCGTACTGGCGCAGTGCTTTGTGGCGCAGCTGTACCGGTTTTACCGGAATCAGCAGCAACGACAGACTGTCTGACTGCAGTGCCCGGTCCAGACGCTCGCGCCATTCGCTGTACTCGCGGTAACGGTGACGCGGTGACTGCTGAAACTGGTACCTCACCAGAGCACCGGACTGGCCGGAGGATGTGGCTTCCTGACAGGCCAGCTGAGCCTGCTCCAGCAGATCAACGGCATCCGCCGTATCCGCCGTGAGTGTCGCAAGACCGGCCCGGATCTCCGGGTGAATCTCCAGTCCGCCAGCGGTTTTTACGGGCACCTGATTCATCTGTTTGAGAAACTGCCGCGCGCTCGACTCCGCCAGCTCCGTATCCTGATCCGGCAGCAGCAGGGCGAAGGCACTGTCGCTGATGCGCGAACACAGACAACCCGGGTATTCCGCCAGCAGTTCATTGGCCACGGCCTTGAGACAGTCGTCTCCGGTGCGCAGTCCGTAACTCTGGTTGATGACCCGCAGCTGATGAATATCAAACAGCACCAGACTTAAAGGGCGACGATTGCGGTTATGCTCCTGCAGGGCGGCGGACAACAGATGCAGAAAATGCTGACGGTTGATCAGACCGGTCAGAGGGTCGGTATTGGCCTGACGGGACAGATCGCTGTAAATCTGCTGCACCAGTGAGTCAATGCTCTGATCCAGAGTGGATTCTTCCTGCTCAAACAGACGCCGGACATCGTCGGTTTCCATCAGCTTGGCCAGTTCATCAAAGCGGAAATCGTGCATGCGCATACCGGTGTGATTCACACAGGCCAGCCGCGAGTGGTCATCAGCGATCCAGGCAATCGACACGACCTGCCCGGTATCACGTATCTGCAGACGGTCTCCGGTATTCAGAGCCCTTACCCGGCGCGCGCCCTTACCGGCGCCGCTGGTGTCGTCCACGACCGCTTTATAGGACTGCATCTCCACCGCTTCGGCCAGCTGACCACCACTCAGGTGCATCCCCGCCGAGGTCAGCATGCTGCGGTACCACTTCTGATGCTCCGGCAGCGGGCCGTTCAGATCATCCAGCTCCACCCTGGCCTGTTCAGCCAGCGGGATGAACGACTGCAGCAGACGCGACTGACCGCGGTTTTCCGGATCAAACACATCGATAATGTCCCGGTACAGGGTCACGGCGCTCTGAAAACGCTCACTGTCCGGACCATCGCGCAGCCAGTGGATGCTGAGAATCTGTTGCCAGCCTTCGTACAGCCAGTCGACCACACTCTGCGGCAGCGTCTTGGCCGAGGTATCCAGTCCAAGCATGTTCTGTACATTCTGACGGGCACGGTGAATCTGATATTCGCCTTCGGCGGCCTGCGCCACACGCTCCGTGTTCTGGCGGACGCGGCGCTCAGCGTTATCCAGCAGGTAACGCAGCTGCTCCAGCACCTCCTCAAACAGGGCCGGGTCTGAGACTTCAGAGCTGGTCAGGGGCAGCAGCAGACGGCTCAGTTCCAGTTGCAGCTGGCTCTGACCGACCAGCGTCAGACGACCAAGCTGACCCAGCACGGTAATCATGATGCGCGCCGGGTGCTCCGGATTGAACAGTGCGGCGGCGTCATTAAGAATCAGCCGCAGCAGCGGCCAGCTCATCTCGCGGATACAGGGTTTGATAAAATCTGCCAGTTCCGGGTTATCCAGCAGGTTACGGGTGATCTGTTCCAGTGTATCCACGGCATTGGCGGTATCCTCCGGCAGACGCAGCCCACGCTGGGTCAGTACCATTTCCATCACCGCGCGCAGGCCCATGGGCAGGCCGTCATTATCCCGGGCAAGATCATTTACCAGCCCCAGAATGTCACTGGCTGAAGCCAGTGGCAGCAGAGCCTGAGACACCGGCGACGTCTGTCCGTCATGATCACTGAGCCTGCCGGTCTGCACAGGAGCCGGGTGCCCGGTTAATGGGCGCAGTGACAGCAGCTGTCCGAGACTGCTGTAGGTACGTTCGGCCTGTTCGCGGGCTTTGGGTGTGCCCGGCCAGTAGAGCAGGTTGTCCGGTGGCTCGGCGGTTTCTGCAGGCCTTGATGCCGGCTCTGCCCCGGCGGCTGCAGTGTTCAGGGTTTCCGGAGCCTGAGTATGAGCAGTCTGCGCCGGAACCGGTTCAGGGAGGTTACGGCGATAAAGGAAGGTCAGCGGAATATCGACCCGGTCGGTGATGACCTGATAGGTGGCCGTCAGCATTTCCAGAGCGATACGCTCAAACACGGCAAAGGCAATTTCACGGCAGGGACGCGGCAACTGCAGGATGTGGATGCTGTCGCGGAAGGCTTCGGTGACCAGCACAGGGTCGAGCGGATTGAAGCGGTTAGACTCCGGTCCGGAGAACATCGCGTGAAAATACTGTTTTACTTCAAACTCGCGGCGCGCCAGATGCGCCTGCAGATGAGAAATCGTGACTTTGGTGCGCAGCCAGTCTTCAAAATCCTTCTGGTGTACCAGCGACAGGGTAATGATGGTTTCGGAGCGGGTTTCTTCTTCGGTTTTCTTCGCCTCACCACGGCTCCAGCGCTCCAGCTGCAAGCGGATGCGACGGGCAAATTCCTGCATGAAGTCTGCGCGCAGAACCCGTACATTCTGTGCTGCCTCCATCCACTGCTGATGCTCATCTGTGGTACGTGAACGGTCGGCGTGAATGCCGGTTTCTTCAACAAAGGCAGATGCCCAGCGACCGGGCATGGCCTCACTGAGCATGGCGGTTTCATCAACCATCAGCTGACGGTAGTTTTCTGCCTCGGCATCGGTGACCTCACGGCTGACACCGTGACGTTGGGTGTAGTCCTGGATTTCCAGAAACAGCTGGTCAGTGGGTTCGTGGATACGCAGACCGAGAAAATCGTCTTTCTGGTAAACAAATTCGACCTGCAGTGTGGCCGGTTCGTGGAGATCGATCTCCAGCAGCAAAGGACCGCCGGACGACGGCACAACACCATGGTGCCAATGTAAACGGATACCACTGTGAGAGTAATTGACGACCGTACACTGGATCGCCTCTCCCTCTTCAGAAAGAATGCGGGCAGGCAGATGGCTCGGGAAGCGTTTATTTTTTCTTAGTTCGACCGCCATGATTTTCCAGACCCTGTGACTTCTGGCAGAGACCGGTAGTACCGGTGAAAGTTCATTCTCTGTATTGTCTGCGCGTGAATCAATGATTCAGCACCATAAAACAGGCAGATGGGCAGGAAAAGCGATAAATAAGATGAAAAAGAGGAATGCAGCCGGATTTCTCCGGCTGCCGCATCCGTCTTACTGACGGACACCTTCGATGTGCAGAGTGATTTCAACCGTGGTAGACGCTGGCCCCAGGTCATAATCAATGCCGTAATCTTTCAGTTTCAGCGTGGTGCTGCCGGTGAAACCAGCGCGGTAACCACCCCATGGATCATTGCCTTCACCGATGCGTTTCACCGGGAAAGTAATACTCTTGGTAACACCGTGCAGAGTGAAATCACCCGTGATTTCGCCTTTACCTTCTCCGGTTGATTTAAAACCGGTGCTTTTGAAGGTCGCTGTCGGGTATTTCTTCACATCCAGAAAATCGGCGCTTTTCAGGTGCTTGTCACGTTCAGCGTGATTGGAATCCAGGCTGGTCGTATCAATCACCACCTCAATGGAGGATTTTTCCGGCGCTGCCGCGTCGTATTCGAAGCTGCCGTCAAAGTCGTTGAAACGACCGGTCAGCCAGCTGTACCCCAGATGCTGGATCTGGAAATTTACTGAGGCGTGAGCACCTTCATTATCAACATCATAAGTCGCTGCCTGGGCAGCAGTTGCGGTCAGGGCGGTCACACTGAAAAGTGTGGTCAGCAGAAGTTTTTTCATAAGAGAGTCCTCTCCGGTCAGTCATTGATGCGACGCAGCATTCTCACGAGTGTTGCGTCACGGTTGATAAAGTGGTGTTTCAGGGCAGCGGCGGCGTGCAGGGCAACCAGCCCCATCAGGCCCCAGGCCAGCCAGCGGTGGATATCACCGGCAATGTCTTCCTGGTTGTCTCCGGTCAGTGTCGCCGGAACCGTAAACCAGCCGAATACACTGATGCCGTGGCCTTCGGCGGTGGAGATCAGATAACCACTGACAAACAGCGCCGCCATCATCAGATACAGCATCAGGTGCGCAGCATGCCCCGCCAGATGCTCAAGACGGTTGGCCGACAAGGCCGACGGCGATGGATTGACCAGGCGCCAGACGTAGCGTGCAGCAACCACCAGCGCCAGCAGTATGCCCGCCGACTTGTGCAGATCGAGCGAGCCTTTGTACCAGGCGTCGTAATAGGTCAGCTCGACCATGTAGAGGCCAAGACCAAACATGGAAAAGACCGCCAGCGCTACCAGCCAGTGCAGCAGGATGGCCATCCAGCCATAACCTGAGGATGTGTTTTTGAGATGTGACGGCATGTGCTGCTCCTTGTTAGTACTAACTCTAGCTCAGCCTTGTTGTGTAAAATAGCACCATTAAGTGAAAACTATTGTGCATAATTGCACAGAACCTTCTGTGCGCGATATCTGCACTACCGGAGACAGATCTATGGACCGTGATATCCGCTGGGATGATCTGAGGATAGCTCATCAATTGGCAGTCAGTGGCAGCCTCAGCCGCGCCGGAGAGCAGCTTGGCATCAACCATTCCACCGTACTGCGATCAGTGACGCGCCTGGAAGAAGCCCTTGGCATTCCGCTCTTTATCCGCCATCAGCGCGGCTATCAGATGACTGATGCGGGTCGTCTGCTGCGGGAGACCATGCAACCCATCAGTGGTGATGTGCGCCGCCTGTGCAACACCCTGAGTACGCTGGAGAGCAGCCCCTCGGGCACGCTGCGTATTTCCACAGTGACCGACTTCTCCCCCTTTTTTGCGCCCATGCTGCACCGCTTCCGTAAGGCGTACCCGCAGATCCGGGTACAGATTGTCGCCACCGACGACATACTTCCCCTATCCGCCGGTGAGGTTCACGTCGCAATCCGCATCGGTGGACAACCGAAAGAACCGGACCTGATTGCCCGGCCTCTGGGACAGGTGGGTATCGGCTTCTTCTGCTCAGCTGGATACGCCGAGGAATACGGTGTGCCGGAGTCACTGTCGGAAATTAATCAGCACCTCTGGGTGCTGCCCACCGGTGAAAAAACGCGGATTCCCGGCATTGACGCCCTGATCGACCGGGTGGATCCGCAACAGGTGGCCTTTCAGAGCAACAGCTTCAATGACATCGAAGCCGCTGTGCGCTCCGGGATGGGCATAGGACCACTGAACACCCTGACGCTGTCCGGTAACCGCAGCAGTCTGCGCGAGTTGAATCTGGGACTGGATATCTCTCAGTCGGGCATGTGGTTTGTGTACCACCGGGACATGCGCCGCAGCGCCCGTGTAAGGGCACTGCAGGACTTCATGCAACGTCAGATGGCGGGATGAGGTGTGTGCGTCATTCAGTTAACGGTAACGGCTGAGCGCTGACCGTTGCGCTGAGCCTGAGGGCGGGCCTCAGCCAGACGGGCCAGCAGCCCGCTGAAGCCGCTGTTCTGTGGCAGGCGCCGGAACAGCGACGTTGCCTGAAGCTCGGTTTCCAGGTCTGTAACCTGAGCGACGGATTCTCTACAGAAGGTGTGCAGAATCAGACAGATCAGGGTCAGATCGGCATTGAACAGAGGTGCGCCCTGCTGATCCAGACAGATATCATTTGCTGCTTCCAGCATACGGAAGACCCGGTAGGCCGATCCGGCAACCGCGGCGGATGAGTTGCCCTGTGCGTCATCCTGCTGCTCAAGCAGATCAAGCATGCCAGAGAACGCATGCTCCAGTCCCAGACGGCGGGCATTCTGCAAAGCACCACTCAGCAGGCATGGCAGCATTTCAAACTGCGAGCTGATGTAGTCGCGACACTTTTCCTGAGGGGATTCCCACCAGTCCGAACGCAGCAGAGCGAAACGGCTGGCGTGGCGGTTAATCAGGGGATTCAGACGTTCAAGGACGTTGCACTGCTCAGATAAAAACAAGAAAAACCTCTTAAAAACAATAAGTTATGCTTTATTTTCTGTTTACATCTTCAAGTATAGTAAAGATTGACGGATTTACAGGAAATCTCACAAAAAAGGTTACCTTGTGTTTCAGAACGGTCAGAAACCCGGCTTCACTGCAAGGGAAAGTGCGTCAGAAACCAGACGAAAACCTCAGAACAGGGCAGAGCTTTGTCAGCGACTGTTAACCGGGTGCAGAAATTTGGCAGAATGCAGCAGACACGCTTTTCAGGACACGACTTTGAAATACGCACTTGCTCTTACCCTGCTGTTGGTTCTGGCCTTTGGAGCCGGACTGGCCAGCGCACCACCCTCCGCCCGCAGCGTGCTGCAGCACAGCGACGGCGTGGCGGTCTTCAACGGGCCAACCCTGCCCGCACTGGAGTTTGTCGATGAGAACGGCGACAGCGCCAACACCCGTGACCTGCAGGGCCGCTGGACGCTGGTGTTTTTCGGCTACACCTTCTGCCCGGATGTCTGCCCCATGACTCTGCTGCAGCTGAGCCAGTTATGGAAACAGCTGTCCGACGAGCAGACCCGCCAGCTGACCGCCCTGCTGGTCAGTGTTGATCCGCAGCGCGATACCCCGGCGGCACTGAAGCCATACATGAATTACTTCAATCCTGAATTCCGGGCGTTTACCGGAAACCCGGAGAACATGCAGACCCTGACCGGTGTGCTGAATGCGTTTTACGCCCGGGTGGAGCGCCCGGACACCGGCGATTACCTGATGGATCACAGCGCCAACCTGATACTCATCGATCCCCAGGGGCGGTACCGCGGTTACATAGAACCGCCGTTTACGCCTGTGCGGATGAAGCCTCTGGTTACTGCGCTGCTGAACGGCGGGGCAGACTGAGCAGGAACAACAGCAGCGCCGATACCACGATGCTCGGACCGGCTGGCGTATCCCAACGGAACGACGCCATCACACCCAACAGCACCGCCAGCACCCCGCTGGCTGCGGCCAGCAGGGTCATCTGCCCCGGAGTCCGGGCAAAAGCCCGGGCGGTAGCGGCCGGAATAATCAGCATGGCACTGATCAGCAGAATACCGACGACTTTCATTGCCAGCGCCACGGTACAGGCCAGCAGAATGGTCAGCAGCAGCTCAAGCGCTGCCACCGGCCTGCCTTCGATGCGTGCCAGCTCCGGGCTGACCGTCACCGCCAGCAGATCGGTCCAGAATACCCGCAGTAACACCAGCGTCAGTGTGGTACTCAGCAGCAGCCACAGCACATGCCACTGATCGATCGCCAGCAGGTCGCCGAACAGGTAGGCGTTCAGATCAACACGGATATCGCCGGTCAGGCTCAGCAGCACCAGCCCCACGGCCAGGGTGCCGTGCGAGACAATGCCCAGCAGAGTATCGGTGGCCAGCCCGGAGGTTCTCTGCAGGGGCAATAAAAGTACCGCCAGCACCAGTGACCCGGCCACCAGCGCCAGCGTCGGATCGAGATCTGTCATCACACCGAAGGTAATGCCCAGCAAGGCGCCGTGCGCTAAGGTATCGCCGAAAAATGCCATGCGCTTCCACACTACAAAACTGCCCAGAGGACCGGCCGACATAGCCAGCAGAACCCCGGCGAGCAGAGGCAGTAACCACCAGCTGTCAGTCATGTTTGTGTGCTCCGGCGGCGGTGTCTGTGTGATCACAGCAGCTGTGATCGTGGTCGTGATGGTGCACATAGGGTGCGAATACCGGCTGCTGATCCTTGCCAAACAACTGCAGGTAGGCCGGATCAGCCGTCACGGAATCCGGATGTCCGGAACAGCAGATATGGCCGTTCAGGCACAGCACTTCGTCCGTGGCCGACATCACCAGATGCAGGTCGTGCGAGATCATCAGCACCGCACAGCCGAGTTCATCGCGCAGTTCCGGAATCAGGGCATACAGCTCCGCCTGCCCCTGTACATCCACCCCCTGCACCGGTTCATCCAGCACCAGCAGCTCAGGATTGCGCAGCAGCGCCCGTGCCAGCAGTACCCGTTGCCATTCGCCACCAGAGAGTGAGTGCACACTCTGCTCCGCCAGAGACTGAATACTCAGACGCTGCAGCCAGTGATCAATGGCATTGAAATCAGCGCCTTTGGCCAGCTGCAGAAAACCGCGTACGGTCAGCGGCATACGCCGGTCAAGCTGCAGCTTCTGCGGCATATAGCCGATGCGCAGCCCCGGGCGGCGCTCAATACGTCCGGCCTGAGGTGTCAGCAACCCCAGCAGAACGCGGATCAGAGAGGATTTACCCGTACCATTCGGGCCAATAATGGTCATGATCTGACCGGGTCTGAGCGTCAGTGAGATATGGTCGAGGACCTTGCGGTCGCGGTAAGACAGCTCAATCCCTGTCGCCTGTAATAAAGGAGAGGTCATGGTTTCAGACGGCATACGCCACAGAGTCCTGTCAGTTCGTAACTGCTGCTGGCCACCTGCACACCCATGACCTGCTCCAGCTCTGCGGAAAAAGCCTGAAGTCTGGCCGCCGGTAGCTCAGCAGCGTTGCCACAGTCAGTACAGATGAAAAAACCGGTCGGATGCTGACCTCCCGGGTGATCACAGCCAATAAACGCATTAAGCGAACTGATGCGGTGAATCAGCCCGATCTCCAGCAGGAAATCGAGCGCCCGGTACACCGTTGGCGGGGCCGAGTTGAAACCGTCGGCCGCCAGTTGCGGCAGGAGTTCATAAGCGCCGGTGGGCTTATGGTTCTGCCATACCAGCTCCAGAACCCGGCGTCGTACCGGTGTCAGGCGGACGCCCTGCTGCTCGCAGACCGTCTGAGCACGCTGAATGGCGGTCCTGATGCAGTGATCATGATTGTGCGGATGAAGATTGGCCATGAGAAATGACGGAGAATTAGGTTATAATGTTGCAATTCTACGGTAAATGAACCGCGTTACAATGAAAAAACTCCGTATCCTGCTGCTGATCACACTGTCTCTCAGCGTCAGTGCAGTACAGGCATCCGACGATAAACTCCAGGTACTGGCCACCATTCACCCTCTGGCCCTACTCGCGGCCTCGGTCGTCCCGGCTGAGCAACTGCAGGTGCTGCTGCCCCCGACTATCGACCCGCATCACTTCGCCCTGAAGCCGTCCGATATCGATCAGCTGCAGGAAGCCGACATCATCCTCTGGGGTGGCCCGCTGGCAGAGCCCTACCTCACCGGTTTTGTGCGCCGCTGGCCGGAGAAAAACTGGATTGATATCTCTTCCTTTGCCAGCGCAGACCAGCCGGTGAATGCCCACTACTGGCTGTCTGTGCCTGTCATGACAGCCACCCAGGAATCACTGGCCGAGGCGCTGGGCAGCTCCGCCGGTGACTTTGCCGACACCATGGACAAAGCCCGGCAGCAGATTGATGCGCTGCTCACGCCGTTGCGCGAACGTGGATTTCTGGTGTATCACCGTGCCTACGATCACTGGGTGAGTGAGAACCACCTCAATCAGCTGGGTAGTTTCACCATCAATCCGGAGCAGAAACCCGGCCTGAAAACCCTGAGCACCCTGCGCGGCCTGATTCAGGAAGGCTCCGTGACCTGCATCTTTTATGAACCCGGCGTGTCCGCAGAGATGATCCGCGGCTTTACGGGCGATCATCCGGTACGTCTGCTGGAGCTGGACCCGATGGGAGCCGACATCAGTCTGATCCCGGATGGCTACCCCTACTTTATGACGGAACTGGCGCGCCGCGCGGCTTCCTGCCTCAGTGGTACAGATACCACATCCCTTCACACCGGCGGCAAGGGATAATCCTTCCCTGAGCGTCCCGCCCGGGAAACCTGCATTCCGCTGCCGATAGCACCCCGGCGCCCTGCCCGATAGAATAGGCGCGAATAAAAAACTGGAGACTCCCATGTCACTTGCGGTCGTTACCCTCGCCGCGGGCAAAGGCTCACGAATGAAGTCTGCGCGCCCGAAAGTTCTGCACACTCTGGCCGGACAGCCCATGCTCGGGCATGTGCTGGATACCGCCATGTCCCTCAGCGGCGCAGAACAGCATGTGGTGATCGGGCATGGGGCGGATCTGATCCGCGAAGCCTTCGGTGCAACGCCAGTGAACTGGGCTGTGCAGTCTGAGCAGAAAGGAACGGGCCATGCCGTCGCCCAGGCACTGCCCGCCATCAGTGACGACAGTGTCGTGCTGGTGCTGTACGGCGACGTCCCGCTGATCCGCCGCGACACCCTGCTGCCGCTGGTCGCCGCCGCCCGGGCAGGTAACCTCGGCCTGCTCACTGTGACCCTGCCCGACCCGGGTGGTTATGGCCGCATCGTCCGTGATGCCTCTGGCGACGTTCAGGCCATCGTCGAACATAAAGATGCCAGCCAGGCGCAGCGCCAGATCCGGGAAGTGAATACCGGCATCCTCGCCGCACCGGCAGCACGCCTGAAACACTGGCTGCCACAGCTGTCGGCGGATAACGCTCAGGGTGAATACTACCTTACGGATGTGATCGCTATGGCCGTCGCTGACGGCCTGCAGATCGTCACCCACCAGCCGGACAGCGCCGCTGAAGTTGAGGGTGTCAACGACCGCCTGCAGCTGGCGCGTCTGGAGCGCATTTACCAGCGCCAGCTGGCAGATGAGCTGATGCGTAACGGGGTTGCCCTGATGGACCCTGAGCGGCTGGATATCCGCGGCAGCCTCAGAGTGGGCGACAACGTTTCTATCGATGTCGGCTGTGTGTTTGAGGGCGAAGTGACTCTGGGTAATAACGTCCGGATCGGTCCTTACAACCTGATCCGTAACAGCCGTATCGGCGACGGGGTAGAGATCGAAAGTTTCTGCCACATAGAGCAGGCCGATGTCGCCAGCGCCTGTCACCTCGGTCCCTACGCACGCCTGCGTCCGGGGGCTGAACTGGCCTCAGGAGCGCGGGTTGGCAACTTCTGTGAAATTAAAAAGTCACAGATCGGAGAAGGCGCCAAGGTCAACCATCTGTCGTATATCGGCGATGCCAGCGTTGGTGCCAACGCCAACATAGGAGCAGGTACCATTACCTGTAATTACGATGGCGTGAATAAATCCCGTACTGAAATCGGTGCCGGTGCCTTTATCGGGTCCAACTCGGCGCTGGTCGCCCCCGTCACCATAGGCACAGATGCGACGGTAGGTGCCGGTTCTGTGATCACCCGCCCGGTGGCGGACGGTGAACTGGCTGTCGGCCGGGGCAAACAGCGCAATATCAGTGGCTGGAACCGTCCGGTCAAAAAAGACTGAACACAGCACTGACTGAGCGGCCCGGCATGACAAGCTCCGTCTGCGGGGCTATTGTAAATGTCAGTACAGAATAAAAATGCTGGATAACAGTGCCACCGGGGTCTCCCGGTCACGACAGGAGCCGTTATGAATATTCTGATTGTCGATGACGATACAGAACTGTGCAGTCTGCTGCAGCGCTATCTGGAACGCGAGCTGTTCCGTGTGAAGACGGTCCACAATGCCGACGATGGACTGAAAGAAGCCCTCAGCGGCCTGTATCAGGGCGTCATTCTGGATGTCATGCTGCCCGGCGGCAGCGGTATTGAGATTCTGCGTCAGATCCGCAGCCGCAGCGAAATCCCGGTGATTATGCTGACGGCAAAAGGCGATGAAGCCAATCGTATTGAAGGGCTGGAAATCGGCGCCGATGACTATGTGCCCAAGCCCTGCAACCCGCGTGAGCTGTCAGCGCGTCTGCGTGCCATTCTGCGCCGCGGCCGCTCTGCCGATGTCACGGCGGCCAAGCTGGAAGTGGATGATCTGGTCATTGACTTCGAAACCCATAAGGTCGCCCGTAATGGCGAAGAGCTGGACCTGACCGCCACCGAGTTCAATATCCTCGGTGTGCTGGTGCGGGAGATCGGCAAGGTCATCGACAAAAACCGTCTGGCCGAGCAGTCGATGCAGCGTTCCCTGACCCTGTTCGACCGCAGTCTGGATATGCACCTGAGCAACCTGCGTAAAAAGCTCGGTAATGCACCGGATGGCAATCCGCGCATCAAGACCATCCGTGGCGTGGGTTATATGTACATGACGGCGGATGCCTGAACCGAACTGAAACCTGACAAGCGGGACCTGTGCAGCCATGCGTGGCGTATTCTGGAAAATTTATCTGGCGTTCATGGTGACCGGTCTGGTCACCACGCTGGTGACTCTGGTCCTGGCTTCCTATTACCGGCAGTGGTCCAACGACTCGGTTAACCTGATCGCCCCGACCGGGGGCTACATATCCGCCGCTGAACTCATGCTGCAACAGGGGGGCGAACCCCTGCTACTGGAATGGCTGCTCAGTTTTGAACGCCACCCCAGCGTCAATGCCTATGTGTTCGATCATCAGGGCGTCAGCCTGACTCCGGCACCGGAAGCCGTGATCCGCTACGCCTATTCTTCCGAATCGTATCAGGCCCGTATCAACCCGGTCGGCCGCTCTGAAATTCTGGTTAAAGCCCCTATCTCGGATGCCAGCGGTCAGGTCTATCTTCTGGTGGTGGAGTTCATTCATCCCCTGCTGGTGTTCAACCTGCCCCAGTATCTGGCCTGGGGGCTGCTTGCCTCGGTGCTGCTGTTTGCCATCTGGAGCCTGCTGTTGTCCGGCTACCTGACACGCCCGGTGCGGCAGATGCAGAAGACTGTCCGCGCCTTTGCGCAGGGCGACTGGAAAGCCCGGATGAGTCCGCGCTTTCTGCGCCGTCGTGATGAACTGGGTGAACTGGGCCGTGAGTTCGACCACATGGCCAGCTACATCGAACGCCTGATTCACGACCAGAAGCAGCTGGTCAGCGATGTATCCCATGAATTGCGCTCGCCACTGGCGCGCTCTTCCATCGCGCTGGAACTGGCGCGTCTCGATGCTGTACCGGAACAGGAAGAGCACCTCGACCGCATTGAGCTGGAGAACCAGCGCCTCAACGACATGATCGAAGACCTGCTCAACATGGCGCGGCTGGAAACCCAGCAGGATCACAGCCACTGGCAGCCGGTGGATTGTGGTCAGGTACTGCAGCAGGTAATTGAGGATGCGCAGTTTGAACATCCGGAGAGCATCATCAATTTCAGTTCTGATGCCGATATCCACAAGGTGATCGGCGATATCCGCCTGCTGCATTCGGCGTTTGAGAACATCGTCCGTAACGCCCTGCTGCACACAGAAAGCGGCACCAGTGTCGATGTGTCTGTACGTATGCGCCGTGGCCAGGTGCGTATCGTAATCCGCGATCACGGCCCCGGCGTACCGGACGACAAACTGGAAGATCTGCTGCGGCCGTTTGTGCGCGCCGAAGTGGCACGCCAGCGCATCAATGAAGGTCACCGCGGTTTCGGTCTTGGTCTGGCCATTGCCAACCGGGTGGTGGCCCATCACCGTGGCCGGGTACGGTTGCTTAACCATCGCGAGGGCGGTCTGATGGTGATTATTTATCTGCCACCGGATCTCTGAGGGTAACGTATTTATGGCATTCCGTGCCGGATACAGCAGAAAGCCCCCTGAATCTTTCCTTTACGCTTCGCTTACCACCCTTGACTTAGCATTCGCGGAAATCGCTATTAGAATGGTAACTGTTGATAGATGAGGTGTAACTGTGCGTTCAGTTCTGTTGATTATCGGGTTAGTTGTGTTTCAGGGGGCCTTTGCAGACCTGCCTGAGGCCGAACTGCGTCCTGAAACCAGCATCGACTGGCACAACACCAGCCCGGCTCAGCGTCAGGCTCTGGACAACTTCTATCAGTCTCTGCAGAACACCCAACAGGCCGATCAGGCTGACCGTTTGCGCCGCCTTGAACAGCTGCGCGATATGAGCACGGAACAACGCCAGCAGATGATGCGTAATCTGATGCAGCAGCGTCAGTTGCAGCGCCCGTAATCTCCTTCTCTCAATACCCTTTCTGAGCCCGCGTCAGCAGGGCTATAGACTTCTGCGTTCAGCCGTGTAGATTGCGCTCTCCGGAACAGAGAGAAGCTGCTATGAAAACACGGATTACCGAACTTCTGGGTATCGAAGCCCCCCTGATTCTTCCCGGCATGAGCTGGATCTCCACACCTCAACTGGTCGCTGCGGTCAGCAACGCCGGTGGTCTGGGTATTCTTGCCAGTGGCCCGCTGACGCCGGAAGAAACACGCGAATCGATCCGTAAAATCCGTGAACTGACCGACAAGCCGTTCGGCGTTGGCGTCACCCTGCTGATGCCGGGTGCTAAAGAAAACGCCGAAGTCGCCCTGGATGAAAAAGTGCCGGTCATCAACTTCTCTCTGGGTAAAGGCGACTGGCTGGTCAAGCGTGCCCACGAATACGGCGGCAAAGTCATCGCCACAGTCGTCTCTGAGAAGCATGCCAAGTCCGCCGAGAGCATCGGCGCCGATGCCCTGCTGGTGACCGGCCATGAAGCCGCTGCCCACGGTGGTGCCGTGACGTCACTGGTGCTGATTCCATCCATTGCCTCGAAAGTGAGTATTCCGGTCATCGCCACCGGTGGTTTTGCCGACGGCCGCGGTCTGCTGGCTGCCCTGTCTCTGGGCGCGGAAGCGGTGGCTATGGGCTCACGCTTTGCAACCACCTCTGACAGCCCGTTGCACGACAATGTAAAAAAGACCGTCGTCAGCAAATCCGAAGACGAAACCATCTACTCAAAGAACTTCGATGGCCTCTGGGCACGGGTAATGAAAACCCCGCGCTCGGTAAAAGAAACCAAGAAGCCGATGAACTTTATCATGGCGGCCAAAGAAGCCACCAAAGCTGCGGCCATCGTCAAACAGCCGGTGTGGAAAATCATGCTGGGGATGCTGGTCATGCTGGATAAGATCAAGCTGCTGGCGTACTTCGGGGCCAGTGTGCCGCGCCTGCGTGCCGCGACCATCGATGGCAACCTGGACGACGGTGTGCAGTTTATCGGTCAGACCCAGGGTCTGATTGAAGACATTCCGTCTGCACAGGAACTGGTTGACCGCATTGTGGCCGACGCCGAAGCCCTGCACAGCAAGCAGAGCAGCCTGTTCAGCTGAGGCTGACTCTCCGGCAATCCGATCAGGAAGCGGCTGGTTCCGCTTCCGCCGCCTGCAGTATCTGCTGCAGGCGCTCAAACAACGCCGGGTTAGCAATCAGCAGATTACTGCCTTCCAGATCTTCATTCACACCGTCCGCCAGCGGAAAAATATGTCCGGTCGTGGCGCCCGCTTCTGAGGCAATCAGACGCGCAGCCGCAAAATCCCAGGGCTTTACACTCTCGTAATAGCCATCCAGCCGTCCGGTTGCCACCCAACAGATATCCAGAGCCGCTGATCCCAGACGACGGACGTCCGCGCACTCAGCCATCACGCCACTCAGACGCCGCATCAGCAGTGGCAAAGTCTCTTTGGTGTAGGGAAAGCCGGTGGCAATCAGTGCCCGCTGCATCTCTTCCGTGCGCGATACCCGGATAGGCCGGTCGTTGATAAAGGCACCCTTATTACGGATGGCATGAAAGGTCTCGTTGAGGAAAGGGTTGTGCACAACACCCACCACCGGTTTGCCGTCACGGTAATAGGCAATGGAGACCGCACACTGCGGATGACGGTGGGCGTAATTTACGGTGCCGTCGATGGGATCAATGATCCACAGATCAGCGGCCTCGGTGGTCTGATCCGGGTTAAGTTCTTCCGACAGGATCTGATGGTCGGGGTAACACTTGCGGATGCCTTCCGTGATGAGTTTATCGGCAGCAATATCGGCCTGGGTCACCAGCTCAGTTCCGTCTTTGAAACTGATGTCGAGCTGGCGGCGCTGTTCACGGATCAGGGCACCGGCGCGCTGCGCCAGACGCAGGGCAAGGGTCAGAATATTGGTATCGCGCATGAAGAATCCTAGAGTCTGATGAATCACAGACAGGAATGGCAATGAAACAGATGCAACCGGATCATCATACGCCCCATGACGCAGGGGCCGCAGCCAGATCCTGAGCGTTTTGCGACATTCCCGACAGTGTAGTCAGGTCTGTCCGGAACCCCGTCCTCAGCCTCTGAGGCATACCATCTGCTGACTTTGACAGGAAAAGTGACTCATTCTCCGACCAACTTTTCTCCGACCTCCTGAATCACTGACATAAATCCTTAATATCAGTGACCAACGCATGAAAGATACTTCTGTATCAATGTGCGCTCTTTCCTCAACTCTCTTTCAGGGGATTCCCATGAACTATCGTTTTTTCCTGTCCGGCCTGACGCTGGCAGGCCTTACGCTCAGCAGTGCGGCTAACGCTGAACTTCTGATCAACGAAACCGACGCCGATCAGACCTCCACCGATACCGGTGAATTTCTCGAGCTGTATGACGGCGGTGCCGGCAATACCTCGCTGGACGGATACACTCTGGTCTTCTTCAACGGCAGCAATGACACCAGTTACTTCACCCAGGGGCTGGATGGTTTCAGCACCAACGCTGACGGTTACTTCGTGCTCTGTGGCGACAGCTCTGTGATCAGCAACTGTGATCTGGATGTGTCTCCGGACAGCAACCTGATCCAGAACGGTGCCGATGCTGTCGCGCTCTACGCCGCGGCTGCCAGTGCCTTTCCGAACGGCACCGCCGTCACCACCAGCGCCCTGGTGGATGCCGTGGTTTATGACACGGATGATGCCGACGATGCCGGTCTGCTGGTGCTGCTCAACAGTGGCCAGCCACAGCTGAACGAAAACATGAACAGCGCCGGGACGACTCAGTCGCTGCAGCGCTGCTCAGGTAACGCCCGCGACACCGAAGGCTTTGTCGCTGCAAACCCGACCCCGGGTGCGGCCAACGCCTGTGATGTGGTGGTTGACCCTGAACTGGGTGCCTGCGGCGATCCGGCCACCGCGATTTCAGCAATTCAGGGGTCCATCAGTGATGTGAACGCCGACGCCAGCCCGCTGCTGGGTGAAGTGCATGTCATCGAAGGCATTGTCACCACCGACAAGCAGGGCGGTAACCTCGCCAACGGCGACTACTCCTACCAGTACAGCGGTTTCTGGGTACAGACTGCTGTCGGTGAAGACGACGGCGATGCCAGCACAAGCGAAGGTCTGTTTGTGTATAACTACAGCGCGGCAGTCTCTGTGGGTGACCGCGTACGCGTGATGGGTACCGTGGGTGAGTACAATCAGGTGACCCAACTGGGTAGCATCAGCGATTACAGCGTCTGCTCCAGCGGCAACAGCCTGCCCGCTCCGGTCAGCGTCACTCTGCCGGTCTCTGACCTGAACGAGTGGGAAGCGCTGGAAGGTATGCGCATCACCACGTCTCAGGAACTGGTGGTCAGCGATCTCTATGGCACAGGTTACGGTCTTGGCAACTACGGTCAGTTCGTGGCCTCATCGCGCCTGCACTTCCAGGGCACAGAAATCGCTCTGCCGGGCTCTCCTGAAGCCCTGAACGCCAATAACGAGCGTATTCTCGATACCCTGCTGGTCGATGACGGTGTGTCTGCAGCCTACCCTGAGTTCATCCCCTTCCCGGATGACAGTGGTTTTGCTGCCAACAACCCCATCCGCATCGGTTACACCACCCTGCCGGGCATGACCGGTGTGCTGCACGCCTACCGCACCAACTACACCCTGATCCCCTCTGAACTGACCATTGACCCTGTGCATCAGCGTACGCTGCAGCCGGTTGTCGACAGTGACGCGAATCTGGTGATTGCGGGCATGAACGTGCTCAACTACTTCAACGGTGACGGCGAAGGCGGTGGTTTCCCGACCTCCCGTGGTGCACCGACAGCCGATGCCTTTGCCATGCAGAGCGCCAAAATCGTTGCCGCCCTCAGCGCCATCGATGCCGACATCATCGGCCTGATGGAACTGGAAAACGACGGTTTCGGCTCACTCAGTGCCATCCAGACCTTAGTCGATGAGCTGAACGCTCAGCAGAGCGCCGGTGACGAGTACACCTTTATTAACCCGGGTGTCAGCGCCATCGGCACCGACGCCATCACCGTCGGCCTGCTGTATCGCCCTGAAGCCGTCTCGCCACAGGGCGCTGCACGCATCCTGAGTTCCGCCAATTCACCGGTGGATGGTGAAGGCGTTGTGCTGTTTGATGACACCCGCAACCGTCCGGCGCTGATCCAGACCTTCAGCTTCAACGGTCAGGAGTTCACTGTTGCCGTAAACCATCTCAAGTCCAAAGGCTCTGCCTGTGGTGAAGCCAATGAAGGCGCGGATGGCCAGGGCAACTGTAACGTCAGCCGGACCCGTGCTGCACAGGCGCTGGTTGAGTTCCTGAACGACGAACAGACCATCATTCTGGGTGACCTGAACGCCTACAGTCAGGAAGATCCGATGCAGGTGTTCTATGACGGTGGCTACACCAACCTCAAGTACACCGATGCCTCGACCGAAGCACAGCCTTACAGCTACTCCTTCAGCGGCATGCTCGGCAGCCTCGATCATGCTCTGGCCACCGCACCACTCGCCGCTCAGGTTCTGAGTGTGGATGCCTGGCACATCAACTCGGTGGAAGATTCACTGGTGGATTACCTGACCGAAGACAACGGCCAGAGCTACAGCTCAGTGGATAACTACGCCGACCCGGATGCCTACCGTTCTTCCGATCACGACCCGATCGTTGTCGGTCTGAGCCTGGCCATGCCGAACACAGCGCCGGAACAGACAGAAGAACTGCCAACCATCGCGGTGCGCTACCGCTTCCAGTCCGTCAGTGTGGATCTGAGCGGTTACTTCACGGATGCCGACGGCGACAGCCTGAGCTTCTCAGCCGCCGGACTGCCACAGGGCCTGAGCCTCAGCAGCACGGGTGTTCTGAGTGGTACAGCAACCCCTGCGGTTGTCAGCCAGCTGCCGGCGATTGTCACTATCACAGTGACTGACGGTGAAGCCAGCATCAGTGACAGCCTGAAAATCACCGATAATACCCTGCTCGGCCGTCTGCGCTGAGCCAGTAACGGATGCCTCCGGCATCCGTTCTTTTCTGATCAGGGCCTGTCTGTGACCGGCCTTTTTCATTCTTCAGTGAAGCTCTGTCTCAATTTCACGCAACAGAACCCGGTTCAGAAGGGTAGCCAGCCACATCAGCAACGCCCAGCTGACGGAAATCACCAACAGGCCTTCATAACTGACTGACAGTGCTCCCAGCCGGGTTCCGGCAAAATAACTCAGGGGAGCCGCCATCGCTGAAGCAACAACCATCAGCAAGGGGCGACTGAAAAGGAAGGATAACGAGTGTCTCAGAGTCGCACTGAACGCCAGCCAGAGAAGCAGCAACCAGGGTGGAATAAACGCCAGCTGATGATCCGCGCTGAAGCTCATCAGCCCGAGCTGATACCAGAGCGTATCAAGCGCGGCGCCAGAGACCGTCACGACCGCGATCAGCAGCCACTCCCGACGCTCTGCGATACGGCAGTGCCAGAACATAAAGGCGCTGACCACAACCAGACCAGTGAGGTTGCCGCCCATCACACAGGCGAACCAGCACAGCTGAAATCCCAGCATGTTAACGAGCTGCCGCTGAGTCTGAGTCATAGTGAAAAGGTACTCCGGCGGAAAAGAGGGCAGGATGCCGGGTTCAGAGTACATCATTCGCTGCACTTTATTCACAGGGCAGTGTTGTTAACGCCGCTTTTACATCCCGGTCAACAGACTCACTGTCACCTCTGCGCCACAGCCACTCAGCCCTGACAGCAGATCCCCGAGATCCGGCTCCAGCAGCACACTGCACTGCAACACCAGCAGCCTGAGTCTGCGCCCGCTGAGAGGCAGCTCGCCGAACCACTGCTGCGAGTGACACCACTCCCTTTCAATGCCGAGAACATCCTCAGTGCGTAGCAACACCGTCAGCTCGCGGAAGGCGCAGAGATCGGTCGCACAGCAGGAATCACAGTCGTAATGCCGGTAGCCCGCCCTCTGCGGCAGACCGGCGAAAGATACTGAGTTCAGTCTGGTGTCGTTAAACCGGTAAATCAGTGCAGCAGAGTCATCCCGGCTGAAAGCCCGGTTATTCACAGCAGCTGACGGGTCATGATGGCCATATCCCGGGTCATGGCGCTGAGACGCTTCGCCGCCCCCGGGCGGTCAGCAAACAGATGACGGAAGACAAAGAACAGCTGATACAGGGCAATCAGGCACAGTGAGCGCCATGCTTCACTGCGGTGTGGCAGCAGGGCACTGTTACGCAGGGTGATCCAGGCCCGCCGCAGCCAGCTTTCACGCAGG
>CETZ01015664.1_pt1 | contig 34032 bp, 24 predicted proteins | sample 531441 | NCBI WGS metagenome assembly CETZ01 (sample SAMEA2623098, study PRJEB7988) | marine metagenome | isolation source: saline water (ENVO:00002010), including | reverse complement strand
CGTCAATGGGTGCAATCGAGTGCCAGAACCACCTGCTAAAATTATTCCTTTTCTCATACAGTCCATCCATTGATAGGTCTATTATTATTTTGGAGCATAAAGTTTTGCCGAACATGCTCTACCCCGTTCTCTAACCAGCTATTTATTTCTTTCGAATTAAATTGCTCAAAAACATAACGCATTTGGTCAGATGCTGATTCAGCATTGGGTTCGGCCCATCTCGCATCTCTAGAACTGGGGTATTCATCTTCTTTTATCTTTACTAAATCAAAGTTTACAAGTAAAGGATAATTATCAGGAAATAGGTCGTTGCTTCCTGAGTACGCAGTCGCAATTACTGGCAGCTTCCGCACTAATGCTTCGGCAATAGTACGACCAAAACCTTCACTTCTATGAAGCGATACATAGCAATTTGCTGAGTCCCACAATAACTCAAGCTCTGAAGAAGTCAGTAGTTTATCTACAATCTTTACTCTCGAATCAGATAACGCTTTTAACTTAACTTTTTCCCAGTGCTCACTATCACTACTATTTGAGACTTTTAATACTAATTCAACGTTCTCACCTTGAGCGAAGGCCAGCTGAAACGCATTAACTACAGCGAGTGGGTTTTTTCGCTCAATAAAAGAGCCTGCATCAAATATGAAAAGAAACCGAAACGGTGAGCTGAGCTTGGTGTTTTGTATTTTGTGTGTGTGGGAAGGTAATACAACAGGCGCGCTGTATTCAACAGATGCATGAACTCTAGAGAAAGCCCTTGTAGTGAAATGAGAAATTCCCCACACTTCATCAAAACTGTCGAGCGTAACAGCCCACTCTTCAGGCGCGAATTCAAGCTCCCAAGGAGGAATGATTGTCGTGTACCCAAACGTTGCGGACAAATCATCGACGATATCTAATAGTTTCGCTGCCTCAATAGCATTTACAAAAAATATAGATTTATCAAAGACTACACCATTCTCAAAAGGACTTGAGTAAGTCAGAGGATCATCAGTAGGGTGTCCAATGTGAACTATCGAGAAAGCAATGCCTTTTTGCTTTAGTAACTCAGCGTAAGCACGTAGATCCTCGCCTAGGCCTAGGCGTCCCCTACTATAGCCGATGAGATTAATTCCATTACTTTTCAAAGGCTCATTGATCACTTCGGTTTGGAGCTTCAACTCTAACTCGTCAATATTAAAAATGCTTTTTCCGTAAATATCATACCATCGAATAAGGCTTGCTCTTTTCTTAAAGCTTGAGAGGTCTTTTTCACCGGTTATCTTTTGATACAGTAAAACCATTAAATTAGTTATTAGGATTGTTTGGTCCTGAATAACGTTCTCACTTGGTGAAAAGAGCTGTTGCCAAACACTTTCAGACACAGTTGATATGCGCTTTTTGGTCCAAGGAAGGTAATGATTAAATATATCCATGCTACCAATTATCTCACTTGCGAAACTTACTGGCGAACAATCGTAACTTATATATCATTCGTTCTTTTAACGGTAAGTTTTGTTTAACGATTTCCATACGCTCTGGAGATTTAGATATTGACTGGCTTCGCCAATGACTCTCATAGGCTGCCACCACCTTTCTTAAGACACCGGGTTGGCCAACGAATCCTTTAAAAATTCTTTCAAACTCGGTATTATCGATACACTGCTTGCACCTATTTTTTTGTTTGAGTTCTTTACAAAGATCTACAAATACTTCCCTTTGCTCAACTTTATGCTCTTCACAAAATGTTTCAATCTGCTCTACAAAGGCTAATTTAAATTTTTCAAAAATTGCCGGTGGAATGAATGAATAAGTAAAAGTTCCCTCTTTTTCCCTTTGAAGATAAAGATCCATGTCATATTGCAAAGAATCAAGATTAAGTTGGTTAAACCATCGCTTAAATTCTAGACCTTCAAGGGTGTAAGAGGTATTAACCAAAGGCGTGTCGAGGTTGATTGGCGTTATTTCAATTTGAGATAAAAAGTCTTCTACTAGGCTTCCGTTTTTAAAACACTGTTTACTATAAGGTCGTAAGATAAATCTATCGCGCCCGACTTTTTTAATGAGTCGGTCAAGTATTTCTAGTTGATAAGCCCGTGGCGTAGCTGGCAGCCCAAACGCATGTACCTGCCCATGCCTTTTAACCCCTTGATTATAAGATGATTCAGCAACTTCCAATGGAAAACGAAGGTAGCCTATGAATACAGCCTCAGGTATAGAATTTGCTAACTGCTCCATTCTCTTGAAAAAAAACTCAGAAGAAAGTATCAGTACATTTTTTTTTGAGGTCGTAAACTCTTCCATTAGCGACGATACTTTTGCTTCATCTAGCACAAAGTCGTTGTCTTTTTGCGAAAACAAAGAGAGCAGATTACCGGAACTAACGCCATTCTCATCTAGTTCATGCTCTGGATAGAATACCCCTTTGCTATCTAGGTACCCCCTGTTATCGCTCAACCATTTTTGAATAGCTGACGTACCTGATTTGGGCGGACCTATATGTATAAATACTTTATGCATGCACAACTTCTGTGAGTTCAAATCCGTTGAGGAATTTCGCAGACTAACTCAAATAATTTGGTTATTCTTTGAATATTTTATGAATTAGGAGTGGTTTGCGGCAAGTTTTGAAGTACTTACCGCGACAGCTTACTACTTACGTGCTCCCACAGACGACGCTAGGTGAAGTACAATATCAAGTGTTGAATGCAAAGACTCTTCAAGCTCTTTGATTTTTTCTACACTTAGACCTGATAAAGACTGCTTAACTTCTGTGGTTGAAATATCTTTAGTTCTATCAAGGTACACGACTTCGCAAAGCTCTTTCAGCTCGTCAAATTTTCCTTCCCAATCGTTACCCATACCGAAAATATCGATATTGTATCTCTTCACATCTTCCGCTTTCTGTTCCCAAGTATTTTCGGGAATAACTTCATCAACATATTGTGATGCAAGAAGGATGTTTCTTCTCTCTTCATACGAATAGAAAGACTTTTTACCCTTAAGTGCGTTGAACTCATCGGTAGACAGCCCTACAACAAGCCTGTCACCTAATTCTCTTAATCTACGAAGCAAGTTAACATGGCCAACATGGAACAGATCAAAAGTACCATATGTAAGTACTGTTTTACCTACTTTTGGTTTTGGGGTAACTAAGTCTTCCATCTTAATTTCATGGCGAAAGCGCAAATACTTTTCATCGCGTATAGGATAAACGCCTTGCTGCTTAAGTTGCTCTATTTCAGGAAGGAAATGATCGAAATTCATGTGTCTCATCACTATGGCTTCGTCTGTTCTAAAGCCGCTGCGGGAAAAGTACCCCGAATAGTCCCTTATGCCTTTAGCCGTAAACGGACCAAACTCGTAGTCTTTAAGCGGATATAAGCTGTCTAATTCTATATAACGTTTAGGAAAGCAATCTTTAAAGTATTTAGCTTTGTAATGGAGTACAGTGTTACCGTCTATCGTTTCACGCTTACCAACAAACACATCAATCTGAAGGTAAATATCTTGCTTGCAAATTTCTGAAGACGTTTTATTAGTGCAGAAGAATTGAAATAGGCCAGGCATATCGCGTGGCTTAAGATGTACACCTAAGCTTTCTAACTCGGGGGCGACTTGGGCGAGCTTTTCTTCAAAAAACTCTTCAATCATTACATCAATGTCGTCATCCCATGGAATAAGTCCTTTATGGCGAACCGCTCCCAGCATTGTGCCGGAGTGCATAAAAAACTCAATGCCATGCTTATCCAGCACTTCTTTGAATACCTTAAACATACGGTAGTAGCTTTGAACATATCCATTGCCAAGTATTACACGGCTGAAAAAGTCATCTAGCGTCACCGACTGACCGTTAACTGCTTCCATCACATCCTCAAAATAATATTCCTGCGTACAGGTATTTCTCATATTAGTGTAATGATAGTGTAACACTTCGAGAATCGAGTGACTACAAAGTAGTACTCAACCTGCTCTAAACGATAGACTTGAGAAAAACTTTGTCCTTCACTACCTCTTTATATGAGGGATCAGTTTTGACAAGTCCATCTACTATACGAGCGACTTGCTTATCGTCGATCTGTTCGTCGGTAAATTGTTCGGCAATCACTGGAATATTTTGAGGGTCTAAACTAGATCCTCTAAGACGCCAATGATAATCGTCAAAATCCAAGTAACCTCCACTTTTAAGCATTTTATCGCATAAGAAGAACGTTAAAGCGTCCACTGCAAACGTATGTGCGCCATCAAGAAAACAGTAATCAAATAACCGTTTGTGATTATTTTCCTTTAGTAGCTTCATGAGTGACCAATTATACGAATCATTATACTTTTGAGTGTTACCAAAATAATGAATGCGATTGGGGAAAGCTTTTAGTTTTTCTTTTGCTGCCACACACTTTTCCTCGAAGTCAAAGAGAAACAGCGTAGCATTTGGAAACCTTTCACAAATATTTCGAGCAGTATCTGCATTATGAAATCCAAACTCTGCATAATTAAAATGCAGGTTGCTTGAAAAAGTTTCACTCATAAAATTATAAGTACTCGGCGTACCTTCTTCAGATACTCTAATTTTCTTCGGATACCAATCTTGACTCATTTTATTTACTGCATAGATCGAGCTTAATTTTACTTCCTAATATGCGTTTGCTTAAACTTACCGTAAGCATCTCTTAAAAATTTAGGCTCTAAAGAGCGCAATACTCTTGCGTGCCCTTTAAAATAATCAACCAACTGAATTTCCTGATTAATTACAGTTATTTGCCAGTCGATAGTTTTTTGTAGTACGCCCTTCACACTCTCGTATATAGGAGGTCTCGTATTATCAAGATACTCATAATCGTCATGAACGTCGCCTGTGCTTTGATTTAAAAGCTTTAGTATCTGCGATGCCATATGGCTTAAAACCACTGTTCTAGGGTGGTTTATAGAATAAAAGAGAATATCGTTGCGCCAATTTTTCTCAATATAATCACTCACAAAAACATCACATTCTTCTTCCCTTCTTTTTAACTCACTAATACTCGTCATTGCATTATCTAGCACAAACTCTTCACTGTAATGCGATCTATTTGTCGCCGCTTTTACTGTTCTTTGAACAGCATTGACTGGATCTTCCATAAAAAATGCTAAAAAGTTTGCATCGTGATAGTCACAAAACTTGGTCACGTAAGGCTCACCCGCGCGAAAGTAAACGACTTCCGGCATGTAGCCGGAGAAATAAGCGTTAGGAATACGTATTACTTTCGCATTCGCTTTTAGATGACTAGCTAAATTAGACGAGGAAAAAATACCATGGCTTTCACCAACATTTTGCGTGATAAATAGGTCTAGTTCACTAAGCAACATTTCTACATCTTCCCAATCCCCCTTTCGCAACTCAAAAGAAGGTTTAGGAAAGGGAACAAATTCCCAACTTTCTGCAAACTCAGCGTTAGTTTGCAAAACATTGCCTAAAGGGTTTGCTTGGCAATTTCCATAAACGCTGTATTTCTTTCTGATTATAGGTGTATTGCTTTGCGCATCTGCTTTCGATGTGAATAAAAGTCTTTTAAGTCTTTGGCTGATACGTCTAATTACGGTACTTTTCATTGCATTTTTAGATAAAAATAGACTTAAGAGTTTTTTTAAATGATACAACATTCATACATCCGATTAATTAACTCCAAGCATCATTCAGATGCTCTTTAAGCTTTTTTATACGCGTCAACTCCTCTTTATTGAGGTAAGCAGATATATCAATTTTATTAGGCTGAGGTGGCAGGTTAAGCAACGGGTCCCATAGCTGGGCAGGTCTTGTTTTATCTTCGCTATATTGCTCATTAAGGTTAACATCGCTTTCAACACCAATAAATTCGAATATACTTTGCATAGTATCTAATGCATGCTCGGTTAATTCAGAATAAGGTACAACTAAAATATTTCTACCCTGAACGATATGGTGACGTACGATATCATCAATTTCACGGAAATCTGCTAGATAATCGTCGAGCGGCTTGTTTAACCATTGTATTTGATGCGACTCTCTATCAACGCCTAATTCGACTTCTTTTGCGAATCGCTTTCTATGCGAGGCGATAATCTCGGATGGATCGCGTGTACACACGAGTACCTTCGCGTTAGGAAATACATTATAAATTTCTGGTAAGCTTCTTATGTGAGCGGGCGTTTTTTCCACTAAGCATCTTTTCCCTAAGTTTTGCCATGCAAAATAAAAGAATGTTCTGAGCAATGGTCCATATTGCCTAGCATCCCAGATTTTAGGGCGGTCTTCCTGATAAAGGTACTCTGTAGGAACGCCCCTAGCGTCGGCTAGCCGGTTTGCTTCAACGATAGGTTGAATTTTATTTTGAAATGCTTCCCAATTTTTTTGGCCTACATACAAGCGCATTTCATAGTTTTCGGTGCACGAGTCTTTAAGCAGAAGCCACGGTTTGTTGAAGCAAAAAGTTTCAACGGTTGCCTCAGAGAAATCACAAAATGCGCTATGATTGCTTACCTGCTGAAACAGTAAACTTGTACCACTTCTTTCAGGGCCAACAACAAATACCGGCGCATTGTCGTTTGCCCAGTTTTCTAATAGCTTTAGGTAGAGAGAGTCTTGCATGGCAACTCCGAAAATAACGATTTAAATTCACTAATGAATCTTTCGTTATACGTTCGAAATGTTGCAATTGAATTACGATGTAGTTCTGCTGTGCGCTCTGGCGTAAGTTCTCTTAGAGCTTCAACCATGTCGGGAACCGATGCAAAGTTATGAAAGCTATCTATACCGTTTATCCCAACCATCGCATCTTCTGTAGCCAGTAACGCTTTTCCATAAGATAACGCTTCGAGGGATTTGATTTTCAGTCCCGTTCCACCAACCATAGGATTAATCGCAATATCAATCAAACGATAAAACTCGTCTAAGTCATCTACTAAACCTACAACGTCGAATATCTCGTTCATTGGAGAGAAGACTTTACACACTGTTCCCCCCAACAAGAAACTAAATTGTTGCATTAATGCTGGGTTTGCCATTACCGCGTCTTGGAAAACACGCAAACTTTCTACATTGAAAGGGTTCCCAGAACCTATGTAGCCAATTACAATTTTTTCACGCGATTGATTTACTAAAGGCTGAAAAGGTACGCAATACCCCATAACAGCTACAGGTGTTTCAGTAATGCTTTCAAAATAATTCTTTTCTTCATCTTGAATAGCTAAAACAAGGTCGGCTCGCTCCAATGCATAAGCTTCAAGCTCTTTTGTAGTGTAGAACCATACAGGCTCTAAACCGGCTTCCTTAGCTACGATATGCCTGTCACCAAATACATCATGCGTATCGATAACTTTATAGGTTTGTTCGGGCAAAACGTCTAACACTTTCGAAAACCATACATAGTTCACCACGCAAACGTCGAAAGACCATGTCTCGCAAAGTTTATCTACGTAGTCAGAGACCCTATTGTCGTACCAATCATCGATATCGAAATAGTCTCCAAACGAGGGCTCAGCCGCTGGTCCTTGTGGCTGTACGAAGTGGAAATAATCCCATTGATTTTCCATATCTCTTTGCTGGTTTTCGCTCAATCCTTCCATGCCAAAATAAAGAAAATGCACTTGATAACCACAAAGCTGAAACATTCTATTTAGGCGGTAAATACGCGCACTGTTTCCCTGAAATTGTGGGTGAGATGGAATAGGCGATACAATTAAAACGGTTTTACTCATAGCGTATCCCCTTCCCAGTAAACTGCCAAATCTGAAATAGAAACGCTTAACGCGCGGTCAAAAACCTGAACTGAAGTTTGAGGCATAATGAATATTTCAACTAACTCGCCCTCTTTTTCAGTATAGTGGTTAATAGCGATTTCACTTCCCTCATATACATTAACTTCTTGCTTGAGAGAACCGTTCAAAAAGCACTTTAAACCAACAGTCTCCATGCCATCTACAACAGAAAACACATTGAACCTTATGCTATAAAAACCTATCGCTCTTAACGGTATAAATAACCTAACCCCTTTACTACTAATCCACCGCCAGTAACTTTTTCCGTCCGTTTCAATTGGGTACATACCGACATTGACTAATTTGTCTAGGTAGTACCAACGTCTTGCATGCGTGATATAGTCTTTGGTTTGCTTAGCAAGCTTATCACTACTTTCTGTTAATTCTGACCACACCTGTTGTGCAAACTTAGGCAGTGTTTTGGGCGCCACTTTCACTTCATAATCTACCGCTAATAGCTCGTTTACACGCTTTAGCAAGGCATTATTTGGCAATAACCAGCAATACACTGATTTATTTCGGCGAGTTAATGGCTCGAGTAAATTAGTAAATGGTAAATAGTTGTACTTATCACACCATGTAAGTATGTGCGCTATACTACTTTCCGTGACTTTTCCACTAATTAACGGGCGATGTTGTTGCACCGTATGAATCATACTATCCAGCAATAGAGAGGTAATTTCACTCAACGACACCCAACTAATGTTTGTTCTACCATGCAGATAATTATCTGGCGTTCGTAGCTTTATCCTTTCTGCATTTGCTGACAAGCGCTCGAAACCCGCCTCAACCCTAGGGGTAATCAGCACATCTTTTTCAGTCGAGTTAAAGCATACCGATTGAACCCCCACACTTTGGCTAGCGGCAAGATAGTCTAACCCGTGTTTACAACAAAGCGTGTAATTTGCCAGATAAGTTATCCGTGCACCTGCAGACATCGCTAGTACCGAAATAATACTTTGCGGCATAGTATCTAATATCACTTCACCAATATTTGGTAAGCTACGCAGAAATGCGGAAGTAGTAAGAATATCAAGATTAATTTTGTGGTGATTAGCCGCGACTTCTAACGGAGAAAAGGCACTGCTTAACTTGTTATGCATTGTCTTCTCCTAAGCGTTTAGCAGGGGACTTTCCGTCGTATAGCCAAGTAAGTTCACTCGCGCCATTTTTATAAACTTCTGGATTTGTATTTACCATCCAAGAGCGCTTTGTAACCGCAAAAACCCAATACTCTGAACTAGGTACAACCTGTTTATCCATAGTAATATCAAGTGGCCCAGCCACGCTTTTATCCATAGAAAAGCCTGCTGCAACTAAAAGTTGTTTTATACTATTCCGGTCTAAGTTGTATTCACTATTTAGTGTTTGCGGCACATACAATGAAAGTACAAGCTTGGCTCCTATTGCTAATATCTTGTTCAACCTAGCAATCCACGTTACCGGCCCACCAGCTAAATCAGATAAACAAGCATCAACTACCGCAGCAGGATATAAGTTTCCATTAAATACATTATCGAAGTCAGTCACACCGGCAGTATGAATTTGCTCTCGCGCATATCCCAATAGTGACGTTAGTATTGTTTTTTGATGGGCTTCGTCATTCGCAATACACGCAACTACAGCCGCATTGGTAGGCAATAAATTCGCTTGCCACCATAAATTATTGGCGTTATTACTTATTGTGTTATTGCGCTGCCAGTTTAGTAATTGTGGCTCGGTTAAGTAAGTAAGCACCTTATTGTTCAATGCCCTCGTACTGAAAAACGTGTTATCTTGCAGCTTTGCAGCCTCTTCTAAGTAAGCGCGTGCTGTAACGTTAATACTATGGGTTCTTTCCACCCATTTTTGCGCATTTTTACCAATTTTTACTCGATAGTGCCTGTCCGATATAAGTTTCTGTAATTCATTTGACAAGTTGTGATTAAAGTTAGTGTCCCACTCTAGCTTAACCGCACAGTCGTCAGGCAGCTCACTGAAAGGCCCAATATTAACCACCACGCAACATAACCCCATGCCCATAGCGCGAGTTAAAGTACCCGACGATTCACCGCCAGTTGGGTAACGTAAATTAACAATAAAATCAGAGGCCAACATGTATTTAAAGAATTCATCTTCATTTAAGAACCCAGTCACTACTACATTCTCTGATAAGCCACTATCGGCTATATCTTGATAAACATCGTATTCATGAGGCTTACATTGACCGGCAAGCACGTAAGTAAAATCTAGGCCTTGTTTTTTCAAGTCTGATAAGGCTGCCAACACAGCTTTAATCTGTTTTGCTTTAGCAATAAAGCCCATCGAAGTAATAACTGGCTTATTACCCGCTAGCCCGAGCTCGCCGCGATACTGCATTTTTAATTTTGGTTGGTACTGTCGGGCAGCAGGGGAAAAATGATGGGGCACAATTTTGACATGCTTGTGCCCTAGCGCCGCTATTTTATCGGCTGAGTATTTTGAATGCACTAAAATACGCTCGGCAGCACTAATGATACTGGCGTTCATCATTAGCTCATGAGGCATGAATTTACCTTTCCAGCCAAACTTTGAAAGCTGCTGCCCAATAACAACACCCGACTCACCGTAGTTATTTTGTAGTGCTAACGTGTAACTGTCTTTATCGCCTTGCGATAAATTGGTTAGATCGATGAGATAGTGCAAATTCAGGTCATGTACCACCACAAGACCCGGTTTAGAAAGCAGCACAGGCAGCATATATTGGGTATCAGGATTATTACCTACATGATATATGTGAGGTACATCAGCATACTCATGCTGCTGCCACATATATTCTTCTAAATACAATATTGTTACATTTGCTGCTATTCCCGTAGGTGCTGGATGCGTATTTTCAACAACAACTGTTACTTTTGTTGTTCTAGAAAAATATGGGATCTGCTCGGCAAAATAGTCTGCGATGCCATTAGGCTTGGGAGGCAGCGGGCAAAACACCACTACCTGTGATGGTACGTCCGTCATTACTTCCCTGACTCTAGCTGCTTTTTAATATAATCGAACTCTCTTTGCATTCGTTCGTTTTGAATAGCAAGTAGTGCATCCATTCTTCTTTCGACCTCAACGGAAAATTCGCCCAATATATCTGTAAAGCTACTTTTGAGCGAAATAGGCTGCGCTGTAACTCGTTTACCATTAATGTAAACGTGTGCTTCGCGCGCCTCTGCAGAAAACGGCAGCATATCAAGTTGTAACGTAAAGCCATGACACCCGTTACCAATACCAGCAGCAACGAGATCTTCGCGCAAGGTAGCGGCTTTTGTTTTAGCAAGTACCTTATCACCCGTTTTAAGTACTACTTCACATGGTTCAGAAGGATTAGCAGAATTTACAGCCCAACCTGCCACTAAGTCACTTGATACTGTATCGATGTGGAAAGTCAGATCACTTTTACCAAGTAAACGTTTTACTAAGTTTTTTAATTTTCGTTTCATGTGTTTTTACGTCCATTCCATGTATGCCGTAATGGTACATCAAAAGAAATGACGGTTCATTAATATGTTATTCAACGTACCATTTACTGTGTTTGTGAACGGTTTCATTGCTTAGCATTTCTTGCTTAGTGAACCATTTATATTTGCCATGTTGAGCATTAGGAAGTGATTGTATATCGATATCACAAATTAGCTTGTAGCCTAGTACAACATAATGAGTGGAAATCCCCTCACCAAAAACAAAGTCTTCGTAAAAGTGCTCATACGGCCCTAAAAACTCAGCTTGGCATCGCGAAAATTCTCTTCCGAGCTCAGCTAAGGTTAACCGCTTGAAAGCATTATTCATACTTTCGCCTTTTAAAATACGGCCACCAGGCACAAACCAATATCCCTTGGCTGGGCGATTGTTTCTACAGCCTAATAAGACTTCATTGCTCAGGTTTTCTATGACTAAATCGATAGAAACCAGTGGGGTAGCGTCTATGATATTTGAAAACTCAGCTTTATTAAGAAAGCTCATACAACGGTTAAACACCTCTATAAATAAAAAAGCAGTGCCTAAGCACTGCTTTTTTTCATTGCAACGTGAGATTAAGACTTTAAGGTTTTCTCAATCAGTTGAGCTACTGAAGTTAGCTTTTCTTTCACATCGTAATGATGATTGCCAATGAAAAAGCCTGCATTATCGATTAGCGATGCATTTTTCATTTCGCCATGTAACTCATAGTCGAAATAGCTCATCACTTCATTCTTTGTAAAGTCACCAGCCACTATCGGGCGACAATCTACACCTTCATTGGTAAGCGCTTCAACAAGCTTATCTCTCATTTCGCTTCCGGCGTCACAGATAATGGCAAACCCAAACCAACTGCTATTCCCGGTTTCTTGTTGAATACTGATCCCTTCAATTTTAGAAAAAGTTTCAACAAAGAATTTAGCGTTTTCTTGTCGACCACTAATAATAGCGGGAAGCTTTCTGAGCTGCTCTTTTCCTAACGCGCCAGACATATCTAATGGGCGAACATTGTAACCAGGAAGTACAAACCTAAAGGACTCATGGAACGCATTATCGCTTTTTTCTACCACTTTGTTGTCTTTAGGTAGGTGGCGTGTCCATCCGTGAGAGCGGATAGAAAGCAATATATGGTAAAGCTCTTCATCGTCAGTAGCGATTAGGCCACCTTCCATAGTAGAAATATGGTGACTAAAGAACGAGCTATATGTTCCCATCACGCCAAAAGTACCGGCTTGCTTTCCGTTCAATGTAGCGCCTAGTGATTCACAGTTATCTTCTAGAAGATAAATATCCTTACCCTCTATCAAAGACCCAACTTTTTTATAATCAATTGGGTTACCCAACAGATTCACAGCAAATATTGCCTTTGTGTTTTCTGTAATTGCACTTTCAAGTTGCGTAAGGTCTAAGTTGAGCGTGTCTTTATCAATGTCAACAAACTTTAATTTCAAACCATATTGCTGAAGTGGATAATAGGTTGTAGACCAGCTAACTGCTGGAACGATTACCTCATCCCCCGCTTTCAACTTACTTTCTTTTTTGAAGAATAGCGCAGCTACAGCCAATAGGTTTGCTGAAGAACCAGAGTTCACCATTACGCTATATTTTGAACCAACAAACTCGGCAAATTCAGCCTCAAACTCTGCGACGTGTTTGCCCATACTAAACATGCCACTTTCAATTACAGAATTTAGTGCAGCAATCTCTTTTTCATCCCATGTGGATGTTGCTAGAGGCAGTGACATTAACAATGCTCCTTCAAATAAAATTGATATGTTTTCTCTAAGCCTTGCGTCAGCGAATGCTTCGCACTCCAGCCTAGTTGTTCTAACCTTTCAACTGATACAAGTTTTTGCTTCATCCCAGAAGGTTTAGAAAGATCGTATGTAAACTCACCTTTAAAACCAACTAGTTCAGCTATGGCCGAGTAGTAGTCTGAAATAGAATAGTCGAAGCCCAGACCAACATTCGTAAGTTGCTCTAAAGCATCAAATTTGCTCAACGCGAATAAGCAAAAGTCGGCCAAGTCTTCTGCGAACATAAACTCTCTTCGCGTTTTTCCATCACCCCAAATTTCGACAGTATCAGCACCGGCAACTTTTGCTTCGTGTATTTTACGTATAACCGCTGGAATCATGTGCGAATGATTAGGATCGAACTTATCCCAGTACCCATAAAGATTACACGGAATTACGGTTTTATAGTTAGTCCCATATTGTACATTGGCGTAGTCACACAAACGAGCAGTAAGCACTTTTGCAATCGCGTACCCTTCGTTAGTGGGTTCTAGCTCACCATTAAGAATATCACTTTCATTCAATGGGTTCACAGCATCCCGGGGGTACATACATGAACTGCCAAGATTCAAAACCTTTTCAACATTATTATCTAACGCAGCTTTTATAATGTTTAAGCCAAGAAGTGAATTGACATGAGCAAAATCAAAAGGGCTTTTTATATTTGCCTGAATACCACCGACAAGCCCAGCACAGTGAATGATTGCATCGGGGCGCTCACTTTTAATGAATGACGATAACGAATCGAAATTCATTAAGTTTACTTCTTTGCTAGATGGGGCAATTATTTCATGTTCTTGGCTTGATGAGAGCGAAATAATATTGCGCCCTACCATGCCCGAACCACCTGTTACAAAAATCCTCATTTATTCAACCGAAAACGACACGTTATAACCAGAACTTTTGAGTAGTGCGTGCTGCTTGGCTTTGTCAAGATCGGCTTGTACCATTTCTGCGCACATTTCTTCAACTGAAATCTCTGGAACCCATCCAAGTTTCTCTTTTGCTTTGGTAGGGTCGCCAAGTAATGTTTCTACTTCAGCAGGGCGGAAATAACGAGGGTCTACTTTTACAATCACGTCACCTTCTTTCACGCCCGGTGCGTTATCTCCCGCGACGCCAGTAACAGTTGCAATTTCATCAACACCTTCACCACTAAATTCAAGAGTGATACCTGCTTCTTTTGCTGACATTGCAACAAACTCACGTACCGAGATTTGCTTACCTGTGGCAATTACAAAGTCTTCAGGTTTATCCTGCTGTAACATCATCCATTGCATGCGTACGTAATCTTTAGCATGGCCCCAGTCACGTAGCGCATCCATATTACCTAGATACAAGCACGACTCTAACCCTTGCGCTATATTGGCAATACCGCGTGTTATCTTACGAGTAACAAAGGTTTCACCACGGCGTGGAGATTCGTGATTAAATAAAATTCCGTTACATGCATAGATGCCGTAAGACTCGCGATAGTTTACTGCAATCCAAAACGCATACATCTTAGCTACTGCATAAGGTGAGCGGGGGTGAAACGGCGTAGTTTCTTTTTGTGGAATTTCTTGCACTTCGCCGTAGAGTTCAGAAGTTGAGGCCTGATAAAACTTAGTTTTCTTTTCGAGGCCTAGAAAACGAATAGCTTCCAGCAAACGTAGTGTTCCTATTGCATCTACATCAGCAGTGTATTCTGGTGCTTCAAAAGACACTGCAACGTGCGATTGCGCCCCCAGATTATAAACTTCATCTGGCTCGACTTCTTTCATAATTCGAATAAGATTTGAAGAGTCTGTTAAGTCGCCGTAATGAAGTTTAAAACGTGCGTTTTGAACATGTGGATCTTGAAAGATATGGTCGACACGTTCAGTATTAAACGATGATGCACGACGCTTTATACCGTGTACCTCATATCCTTTTTCTAATAAAAACTCGGCTAAATAAGAGCCATCCTGGCCGGTTACACCGGTAATAAGTGCTTTTTTCATACTTTGGTTTCTTAAATGATTAATTGATTCGTTATGAATGACTAAAAAACTCTTTTGCTTTCAGGCCAACCATTAAAAAAAAGACAACAAGCGCGCTTCAAAGCCTCGCGCTACCTTTTCCCTATTGCGCCTCAGATAACTAGAATCAGACATGAATTCGTTATAACGCTCAATAAGCTTGTTTAACCTTGCCTTATATTCGTCATCCGTCATCTCTTTCAAAAAACACATAAACTCTTGAGGATCATTGAATAGGCTATAGTCTACGAAACTGTCAGATGGAATATATTTATAAATGTTTGTACTACCAGAATAGTAAATGGGTAAAGTTCCAGCCATTATCGGATGCCAGAACTTCTCAGTAACATAGTTTTCTATATTAGTGTTTTCGAAAGCCAAGTTGAATTTATAGTGACTAATAAAATTAAGTTTTTCGAGTTCCCAGTCACTCCACCCCCGAGACCCCCTGCCTTCATTGCTAAAGTTCATTGCGACTCCCTCAGGCCAGCCGCTTCCGACAATATCACAAAGGTTACTGTCATGTAGCGCCAAAGCCAGCCTTCTGCGTTTTTGATATAAGTCGATATCAAGGTCTTTAAAGTAAAATCCGTGGCCGTCACCATGCTGAGAAGCTAAACAACAAACTAATTTAGAACTATTTTTTTCGATAAGTTTATCTTGGGTAAAAGAAGGAAGACTTTTATACGAGCCCACCCACAAATACTGAAAACAGTCCACAAGTACATCATTAGTAAAGCAGTTAAAATTTAATATAGTTCTTCCATCAGATTCATAGCATTTTCGTGAGTCACTGCAGAACCTTGGTTCATTTGTCCAAAAGACTATGGGAATTTTTTTATCTAAAATTTCATCATACTTAACGAGTGAATCAGGAGTTGATACAGCCACTACATCTGCATTTTCCAAATCATCTATAAATTTAATTTCGCTTGATAAAAAGTTACTCGTAAACCCTTTGAAGACAGATGAAATGTTCTCGGCGAGAAATATTTTCTTCATTGTGCTTTTTCCATTTTGTTTTCAAAACTAATATTGTAGAAACATGATTCATCTGAAACATCAAATATGAGTAATGAGTCTTCAATTCTGTCATCCGGATTCAAGCTTTTTGCGTCATTCAACTTAACATCCAATTCTCGTACAAAAATACCGGCCTCAGCTAACACTTCACCAACCCTCACATCTTCATAAGAATAAACCGAGTCTTGTATTTCGGATTTGAATACACCCAACTTTCTAATTATCGGCGTCAGGGCGTCTTTGCGAAGAATATAGCTATAACCACCTTTGGCGTAAGTCACAGGGGCAACATTGTCTTTATATGGCTTGTCAAAGTCTGGAGTACTGCATTTCCCGTAATGCCATTTGTTGTTCATTTTGACACCTTTTTTGTGAACGGCCATTCCCAAATACTGTTCACATACTGCTTGCTCTTTCAAAAGGCTTCTGAATTTGGGGACATTTAGAATACAATCATCATCAATCTTTAAGAGAAATCTAAAATTAAAATGCTTGTGTACGTACTCGTAGCCAAGAGTTAACTTTAACAATAGGGATTCATAATCGTCTCGACACGGTACAAACAGGCAATCAGATGAAGTGTATGCGTAAGAAGCTTCAGGATCACCGTAAAGGAACCAAATGCTAGCCCCCAGCGAAGAAAGCTTATTCGCCCATGTTTTTCTTATAGCGTCCGCTTTATATGCGTATTTTTTACATGACGGTATAAGAACTACGAGCTTGTTTACCTCACACTCAGTAGAAGACTCTCGAACGATCAACTCACGCGGGTTTAGTTTATTCCCTGCAGAAGTTATCTTCCAAGTATCACTTAGACCTAAACGTCTGAAACTATCATTTACAACAATAACATGATTTTTTTCCTGCAACTTTCTCTTGGCAATCGAAGTATTTTGCCCATGCCAACGGTATTGATATAGCTTTTTATGGATATGTGTAATGTGAGCTCTTTCATTTATCTTAAGCCATAAATCTAAGTCAACAGCATTGGCAATATCTTCATTGACCGATGGAATTCTAGCGATTATCCGGCGCCTAAACATTCTAAAATGAGTTGCTATCATAGAGGTTGCCATCCACATTCTATCAAACTGCCCTCCACACCATCCATCTCTTACATATTCACCTCGATCGTCAATATATTCACAATCAGTATAAACACCGTCAACATTTTGGTAGTCTAAAACTTGCACACACTCGGCGACTGCGTTTGGTTTCAATCTATCATCAGCATCCAATTGCGCAATATACATTCCATTGCATTTAGAAATTGCGTAATTCGTTGCGCTTCCGATACCTCCATTTTGCTTGGAAAATAAATGTACTCGAGGGTGACCTGTATACTTTTCTTTTAGCAAATTCAGAGTATTATCAGTTGACCCGTCATTGCAAATAACTACCTCTATGTCCGTATAGCTTTGAGATAAACAACTTTCTACAGCAGAGACTATATACTTTTCACCATTGTATACTGGTATATATATAGATACTTTGGGGACCTCGTATAGCCTACCTTCGATAAACTTTCGCGCATAAGGTGCTGGACATTTGGATTCTAGTATTTGCTTAGTTATTTTGTGCCCTTTTGATCTAAAGCTTTCCCCATCATCAAATTTTTCTTCACCATGCTCATTTACTGGTTCTTGATGAAGACAAATAATATCGAGCATGGGAATAAAATACGCCCCCTCATTATAAAGTCTGTAACCGTGCTCACCATCTTCGCATCCCCATGCTTGAAACGCTTCATCAACTAAGCCTGCACGCTCTAGAAGTTCTCTTGAAAACGCAATATTTCCACCTGAGGCTTTATTGAACGGCCACAAATCTTCCTTCAAAAAATTAGTGTTGTTGTAAGTCTCAAACCTCCAATCAAATGCGATACCATCATCATTTACTCTACCAGCGACATCATTGTTTGGGTTAACTGAGGGCAAGCTTTCCGCGTACTCGCTAGATTTGAGTATCTCATCATCATTTATAGCTGATACATCTACATATCGTCTATGTCCTATCAAGACACAATTAGTGTCTATATGAAGTACTCTCATATACTTCTCAATATCTTGAGATAGGGGTAGTATGTCCGCATCCATGAAGATAATACCATCTCCCTTGCAGAGAGATAACCCAAGGTTTCTGGCTTTGGCTAGGCGGTAACCCTCATCTTTTTGCCTCACGTATATAATGTTGAGGTACTTTTCATATTTTCTAATTGTGGGTTCGCATATGTCCACATTACTCCCATCGTCAATTACTAATACTTCAATTAATGACTGCGGATAACTTTGTTGTACGATCCCTGCAAGAGTGTTCGCTAAAACCTGACTTCGATTGTAAACAGTTATTATTATGGAAACTTTTTTAACATAGGTGAAGTTCGACCAGTCTATTGATTTGACTTTCTCGAGGATGTGCGTGTAATCATTATTTACACCAACAAGAGGAGGAAGAGTAAAGTTTTCGGGTAAACAAGGATTCACTCCTCGTTTTTTTGCCTCTTTAGGAAATTCAGATATAGGCATGTTGAGAAAGACACTATTTGCTGCTTCAAACTCTTCCAGCTCTATCAATGCTTGTTCTTTGATTTTGTATGCATCAGAACAGAATTCGTTATTTTTAATTATCTTTTCGCACGACCCAACTGCTCCAACAAAGTCTTTAGTGACAAAATAGCACTGTGCTTGTAGTAGAAGCAATTTTTCCTCATTACCCCAAAACTCTAGCGCAGCATTAACCAAAAACTTTGCCCAACTTTCTTTGTTATTATTTAAGTATATTTTTACGTTAGCTATTACCTTAGCTAGAGAGGCATCATCTTCAAGGTATTGCTTTTTCAAGTAATCACGATCCGCCTTACTCAAGTTTTCCTTGTAACCTTTTTCGGTATTTCCGAGAAGTTTTTTTATTTTATCTATATTAAAAACAATACTGTCTTTTAAGACCACAGACTCTGTTTCATAGTTTTCATAAATAGCTAGAGCCGCTTCGTATTTCTTACTTCTATATAAAGCGTTAGCCTTTTTCAAATCATTCATTTTTTACAAACCAATTATTTCTTTTCTTAGCTTTTCTAATTTCTCAGGTAAACTAAGGACTGAGGACTTTGTTTCATCCATGTAAACGACGGATTCTAAATTTTTATTTATTGACGGTTCAGATAAATCTAGTTCTGACCCGAATAAAACAGGGACACAACCAAATTTCACTGACTCCCATAACCTAATTGAATTCGGCCCACTCCCAGAGGGACAGAGAGAGAAAAAAGAGTCCTCCATAACACGAATATACTCATCTTCATGCTTCTGCCGCAAAAGACATTCAGCATCTCCCTCTGATTTTCCAAATAGTTGGCTCCTGTAAACATCTTGCTCGAAATGCCATTCACCTCTCCTCCTTATATAAGCGTCCTCACGCTTAGGCAGGGTGAAAATCAACTCTCGAATATCACTTAAATAGAGTCCCGGTTGGTAAGAGCCAATAAAGCTATATAAATATTTACGTTCAGAGAGTGGTTTGTTTCTATATGGCTTCTTTCTTTTATAATGCATTACTGGATAAAGCGGATACGGCTTCAGCTTTATCCCTTCGACTTCGTCCTGCCCTTTTATTTTATGCGACCAATAGACTTCAGTAATGCCCATATCTTTAAAAAAAGGGAGTAATTTAAGCGCATATATATGTTGACAAAACGTTTTTACGTTCAATGCAAATCTTGGGGGACGGTTAACCAGCGCTTTTAACAATTCCTTTGCTTTTGCAGGGTTATGGTCGAGGTAATCGACTAATGTAGCCCATGGAAAGCAAATGTACTGTGTATAAATATCTCGGTCAGGTTTCTCAAGCAGTTGTTCGTAAGCCCATAATTCCGTTTTGGCCGGCTGCTGCCAGTCATAAGGATAAGCAAAAATGTTGCCGTGACGCACCCAACTTGAGGGGTAAGTTGTGCTCTCTTTTATCAAGGATTTAACCTCAGAACATAAGCCCCCTTCTCACACGGAACGTCTTCCTCTTCAAACGGCACAAAACGCCCTTGAAGCGTTTCTTTCCACTTTGCAATAATCATCTTCTCTTCTGTCCTTTCTGAATCGTCTAGTACTATATCTATCTGATGATGGCCCAGTGCATTAAGTAACTTATTGAGCGCAGGTAAACGCGCAAGAGGGCCAGTATTTCCGGGCGGTCCATCAACTAGCACTAATATTTTGGCGGAATGTTTTGCAAATTTACTGGCGATATTATTCAACTCCGTCTCGCAATCGTAATACAGAAAGTTTTCACCATCAGATTCAATATCAATTAGTGGAGCGTGAACAAGGTTTACGAATGAAAGCAACTCTTTTTGTTTAAGCTGATTCCGGGTTTTTTCAAAATATTTTTTGTTGTGTTCAAAAGTCACAACACTTCCATTAATTCTGATGGCGGCACTGTCAGATGTTTCTAGTGAAGGCACATCTACTGTTTTAGATTGTTGTGTCCCTTTGAACTCAATGGCTTTAGCAAAAAGCTGAGTGGATGTACCACTACCAAATTCGATGATTAGGTCGTAGTCACGCTCTTTAATTTGCCTAAGCAAGAATAGCGCAATATCACTGCTGATGGGCCAACCATGGAATTCCATGCTTATTTCGCCTTTCTCTAAAAAGCGTTGAACACCAATAAACGACTCAACCTGTTTAACAGCGTTATTTAGCCCTTTATCTATTTTGCAGTGTAACTTACCTTTCAAATCTGCCAGTGCTTCTTGCTGCATGCGCTTAAACTGCTCAGTAATAGTTTCTAATGCAGTGTTATTTATCTTGGTACTTTCAATAGCTGCATCAAGTTGATTTTTAAGTGTTGACAACTCCTCTTTAAGCTCTGTATTTACCTTAATTTGTGCATTCAAGCTACTCTCAAGCTGCTGAGCTTTCTGAGCAGTACTTTTTGATTTTTCTAACTCTGCTAGGTATTTTTCGGCTCGCTCTTTGTGCGTTGCGTGCCACTTTTTCTGTTCTTCTAGATCACCTTGAGCATGCGTTAATTTAATGTTCAACTCTGATAAAGCGTCATTTTTGCCTGTAAGCTCTTTGTCCTTCTGACTGAGCGCATCGATAGCTTTATCTTTTTGCTGCACCAATTCTATTTTCTGGTTCTCACATGTTCGCAATGCTTCTGTAGCACCAGCAAGTTCCGCTTCTACCTCTTGTAACTTTTTATTCAGCTTATGTAGCGTATCTTCTAGAGTTTCAGTCTCACAAAGCTTTGCATTATTTCTTATCAGCATAGTGAAAGGAAAAGCATCCTGACTTGTAACCTGCGGACACTCTATAAAGTCAGCACTATTTCCAAGCAAATAATGGCTACCGCTGAACTTTTTCTTCGAGATTATAAAAATGCTGGAAAAAACTCGAAGATTGTCGTTAGCTTCGGCAGCCTGCTCTTCAAGTTCAGCATCTATATCCAGGATCAAAACATTATTTTTACTGGCATCTATATATTGCGCGTCTATCGCTAGCTCAAGCGGAATACCTGAAACATGTTGGACACTATAATCAAGGTTGCTTTTAGCATACGAAAAGCTATTTTCTTTGGGAACTAGGGAGCTATACCTTGGGTTTTGATAGATAGTAACTTCGCACTCGTAAACGCCTTTTGGCAGTACCCACTGGTTATGCGGTTCGACGAAGTCGTATTTTTTGCGTTTATTTTTTAATGCGCTAAACAACTCTTCGCTAGCTTCATATGCAAGAACCTTTGCTGGATTCAACGTTGCAATATCATCTACCCAGCTACCACTTCCAGCGCCAATGTAGCATATTGTTCCAAGTTCTGAACCAGCAACTTTTTGTATAGCTAATGCAAGTGGTTCCATAAGACTTTCCTTAATTTTCATACAGCCAATCTATTGGTTCAAGAAATAGCGAACTACGATATTCTGTAGTTTGGCTAATAGCTTTTTCTAACAGCTGCGTAGAATATGTCAGCGTGGGTGATACTTCAAACGGATGGTGAAGCCTAGAGAACTCGCGTGTAAGCCACGATTCACCGCGTAATAAAACGGGTATATTGAAAAAACTAGCTAACCACGCCAAGCCAGAGCTCTTAAAATAGTATGCTGAAGCTTCATAGGTGCAGAAGATCAAATCGGTTGAGCTCAGTATGCGTATCAATTCTCCTACCGACCAAAATGCTTTATGCAATTCAAAATTCTCTATCTGCTCTACTAATTCATTTAATTGCTGCTCTGCTTTCGCCAACTCGGGTGATGACCACGTCATGGTATATTGCACAACAAACTTTACATCTTTTGAATGTTTGGCAGAAAGGCTTTGTATGAGAGCCGGTAGTAAAGTAAATCCCTTATTTTCTTTTGCATCCCCCATGTATAACAGAAATGTCCTGCTTGAATTCTCTGCACTAACGTACTTTTCTTTAGCGCTTTTTATACATGACCATGGAAGCAAATAACAAGGGTGGATACCGGAAACCTTAATATTTAGGCTCTCTAGATATTCTCTTAATTCCCAATCTGATGCGAACAGCTCTACGTTCGAAAGCTTATTTAAACGCCTGAATGACGTTTCATAAGGGAGATTAGCAAACTTCTGTTCGGGCTGTTGCGACATAAACATACTGCATATTTTATGTTTGCAGGCACAATCAACGTATTGTTGAAAATCTACTAATTGGCTTAGTGCTAAGCTAAGCGCACTAGCGTGCTCCCAATTAACACAGGGGTACCAGAATATTACGTTATCACCAACGGCTACGCCTGCAAGCATGTCAACTATCGCTGATTTAAACTCAAGTGCCAAGCCCCTGATAAAAGCATTGATCGCGGCACTTTTAAAATTAGCGTTATCGTCAAAATGTTGATAAAAGTTACTATTAAACCATGGGTTAATTTTCAAATTCTGACGATGAGCGAAATCATGCAACTCTTCAGCTATATGCAGGCTACTATAAATCGTAATCTCTACAGGAATTTCCTGCTCTTTTACCGCTATTGTATTGAGCAAAGCTGCATGATGCCCACCCACTTCATATAGCCCAGGGTCAATAATTGCCAACCTTTGCATACTTTTTAATTTTGCTTTTTTCGTTCAAGCAATTGCAACCACATTACCTTAAGCAACTGATCAACTTCATCTGATTTTTCAATTGCGGGCGCTAAGGCTCTGTAACAAGATGCAGCCCATTTAAGTTCGCCATCGTATTCTGTGTTGGTAGATAATGGTTCTAATATCTCAGCAGGAATTTTCACCCTTGGGCCATAATCATCAATGTCGAAATATTCCGTAGCGTTATAAATAACCTCTTTCGTACCATCTCTTAGCTCTAAGCAAACCTCGGCATCGAAAGTCTCTTTATTTATGTTATCTGCTCTTAACTTAATTTTTAATTGGCTTTCTTCCTCAGAAAACACAACATGCTGATAGCTGCTAAGGTCAACCACTTCCTCGACAGATAAGTGTCTGTTTGGCGGAATAAAATCTACGTCTTCATTTTCGATTTTCTCACCAGCGAACTCTGCTTCATTTGTACTTTGAAGACTTTTTTCAATTGCATGACACCAAGCGTCTATCGAATGTGTAAGTGTTGCTTGGTTGGTATCACATTTAATTAGAATACTTTGAATGTTATCTCGAATTAATGAGATTAAACGCACGTCCTCTTTGGTTAACCTAAGATTGGTTAAGTCATCTAACAGACCAATCTCTAGTTTAGGACCATATTCATCGCTAGTTTCAGGTGGCCATGCATATAGTGGTTCAGTTCCATCCGTATTAACTCTAAACTCCAAAAAGAATGACGCTAGAAACCCATCTCCCTTTTCAGTAAGACTTTTGGCACACAACTTAATATCCATTTTTCTTCTAAGTACATCTCCCGCCAAAATGTTATTAAATTGCAGCCACAAGTGTTCATAGCCGTCCATTGCGAAACATTCTTTAACAGCAACCCCGTCAAAGCTTAACCATTCAATAGGGTAGTATTTTCTTAGCTCAAGGTCTGCTAGTGCTAGTTTCCATTCCTTTAGCACGCTGTCATCTACACCTGCATCATTCGTTAACTGCCCTTCGATAAGCGCTTTTTGAATACAATTCAAAGTACACAACGTTAAAAGCTTTTCACTAGCATTTAATCGCTGTTTAATTTTTCCCTGCTGTTCAATTAAAAACTCTGGCGCATCTGGAAAGTAACGAAGATAAGGGCCGTATTCGTCTTCGCAATCATCATGAAGATTAAATAAGTTATCTGGGTTGCCGTCTGTACGAAACTCTATACCAGTCTTACCTGAAATATTCACTAGCTTCACGTTAAGAGTATCGATGATGCCACAATGAGGGTAGTTTACACATTCTAGAACTAAATGAAGGTCACGGTAGTCATTTTCTACATATTGCCCAACTACGCTAACCGAACCTATTGAAACTGAATCGAAAGATTTGCCAATTATCGATTTTTGCATGTCTATTCCCTTTAACTTCGACTCTTCTACCGCTTGCAAATAATAAAACTCTAGCTCTTCTTGTAGCTGTAATATTTGCAGTGTAGCAAGTTCAAGTTCTTCTTTAACTTGATTACCTTTCGTTTCTGATTGACCGACTTGTTGTTCTAAGTCTTTCTCGAGTAATGATATTTGCTCTTTTAAAAGAAGCTTTTCGCTTTTTATCGCACTAATAAACGCATCTAAATCTTCACCGCCTGTTAGAGTGTGCGTTTTATTTTTGAGAGTTTCCAGCTCTAGAAACGTAACCTCTAACTCTTCTTGAAGTTGAAATGTTTGTAGCTCACATTGTTTAAGCTCTTCAGCTTTGAGTTGCGCAACGCCTTTCAACTCTTTCAGTAGTCTTTCTTTTTCCTCTTCTACCTTCTGAAACTTGCTAGACCACTCCTTGTTCTTTTTAGCCAGCTCCGATTGCAGCTCGGCTACGTTTTTTCCAGCTTCTTGCTTTTGTTTATTTTGACTTACCTTTACTTTTTGCAGTTCTGAAAAAGTCGCTTCTAACTCTTCTTGCAATTGAAAAGCATTAAGTTCGGCTCGCTTCATTTCCTCAGTAGTGTTTTCTTTTAATCTGACGAGTTCTAGTGCTAATACTTCCTTTTCTTCTAACGCACTTTCCGCTACTTGCAACTGCTCTGATAACTCTTTACTCAAATAATTTGAATTGATGGACAACTCGTCTAATTGACTTTTTAGTTGAGCAACCTCGGTCGATTTTTCGTTGAAAGCTTTCGCTATTTCTATCAGCGAATGTGCCTCATTTTGGAAAATTTGAACATCTGGACTTAAATGAACACTAAAACCACCAAATAAATGACTTTGAGAGAGTAATGCATCGTACAATTCATACAAATCGTCTCTATCTACCAAACTCGCTTTCACCCCAATGTCTAAAAGCTGAGTCGCGATATCAGTTTTAACTATAGCTTTACTATTTTCTTCCTTCTCAAAGATTTCTTTCAAAAAATTGCCAGAATTGGCTAGCACATCGTCTAGTGAAACCAAGGTCATAGCCTCACTCTTTTCTATGGCTTTCAAATATGAAGTTGATTGCTGTTGCCATTCAGCCACAAATTGGGCAAGTGAGTCTGTACTTTTTATTGCTTTAGAAAGGAGGTAGGTCTCTGGCAGGCTATAAATAGCGAAGCAATGTTCGATATCAGTGTCATGAATTATTTGGTGACACTGTGCCCCGCTTATAAATACACAGTCATGCTTATTATCCGTACCCGCTAGCACCTCTGAAATACGAATTTCCTCAGCACCACTGACCTGATTGGCGATATCGATATAGGTATAGGTAACTTTATTACTATCGAAAAGTGCTTTTAAGGGTTGTAGATATAAATCGCCAGTAGATATTATAAGCGCACGTGGCATATTGACTCCTGATACTACTTGAACTAATGCGTCCTTAACTATCTTTAAGTGTACCTAGTTTAAGTAATGATTAAAACTGTAATAAAGCAACAATAGTAGGTTTTCATTTGCTTAGCACGCTATTCGTTTATTCCCTGTGTACTGATATACTGACGACTTTATTTTTTAAAGCGCAAACCATGGATGTTTGCCTGTACCTGTATAGTTATTGCTAATAAAATGTATCAGTTATCGTTTTCCCAAAAGCTAGAAAGGAAGCTCTCTCCTAAAGAAGTAAGCACTCAAGCACCTAATAAAAATGTAGATTGGGTTGTTTACCACGTACCTAAAACAGCTGGAAGTTCTTTACGACAAAGTTTTGTTGATGCACTGGGTCCGAGCAGGGTGTTTGGTGTGTATAGAAACACAGGAGCCGCGGAACTTAGTGTGGGTAAACCGGTTTGGATTCCACGAAGCGCGAAAGTAGTATTTGGTCACTTCCCAACACACTCTGCACAAACGAATATGTTCCCCAATGCACAAAAAGTAACATGGGTAAGAGACCCTCTTGAACGCGCATGGTCTTTATTAGGGCATTACTTGGCAACTAAAGATGAAAGTGCACAATATGCTTTTGTAAAACAGCATTATTTAGATAAAGGTATAACTAATAAAGACGATATTTTTGAGCGCATGATAAAAGAAAATGCGCTAGCTAAAAATATCTTTGTTTACGCACATTACTTTGAAAGTATCTCGCTCGATGAATTTGATTTTGTGGGCAGTACTACCAGAAACGGTAAAGATCTGAAGCGACTGCAGAAATTGCTTGGCAAACCACTAGTAGAAACGAAAGAAAATGTGCGAAACAGTATGTCGTCATTTCCTAGTGCCTTACGCTGTTTAGAAAGTTATTTTGCTTCTGAATATGAAATTGTTGCTAACTACCTATAACGATAAAACGGAATTGGATTTAAAAAATGGGACGAACAGTAAAAATAACGAAGGAACATATTGCAACGCTGAAGGCGCACCGTTTGTTTTGTGCATGGGTGCCCAATTTAAACGCCTATTTAGATAACGATAACAGTATTGGCTGGTTAAGTGTGGGATCGCAGCTTACTTTTTATAGCGCGATCGAAATAGAACCATACGCCGCAATTTACGGATCACCTTACATTGGTGGCAAAGGCACTATGCCAACCTCTGGGCTCTGCTCTATTGGCTTTAATTCATACTCCCACTCGCCACTACCAGAAAAAATGGTTGTAGGCCGCTACTGTAGTATAGGTGAAGGGTTAAAGGTTTTAGATAGTCAACACCCGGTTTCGCAATTAAGCTCCAGCCATTTTACGTGGAAGCCACAGTCGGTATTTGTAGACGCATACTTTAAAGATAATGGCTTACCTTCTCTGGAAAAACCCTTTTTCGATGTTAATGGGGTAAAGCCCTTCCCTGTTATTAAAAACGATGTTTGGATTGGTCAGAACGTTACCTTGTCTACAGGTATCACCATAGGAAACGGCGCTATTGTGGCAGCGAACTCAGTAGTCACTAAATCAGTACCAGATTACGCAATCCTCGGTGGTAACCCAGCCAAAATCATTAAATATCGTTTTTCTGATTATCAACGCGAAGAACTGTTAAAAACTGAATGGTGGAAATACGATTTAAAAGGGTTTGCAAACCTAGACACAAAATCCGTTTTTCACTTTTTAAGACAGTGGAAAGAGATAAAAGATGATTTGGAAATATACAGCCCTACCACACTGAGATTGCCTGATATGTTTGGCTAGCAGCGCCCCGAAGTGACAGGAAATAAAACCTGCCACTATAGTTGCTTACTGTCCATATCATTTGTTTCCACTTTTGATTCTGAGTCGATGGGTGCGTCTACTGTTGAACTGTACCCACCGAAATCACCTTCTGGTGCTTCTGCAAGCGACTCACTAACCACCATTTCAACATCATCTGTGTGTTGAACAGTTTCGGCTTCTGGTGATAACGCAAAGGCATCATAGCTTTCTTCTAATGTATTTTGAGGGTGCCCCACATGCATACGGTTTGCCTTTAGTACCATATCAGAGCGGATTGATTGCTGCGCATCTGCTTCAGCGTTATTAAATGGATTTGTGGTGTTCTGTTCAGCATCTAACGGTTTTGAAAAATCCGTTGACTCTACATCTGTACCTACTTCGTTATCTGTAAAGCCGTAAATCACTGCCAATACTGCTAGTATTACAACAAAAATAACCTGAACTTTCATGGACTACCTTTTCTTCCTAAAATAGGTGGAGGGCTAGCAAAACCCTCCAGCTAAAATTTCAATCTACCTTAATGCATTACCTGCCATTGGTTTCCAACACTATCACCATAATCTCTACCTAGAATGCCAATACCATTCATCAGATACATGTATGACTGACCGCTTTGTGTTTGTCGCCAGAAAATATCACTCTTACCGTCGCCGTTTAAATCAGCAATATCGGCAACTTCCCAGTTTACGTTCTCGACGATATTGATTAGCTCGCTGGTTTTTATCTGGCCATTTTCCATTAAGTACGCCCAGTTGCGACCATCCACTTTATTTCGCCAAAGGATGTCATCCACGCCATCACCGTTTAGGTCTCCTGCACCTACGATATCCCAGTTGGTATTTACACTGTTTAGCACGTAGCGCTGTTTAATACTTGCACCTTCCATTAGCCAAATATAGTTAGTGCCACGTGTTTTATGACGCCAAATTACATCATCATAACCGTCAGCATTTACGTCACCGCTTGCCACTATTTGCCAGTTCAAATCATTAACCGCTAAACTTCCCGATGACGTTGTTGCCTTTATACCATCCATGAGATATATCCAGGTATCACCTCGCGACATATGACGCCAGATAATATCGTCTTTACCGTCTCCATTTAAATCTAACACTTCTTTTATTTGCCAATGGCTATCGTAAACATAGTTTAGTTCGCCCTGTTTCTTGATAGTAAAACCATCCATCAAGTAAATATAGTTTCGACCTGTTTCATGGTTACGCCATAAAATATCTGACTTACCATCGCCATCAAAGTCACCACGGCCAACTATTTTCCAAGCCTGGTTATAAATTACATTAATACCAGCACTACGAGCGATATTTAGGCCGTCCATTTTCCACATCCAGTTGCGACCATCACTAGTATTTCGCCACAGAATATCGGCTTTACCATCACCGTCCATGTCGTGTTTAATGTGGCCAAGTGGAGTTATGTCATCACCATCTAAAATACCATCACCGTCAGTATCGGCATTGTTAAGGTCAGTTCCTCGATTATATTCCTGAAGATTTGTTAAACCATCATTGTCGTAGTCAGCGCTAGCATCAGAGGCGTCCAACAAGTTGAGGTTGTTTTCACGCTCGAATATATCAGGAATACCATCATTGTCGTTGTCGTCATCGTACGCATTTGCAATACCATCACCGTCAAAGTCTTCTGTTGTTGATGTTAAATCAACGCCAACAGTTAATGCGCGTGGCAAGAATTGGAATGATTGGCTGTTAGTGCTTTCGTATTCAAAACGTAGGCTTTTTGCTTCTTGCTCCACTAATTGAAAAGGAACTTTGGCTTTGTATTGATAAATACCACCGTTAAAGCTATCAACCGCTAGGGCAACGCTCTCCGTTCGATCTTCAGATTCCAAGGTAACTTTAAGATTAGACACCGAACCAGCAATTTTGCTTGCACCAATTAGTATGTACACATCGCTGACGTCAATATCAGTACTCTTAATGGTGTTATTATCTCCGTCGACTAATAACGTATATAGACCACTTAAAACAAAATAGCCGCCTTGCGCTGTGTGCCTCACCGTACCCACGACGTCTTCGCCTTCTGCTTTATAGTTATTTTCTATAACCAACTCTGTTTCACCGCAGTCTTGGAACCCCTTATTACCCACTGCACCACTTGACAATACGCCCGCTGCAGCAAGTTGCCCGTCGCAATACAATTCAAAATTATCATTTAATCCGCTCATCATCGAGCCTGTTAAGCTGGTAAATGTTGGTTCTCGATTATCTATCGTATTGTTATTCCAAAGCTCATATGCATTAGAAAATAGCGGCACCTCAGGGGAAAACGTGTACGTACCATCAGTTGCCTGAGTTCGTGCGCTATACCCATGAAGCTGTTTATTTGTCTCTGGTTCAAACAGTAAAGGGGGGCTGCTCTGTATTAGCTGATTTCTAAAATGCTTTTCTTCCTCTCCTGTTAATAGGCCAAAAAACACAGGTTCTGAAATATCACTTCCTTCAATCGGCACATAGTCAAAAGAAGTGCTGTCGATGTGCAATGACAACCATTCTTCATTGTAGGTCATGTTGTAATCATCTAGATAAACATCAATACCGTATCCCATGTAGGTAGGTTGTATATCGGTGTCTGTTTGTATGCTTAGTGCTGATTCGGTTGGATCTTTTAGTGGATACAGAAGGCCCGCAGTTTCACTATCGATGGTGTTCCAATAATGAAAAATGCTGTCTGTTTGATCGTCTGGTGCATCAAGCTTATCAACCACAGATAAAGTTGTATCGATTTCGTCACTCATATTGCCAAACAAGAAAAAGGTATTGGTTTGGCCGATTTCGACTGACGCGTTTGCCGAGTTCTTTAATGTATACGTAATTCCGGGTTCGTCTAATCTGTGTGTCAGTTTATAAGCTACAGTATGTAGGTTGGCGTAACTGCCCCCCTGACTTTCTAAGCCTTTGGCGCCGATAATGCGGTCAAGGTTGTCGATACTACTGTGAAGCGTTGTATTTTCTTGTATGTCCACAACGTAAGTTTCTACGCCGAGAATTGTATAGCCGCCAGTAGCTTCTACAGAAGGAAGTCCTTCACGCGTTATATCACCGCTTTTCAGTTCGTGATCGACAGTAATAAAGTATTTACCCGGTGCAACAAAGAGTTCTTCATCTCTGTTAGGTCCCACTGCATTCCACGCCACTAGCTCCGAGCCAGCAGAATCAACACTGATATCTATAGAGTTTGGATTATCATGAGTAATTGTTAACAATAGCGAACGTTGAAAACTTAGCGGAATGTTTAACGTTTCTTCGCTAGTCGAGACTATTATATCGTCAAAGTAACTACCAGAACGGTCTTGAGGGTAGTTAACTGAAGTAATATCCGCGAGTAATGTTCTTATTGTTACTGTCTGCGTTTCTCCACTCTCTAACTCAATTGATGATTTCGACGTACTCACTTCTACTTGAGTTGGCAAGTTTTCCGGCATTTCTATCGAGACGTTTTTTTTGTCAGTGTCAGTATTTTGAAAAGTTAACTCTTTCTCTATAACAACACCGCTCATTGAATCGTCAAGACGCCCTAGAAACAAGTTTGCTGAGGTAATAAGTAACGTCTGATCGATTGCACTTGGGCCATGTACTAAACCATAACCTTGACTAAACGGATTCAGGCCAATATCTCTTGCTGAAGAGATCAATCTTGCTTTGACTTCTTCAGCATTCGCGTCAGGCCTTGCTTGCAAGATCAGTGCAGCTAAACCCGCAACATGTGGACTTGCCATACTTGTACCAGACAACACTTTTGTGCCGCCACCGACTGCTAATGATTGGATTGAACCACCAGGTGCAACTACTTCCGGTTTTAACGTATCGCCCCCAACAGCTGGGCCTTTCGATGAAAATTCAGACAGACTTCCATCTGGGTCAACTGAGCCTACCGTAATAGCTGAGCGTGATGACGCAGGGGAAAAGTTTGCAATATCACCGTAATTGCCTTCGTTACCCGCTGCGGCAACGACAACAACGCCAGCATTTACAGCTGCATCAACCGCTGTGGCCATAGGGTCGTTGGGCGAACCTACCCCACCTAAACTCAGGTTTATTACATCTGCGCCATCATCGGTAGTAATATCACCGTCTGGGTCGACCGCATATTCAATAGCACGAATAATATCGCTTATGAAACCATAGCCATCATCATTTAGAGCCTTCACAGCCATAATATTAGCGGCCGGCGCTACACCTCTTAAGGTTCCATTCGCCGCAATGATGCCAGCTACGTGTGTACCATGACCATCAACATCATCTGGGATATCGTCACCGTCAACAAAATCATATCCAGAAGAAACCTTGCAGCCCGCTCCAAAACACCCCCCAAGATCAGGGTGAGTAAAGTCCACGCCTGTATCTATTACAGCAACTGTAATTCCATGGCCTGTGATATCGCGCTGACTGCGATCTTTTCTCTGCCATATTTCGTCGGCGCCTATCATTGTTACACTATTAGATAACTGTTTAGCGACAATAGTGTCTTCTACTACTCTTTTTACGCCTTTTGAATTAGCTAACGAAAGCGCGTCTTCTTCACTGGCACTAATGACAAAGCCATTTATTGTTTTAGATAGAGTGCTATGTACTTCAATACTGGGCATACTATCTATTACATGCAAAAAATTTCGTTGTACGGCATTAATATGTTCAAGGCGGGCAGTAATAGCGTGTTCTGTTGTGGTCAAAGATTCGTTTTGCGTTTCCTCACGTGTAAATTGGTTCGCTGATTTATGATAATGAAATATTTCATTACCTTTGCTCGCTAGTAAGCTTGCATCATCTAATTCAACTATCCATTTTTTTTGAGCTTGCGTAAGGGACGTTCTGAGACTTGTCTTTTTAAGAGAAGACACTGTGCGAGCATCCAGTTTTGAACTTGTTACGTTTACAAACTCAGATGCAGCAGCATTGAAAGAAAATATCGACATCGCGATTACCCACGCGATTCTAAACCATATTCTCATATGACCTCCTTGTTATATATGGAATTACTAACCATAAGAACACTACCAGATGCCTAATATGTTGAAAATCTTCCAGTGAAGATAAACTTTATACGTAGGTATATAAATAGATACACAAGTTTAACTTGCCGACAATTATTTTTAACGCCGAGTTTTCTTTAAGCAAGTTAGAAAATTTAAGCAATTCATGCTTCTTGATTCGCACTCTAAGTTGAGAACCCTTTTAAACGAATCATGAAATAGTAGAGAGTTTTTCGATGTTCCCAAAAAGGGAGAAGGGGCTTATCGCCCCTCTCCACTTAACTAGTGAATTACTCGCCATTGGTTACTAACGCTATTGCCGTAAGCTCTATTTGCGATATCGATACCGTTCATAAGATACATATACGACTGACCACTTTGTGTTTGTCGCCAGAAAATATCGTCTTTACCGTCACCATCTAAATCTGCAATGTCTGCAATAATCCAATCTACGTTCGCGACTGAATTAACGAGAGCGCTCGTTTGTATTAGGCCGTCTTTCATTAGGTAAGCCCAGTTACGGCCATCTACCTTATTGCGCCAAATAATGTCATCTACACCGTCGCCATTTATGTCGCCTGCACCTGCAATATCCCAATTGGTGTTAACGGTATTCAGTACATAGCGCTGCTTAATGTTTGTACCTTCCATTAACCAAACGTAGTTACTGCCCCTGGTTTTATGGCGCCAGATAACATCGTCATAGCCGTCGCCATTAACATCGCCACTTGCTACGATTTTCCAGCCTAGGTCACTCACTGACAAGCTCGCTTTAGACGTGGTGGCCTTTATTCCGTCCATAAGGTAAATCCATGTATCACCTCGTGAGGTATGCCGCCAGATAATATCGTCTTTACCATCACCGTTTAAATCGAGTACTTCTTTTATTTGCCAACCGCTATCGTAAACATAGTTTAGTTCGCCTTGTTTCTTGATAGTAAAGCCGTTCATCAAGTAAATGTAGTTTCGACCTGTCTCATGATTACGCCATAAAATATCTGACCTTCCATCTCCGTCGAAGTCACCACGACCAACAATTATCCAAGCTTGGTCTATGATTACATTTATACCTTTACTTTGTTCAATACTAAGACCATCCATTTTCCACATCCAGTTACGGCCATCTTTGGCGTTGCGCCACAAGATGTCGGCCTTCCCGTCGCCATCCACATCGTGCTTTATTGTTACCGTTTTGCTGTTTACAACAAATTTATCGTTGAATCTATCAGGAGGACCGAAGTTTCCTGAATTATCAGCATTATCTCTCAACGGAAATAAACTAACGCTCCAGTCACCTGATGTCGTTCCTTGAGGTACT
>CETZ01020160.1_pt1 | contig 34572 bp, 40 predicted proteins | sample 531441 | NCBI WGS metagenome assembly CETZ01 (sample SAMEA2623098, study PRJEB7988) | marine metagenome | isolation source: saline water (ENVO:00002010), including | reverse complement strand
TCACGTATGGTGCAGCCGGTATAGCGATGGAACATGGCTTCTCTGTATTGGAAACATGAATCTCAATGATGTAACAGATGAGGATTTAGAAAACCTCTTCGTTGCTATCGAAAATGAAAAGGAGAAAGTAAATGAGTCATAGTATGACAAAATTGGATGCTGAGAATGCGAGATACGCAAAGCAAGCTTGGCATCGGTTGGGTATTGTCGGAGAGATCGACCCATTCGAAGCTATAAATGCTTTCGATTGGTGTGAAGTCGAACGACGCCCAATCTTTGTACAACATTCAGAGGATGGCGGACATCCGATGTATGGAGAATACTACGAACTTGAAGGCCGACAGGTCTTGAAGATGAAAAGACATCCGTATGCATACGCTGAAGTCAGTGATCGATATCAGATAGTTCAACATCGATTCATGATTGATGATCTAACTGGAATCTTGCTTGATACTGGGTTGGTTGAGACAATCGAATCTGTTGGTACCTATGACAATGGTGCTGTCGGATATGTTTCATTGAAATTCAAGGATGGCATTGACATTCCAGGTTGGTCACATGTTGATTCGATGTTCAATATCGGTAATGGACATGACAAGAATATTCCGTTGATTGCTACTCAGTCTGCTCATGCTGTTGTGTGTGCGAACACATTCAAGTTAAACATCTTGGATAAGGATGCAATCTTTAGGTTCCGTAAGGTAGGCCAGCCACAAGAGATGATGGAGGAAGCTGTTCGGGCTTTGTGTGATGGGTATGAACGTAATGTTCAGTACGCAAAACAGATTGAGCAGATGGCTAATCAAGAGTTTGTTAATCAGGAATGGGATGAGTTGGTTGTGCAACTGATTGGTCCTAAGCCGGAAGAGACAACGCTTAGTCCTTGGGATCATCCGCTTTGGATTGCTGGTAAAAAGTCGCAAGGCTTTCAGAACAAGTTGACTCGTTGGACGAATGCAAGAGGAGATCTGAATCGCCGGTATCGGAATGATGAAGATATTGCTCCAGTTTATGAGACTAGGTGGGGTGCGCTCATGGCTGTTCAAGCATGGGAACAAAAAGATAAATCCCAGAAGGGTAGTCAGTCTCAGGACCAACGTACTCAGAAGCATCAAGCAGCAGTTATGTTTGGCAAGCTGCCGATGACTGAGAAGGCTGCGAAGATTCTCGTAGCTAACTAATCTCAATAAAGGAGAAAAGAAATGAGCAGCATTACTGCTGAGGTAGAGATAGAGGCAGGAGAATTCGCTAATAACGGAGAGTTCTGCGACATGGTATCCGACATCGTTAGAGACACACTTAACGCCGAAAGTTGGATAGTAGATGCAGTTGATGAACACATGGAGGACAAGGGTAATGATTCTTTTGACCCTGATTCTGATGCGTTCGTTAATGCGGTAGCTAAGGCTCTATATAACATGGCTCGTAGCTATGTCGGGGCTTAGCGGACAGGAGCAGCGTGATATTGGGATGGCTCGGGTCGAGTTAGGTGCCCGACCATCCCAAAAGCTGGTTGTGAAACAAGCAATAGAACGCTGTTACCAAAAATTTAATCCTAATGCGGAATGGACAACTGATGAGGTTCATGAAGAGTTAGAGATGTATCAAGTGAAGCTTAGAGAGGGTCGCCTTCTTGGTTCGTTGATGAAACGGGCGCAGAAAGCAGGCATGATTGAGCCTGTTGTCTGTATCTTGTGTCATCGGCAGGAGACTCGACCGTCAGCTAGGCCGGAGCGTCATGCTGGTCCGCAGTATATGTGGCGGAGTACTTCTCAGGGTTATGTGACTGGGACTAAACGACATGTGTATGACGATGTGTATTGGGATGAAATCGAACGTCAAATTAAACAAGGAAGAGGAGAGTAATGGCTGAAATATTAGATGACCATGAGTTCACGGGACGAGGAGGATTCGCACGAAAATATCCTTACGACCAGTGGCTTAATGGAAAAGTCTGGAAGCTACTGGAAGGAACAGATTATAAATGTTCTTTGGGTTCTATGCGTGCGTGTGTGTACACAGCAGCAAAACGTAGGGGTTTGGTGGCACGTACCAATGTGATCTTGAAAGGCAAAGGATTAATTATCCAAGCTATTCTTCCGCAGCCTTTATACGTGCCTGACATAGAATTTGGAGGAGAAGGATGAACACTTATCAATTACAATTAACACAAACATTGTATTGGACGGTCGAGATAGAAGTCGATGAGGAAGATCATGACATTCAAGATGTGATCCATGATGCTGAAACTTCTAGGCTTTCCGAGTTAGAAGATCATTACTCGTTCGCTGACAATGAAGAACGAGAAGCAACAATAATATCAAAGGATGGAAAAAACTATGAGTTTTGAACTGGCACAAGCCCAGTACGATGCAATGGAACCACCCGATGATGGTTGGATCTGTAGATTCTGCGAGACAATAAACCACGATCATTTCTGGATGGAGAAACCGATAGCGGAGTGTGATTGTTGTGGCGAATATATGGCTGAGGTTACTGAATCGGATGATGCGGATCGCCGCATTGATGAGGCCCGAGGGAACTAAGATGGACGATCCAATTCTTTGTGATCGTTGCTCGGAAGAATTACCTGAGGACTTTCTCACTGTCGCCTATGTGCTTCGTTCAACAACCTATCAAGATGTTCAACGAATCTGTCAGGACTGTCACGACCGGGCAGATTGGGTGATAAACTGATACCTAGAAAGGGAAAACTATGAGCGAAACAAGGCTAGCAGAGCTAGCTCTCCGTGAATATGTACGTGTACCTGAACTGAAACCGACAGCAGACGGATCATTCCTGAGGCTGTCAAGTATCACTACGTGTGATCGTAAGCAAATACTTGATGCGATGCAGGTACCTACTGTCAACCTTGGACCGGATGCGTTGAATGGGTTTGTTGCTAGAGAGATCGGCAACATGATGCACTCATACATTCAAGAGGCATTTGCTGATCATCCTGATGTACGTGACTTCGAATTTGAAGTGCCGGTAAGTATCCCGACATCTATGACTTCAGGTCATGTTGATGGGGTATATAAGAATGAATCAGGTGAACGATTAGTACTTGAAATCAAGACGATGCGGAACTATGGATTTCGTAAAGCCCGGAAGGAAGGTCCAAAGGAAGAACATCTGATGCAGGCATGTGCTTATGCCATCGCCTTAGATATTCATTACATCCATCTTGTTTATGTGTGTACGGATGCGACACCATCTCGATGGAAAGATGTGGCTCGGGCTGGAGATATGTGTGAATGGGTGTACAACATCCATGATTCGATTGACGAAAGTGAAACACCTATCTCTGTAGTCACAACATATTTCTTAGAGCAGCATAAGGATATGGCGCAAGAGTTTATAGAGACGGAGGTATTACCTGAAGGGCTTATGCGTCATTGGAATGGCGATTTGCCTTGGGAATGTAAATACTGTTCACACTTTGATATCTGTGTGAGTAGCACAACGGAAGGTCCTTTAACACGTGACGATGTTATTGGAATAAAGGAGCATTATGAGTCAGTTATCTAAGTTAGCAACACCATTTCCCCAGAAGTTTATAAAGACAAAGCCGGGGAAGTTCGCAGCAGATTATGTGCCGCATGGGATTTACAATCAATTTCTATTAGGAATGGTAGGGCCATTTGATTTTAGTATTGATACTATTATTCGGGATGCTGACGGTACTGCTACTGGCATCCTCTGCACACTTACTGTTGATATTGATGGACGAACTACCACAATACAAGAGGTGGGTGAGTGCGAAAATCCGGGCAATTGGAAAACAGACGGAGCACGTATAAAAACGTGTGCGTCTGATGGACTTAAACGATGTGCCATGAGGTTGGGCTTAGGTCTACATCTCTGGCACACAAAAGACAAGGACGGAAACGTAATGAGTTACGTCCTTTCAGACATTCTCGAAGAAAGAGAGAAGGAAAAATAATGGACATATCAATAGCTGGGAATCTCGGAGCAGATCCCGTATTAAGATTCGGCAAGTCAGGTAAAGCGTTCTTGTCGTTTTCAGTAGCCGTAACCACAGGTAGAGATGACACAAAGGATACTCATTGGTTTGATGTCAAATGCTTTGAGGATCTAGCTGAACAGATGGCTGAACTTCCCAAAGGACAACGAGTTCTTGTCAAGGGACGCATGAAACAAGACAAATGGGAAGATAAAGATACAGGTAAGAATCGATCCAAGCTTTGCATATATGCAGACGAAGCAGGACCATCATTGCGTTGGAAACCACGGGAAAAGGGTGGTCCACGAAGTGATACAGTGGCGGCAGAGACAGTTCAAAGGGGCTTCGAAGACGACACAAGGCCATTCTAATGAACGAAGAAATACCAGAATCAGTGATAGTTCCTATCTTGAATGAAGAGCTAGGGATTTTAACCGTGGTTGCACCTAAGGAATGGATTAGTAAGGTGGAATTACATGCGTTAAAGATCATCGATGCCTTCGAACAGCATCCTGCTGGGTCAATGATGGATAAGAATAATCAAATGATGCAAGCTATGTCATTTCTAATTCAGAATGCTTGCAATGAATATCTCTACCACAATGATGAAGTGATTCCTCCCGACGTTGCATGAGTAAATCAAAACAGAAGGGGACGGCGTGGGAAACTGAGTGTGCTCGGTTTCTCACGTCGTACATTAAAAAGAAATTTAACAGGCTGCCCTTGGTGGGAGCTAACGATGTTGGAGACATCAAGAGTGAAAACTTTCCTGAATTCATTTTCGAATGCAAAAACAGGAAGGATGCATTGTCATCGCTATCTGAAATTATGCGTGAGACAGAGCAAGAAAGAGTTAATGCTGACGTTAAGTTTGGTGTGGCTCTAGTTAAGCGTAGGAATTTTGGTACAGGTGGTGCGTATGCGGTTATGGAATTACATGCATTTGCTCAACTGATAAAAGAAAGGTTAGATGATGAGCGAACTAATGCGAATGGGGGCACAGTCACTTTCTACTGAGTGGAGTGATGTTCGCACAATGCTGAATGATTGGTGGGAAGTCACCAATCCTAAGCCAATGACACCTCCACGGGATATAAAGAAAGTAGTTCAGCGAGCCATTGATGCAGGATGGGAATTAAATGACTGTTATAAAGCATTGGGAATTACGTGGGCTTTCACTGACCGAGCGTTTGAAACGGCATTACGCCGGGTTAAGGATGAGAGTTCAACCCATCTTGGAAAAACAGCCGAAAGAATTATTCGATTACGAAAGGAAAGACAGGATGAACGACATACTTGATGAGGTCCATGACACTGTTCATGTCCTGAGACAATATGCCCAGGCATTTAATGCACAGGCTGAACGTCTTGAAACTAAATTAGCTGAACACATTTTAACAAATGGTGTAACGGTGCCTGACAATGTTGTTTCTTTATTCGACAGAACAGAGACGCATGACTGAGGATGAGGCAGACGAAACATTACTGATGATGTCGCAGTTGTGGTGGAATTCAAGTAACATTCCTGATGGTACACTCAAACTGTGGCACACATCGTTGCTAAGCTTGCAGCATACAGTTGTCACCAAATGCATCAACCAGTTAATTAAAGATCAGCCATACTGGCCCGCAATTTCAAAGTTCAGAGAACATTACCAATCAATAGTTCGACGGGACCTAATGGAAATCAAAGCAATACAGAAAGAATATCTTCCCCGAGAAGAAAATGTTGAACGACTACGAGAACTACGACAGGACTTAAGGGCAAGCCGGAACTAATTGCACCGGCCAAGGAATGTTAGGGGGTGTTTCTCTCCTTTCTACCCCTAGCATTCCGCCCTATATCTCACTTTACGTGGTAAACTAAATGGGACATCGTGATTGGAGATAACGATGGAAATTTCAGTACAATCTGCGCCAGCACGAATAGGGGCTGGACTCAGCATTCAAGGCTATGCGGTTATCTGTGACCGTGAGCTTCGTGAATGGTACAAAACCAAAAGAGAAGCAGATCGGATGGCTGAGTTAATCAAACAGGATTCACAAAATCCTGAAGATTACTGATGAAGGTTGATGATCGTGGCTGGATTGAGTGGGAAAAAAAGGATTTCAAAAAGCATGGCACGATAGCTAAGTATTTGGTTGGTGAATGTCGTTGCAAGAAATGCAAAGCACGTATTTTGCAAGACGATCCAGAACAAAAAAGATTCCGTGCGAGGTACAACTCGGAATAGTTTCTAGACTACTGCGGGACGTGGCAAACTTTCGGCTAACCTCGCCCTGCAATAAGACAGACAACGCTGACATTGGTACTGCTGATAGACCATTGTCCGAGTCATCCGAGTACCACGCTTATGCAGCACGTTGTTGCCGCACGTGGGACATGCATGTGAAGTTGCATCGATCACGTTTCTATTGGGATGTGTGGTAGCCCACGGACGTAACCGTTCGTACACGTCAATCAATAAGTCAACGTCTTGTTTGGCATACTTTTTCATTATGCCCCATGCTTTAACGTCACCCTTCATACAACCTGCCCATGTTTTGAATCCTCCGGTGTCTTCTTTGTGTCCCAGACCTAAGTGACTTCCCAAATGTCCCAATCGGTTACTGTTGAATTTGAAATGTCTACGTGCCAGTTTTAATGTGTCAACAGTTTGGTAATGACTAGGGGGACCGAACTGGTGATAAGCGAATCGTGCGTTCGCTTTCTTTATATCGAATGCGTCAGAGTTATGGCCGATAACTACGTCAGCTTCTTCAAGTAATTCCCAAAGAGCATGTACTACCCGGTTATCGTTTTCGGGATCGTTGCCGTACAACTTTTTGAAATCTGGGAGAGCAACAACATGAGTGGACTTTTGGTGTGCCCACCTATATGAGAAGCACAGGATGTACCACTCTCGTGCGTGCTCAATCACGTCTTGTTGCCATTGGCCCCAGACGTAAGCCATGTTAGGTGCAGTTTCTATATCAAAGAATAGAACCTTAGCCACTAGCTCCCTTTACGATGGAACGGTTAATAACCTGACCATAAGAGTACCTTCCCACCAGCCCCCGTCATCGGATAGGCGTTCGGGACTCATCTCCAGGCGCTCTATGGTCACGTTGTCTGTACGTTTACCTTCCTTGTAGGAGATAGCAGTACCGCCTTCCATCAGAGCACGAAGGTTATCGAAAGTTTCTTTAACCATGAGCGCAGGCCGTGGTCTACCGGAGCCTCGACTAGTGGTTACGTCACGCCGAAACATTACTGGCAAAATAATTTCGTCAATGCGTCTAGGTACGGCGACAGCGGTGAGTTGCCAGTCATGACAGATCGGAGAAGCTGTAGCTGGAGAGGACGCACGTTCAAGTTCCACTTTTAAGTCATAAGAAATAGCAGTATTTATACCGTCACTAAATGAAAATGTTTGGGGTTCACCTGTGACTAGTGATCCTGTGGCATCAGGAATTGGTGCTTCTATCCCGGCACCGTTGGTAGCGATCAGTCGTATCTTCCCCACTGGCGTAGTTGTTACTCCACCTAGTGTGTATGGTGTCGCTGCTGTATAGCCAGTGGTGGTACGGTATGCGGTTTTGGCTCGTTCGTATTGAGATCTATCAAGGTCGATAATGCCGGAACGTAAGAGCTTCGGAACGACAGTAGACCATGTAATTTCTCCAGCGATTAGTTGACCGATAGCAACTTTGTTTCCACTGTAATGTTCTCTATAGACAGCACCTGCTAATGATGCTTTGTTTATAGCAAGAAACAACTTAGGATCACCGTCGTTGTTTAGGCGCACGAGAGATGTAACTTTGTCGCCTGCTGCGACAGTCCCACTCATTCGTAAGTCTGCTGCATAAGCAGGAACCAGTGTCTCTGTAAAACGAGATAGGTCTACCCGGTATACCTGTGCATTGTCGCATCCGAACCACATGAATTTGCCATCAGCTTCAAGGGAGAATGCTTCTCCGCCTGTGTCGATTGCTGGTCCAAGTGTGACACCCGAGGATTCTGAGCTAATTAAAGCTAATCTAAATCCTGCTGAAGTTGCTAACCCTATGAGTCCGCCGTAAGCCATGATGGCGTTAATGGTTTCATTTCTTGGTAACGAAGCAGCAACAGTCGGAGCGTTTAGAGTACCGTCAGTAGCACTCACGCCGATGTAGTAAAGAGATCCCGTGTTGTCAGTGTTGGCCGCAGCATAAATGCCATTCGAAGCAGCAGTAACAGATATCCAATTGCTCGCAGAAAGAGGCAAGGAATAGTCGAGTGACGAAGAAGCTTTAGCTCCTGCCGCATCGAGTTCGTAGATGTCGTTACCTTCTATACCAATAATTCGTCCAGCAACTATTTGCAGTAGGTTCGGGGTCAAGGTGCCAAAGGTAAGATCGGTAGTGGCACCCAGAGCATATTTTTGTGGTACCTGTGTGCCCGTTCGAGCTATGTAAACGGACGAACCATCCGAGGTCATGCTCCCTATCGACGCAGTTGTACTGTGTTCAGTCCAGTTGTCTCCCCCGTCGTCACTAAAAAACATAGTGGAGTCTGAGGCTAAGTAAATATATTCATCGTCTGCTTCAACAAACCGTTCGAGTATGAGATCTCCGGTACCTGGATCTGTTGACGGCGAAGTATCTTCTGTATCGCTTAACAATGTGATCTCGCCCTTAGTCCAAATGTCAACACCTAATGACGAATAGAAACGTCGCCTATCGGAATCTTCGTTGTCTAAATAGAGTTGTCCCGCACCATACGACCAATCAGTTTGCGAACGCACCCATGCGCCAGTGGTATCTAAAGTATTTTCACCCGGTTCCCTACTGTTGTCACGCTGCTGCCTCGAAACAGGAACCGTTGTCCGTCGATACATCGTAGTATCGATGGCATACGTTTCACCGTTTAGCTCAACCGGCAGGTATTCAGGGTTAAAAGCCATAGTTAACTTTTCAATTGCTGTGGGTACATAGCCGATAATCGAGCAGCTTCAGCAGCGACTCTTGTTTCCCTACGGAAACGCAAGTCACGCATTGAGCCTGAGATCGCACCGGGTGGTACTTCCTCAGCCCGACGAGAACTGCCTTGGGCATCTATAAACTCTCGCCTTATCGGAGCGCCAGCCATCAAAGCTAATGCTGCCCCCAAGGGTGGGAGATCGTAAGCAGTAGATTGCAGCCCCGTAGAGGATTTGTTAAACGATGAAGCTGCTCCGGTGATAAGGGTCAACGGTGATTTGTAGCTGACGTTTATCTTTTTGCCAGGGAATGCTGGTTGGTAAAGTACTAGAGCCATCCCACTAGCGAATGAAGTTGTTATTCTATTTCGTTTCAGTCCCCATTTTCTGATCTCCGGTTCTCTGGCTTCAACAGTTATTGGGTCAGTGTAGGACACAGCGTAGATAGATTGGACTGCTTCGTTGGTTAACGAAACGTCATCTTCTGTCAAGTCGTAGCCTTGTTTGGCCACATTGTAAGTAGTAGTGAACATTTTGATTTGGAAGATACCGTTATCTGGGGCAGAGAGATCACGGAGATCGTTGTTTAACGCTTCCAATATTCTGTATGTAGGGAACTTGGGAGAGACACGGACGATACTGAGGTTGTCATGTGCTGCTGCTTCTGAGGCACCATAAGCTCGGATAACATCAATTGTGCCTCCAACTTTTTGTACATACATTGCTTCAGAATCGATTTCGATAATCACTCCGGGTACGATGCCTGAATCAGTAGCGTCAGTTATGGTTAGCTGTGTATCGCCGCTATCTACTGATGCACCAAGCACCAAGAGTTCTTCCACATAACTAGTCAACAGTAAGTCTCTAGTCTCTTCGATCCATATTTGTGCTGTTGTCATTACGTGCTCCCAAGAACGTCATTAAGGTTACGCTCTTTACGTTTAATATCTTTCTTATTCCCCGTTAGCACTGTTCCTGATTGAACTTCCCATTGAGTACCTGCGTGTCTTTCGACATGGGCAGAACCGCTAATCCCCTTAGGTTGAAGACCCTCAGATCTGAGTCGTTTATAGGCCGCCATATCTTCTTCCTTGGATCGTTCGTTAGCTTTAGTCCCGACCCAATCAATATCTTTACCATCATGTCTACCTCGTGCAGTTGACGCAGCTATATGCACTTCACCGAAGTACTTGCGGACAACTCCCTCACATCCATCACAGTTATCGTCATAGGTTTCATCAAACCCATGACGGATCTCATGTGACAATCCACAATCGAGACAACGGTAAACATAAACTGGCATTATTCTGGTCCTACTCTGAACGAATACCCTGCTGATACCAACACGGTTTGCTCTGAATCTGTTAAATCTGTTGGGCTGTCATGTCCTCCATATATCCACCGTGTGACCGTTGACTTGTCAACCGGTAAATAATCTTGGACCGTTGTCCCATCAATAATAAATATGTTATCGCCTCGTAGCCCTGGTCCGAAGTGGCGCATCAATGAGTACGCTGCTGGTGTCGGTTCGTTTCGTAACCCAACAGAAGGAACAATATTTGTTGTGGGTATTACTAGATACCTGAACATCGTAACTGTAGGGAATGTTGATCCCGCTCCGATGACTGCTGGAGTAGCTGTGTAATTACCTGAAACCTCGGTAGGTGCGGGCACAGTAGCACCAACATCCACGACATCAGGTTTCGCATCAACTGTAACGTACAGCGACTCATCTGGTATCGTCGCCTCAGCACTCACCTCGTCCGGTGTAGCGATCGCAGAGGCTGAGGCACTGGGTAGGGTAGCTGAAGTACTTATACCACCGTGTAAGGTGATTGTGGTAGCAGTTACTGAAGCAATAATTATTGCTGGGCAAGCTATTGTTGCCGGGGTAACTGTCGCCGGGACCGACGGGGTAGCCGAGAACGTCGTTGTAACACCGATTGTGGATGGCGTCGCAATCGCCGCCACAGTAAACCCAGTGATATCGACAGGAGAATAACTAACACCTGCCGTGGTGTAATCAATGAGCGGCCCGGAAGACGGTCTATAAACATATGCAAACGAGAGCGATAGACTGGCCGAACAACCTATTGTTGTGGCAGAGACTATTGCGTCCCGTTTGACATATGGAAAGCCCGCTTCTCGATAAACTATGCCGCTTTGGTTGTAGTTATAGCTGCCCGGATATTGTGGGGCGTAGTCGTACCCTGACTCTCGATATTCAACCTCGCTGGTTGAGTAAGGATTGGCAGTAGGTAGCGGCACCGAACAGCCTCATCTTTCTAGCCGCTCAGCGACGCCGTTTCAGGATCGCCCACCCTTGTGGCAGCAATAGCTTTAGCAATAGCAATAAGGGCAGCAACTCCCGCAATCTTTAAGGAGTCACCCCAATCAGGGCCGGGGATAGCCATAGCGGCAGCCCAAGCCTGAGCGAACGTGGATACTCCACGCTCTAATGAGTCTTTAATAAAACGCTGGTTGAACAACTTCTTGTCTCCGTATCTGCATAGCAGCCCAAGTTTTAGGACCGACCACGCCATCAGCAACTAGCCCGTTTGCTCGTTGCCATTGTTTTACTTTGGCGAGTGTACCACGACCAAAGATTCCGTCTGCTAACGCTCCTATCTGTCGTTGAATATGAACAACAGCCCGGCTGCGTGATCCTTTGCGTAGTGTTCCGGGGAATGGAACCATTCCATCATGCGGTTCTTTAGGTAAAATCATTGTGGGAACCGATGTGACCATGCGTCGTTGGATCATTATGCGTAGCTCCGGCATAGAAAACGAAGGATCAACCTTCCGTGAGGTCCATTCCTTGTGGCCGAGCACAGCACAGTCCGGGTTCCATTTGTGTCCGTCGCACAGAAAGGCGCACAAGTCAACTAATGCGTCCATCTGAGCCTCGGGCACATCCTCACCCAAACCATCATTAATAATTGATACCCCAATGAAGCGGGAGTTGGCACTAATCTTTCCTGGTTTCAATGCGTTACCCAAAACAGGAAGGTTTTTCTGGGTACGAGTCAACACCGATTGGAGTCCTCGACCTGCGTGATTAGCTTTAATGTTGCTTGCAGTCAACTTGACAATGGCACCATCACGTTTTATGAGGTAGTTGTATAAAGGTCCAGGTACCTTGTTGACGCCACGAATACATAGGGCGACCACGTTGTCAGGGTCTGCGATGCGGTTGGAGGCTGTGTGGTGTACGACTATGCCGAATGGTTTGAGTGGCCGACCGGTAGTGATTTTGCCGGGGGCATCGACAATGTTCATTAGCTTTCGCGTGGGGCAGGAAGATTAGCTTCGTAATCCCATTCGACTTGCACCCATTCTTGGATGTCTTCAGCCCAAATCCATTCCTTGCCCTCATCAGAATCTTCACTTGGTTTGGCTTCGGGAGGAACCCAATCTAAATCATCATTCAAAACCCATGTAGGCCACGGCTTAGGCCACAAAAAAGCGCCATCAGGGTAACCTTCTGCTATCTCACGAAACTCACAGCCGGTACTTGCGTACTGTTTACGGTAACCAGTCTCTATTTCGGTGAGAAACCAGCGGCCACCTTGACCTAAATCTTGGGAAAGAAACTCTTCGCCTCGACCACGCTCACTACCGGGGACAACCAAGATTCGTAGAACGATGTTGTCGTCGTCAACTTCAGCGTAGTAACAATCTTCAGACATTTATTTATCACCCATCTGTTAGGTAACATATAACGGCTATTCCGCTGCCACCAACTGAGTTTGTGTTGTGATAGCCAGCGTTACCGCCAGCACCGCCGCCAGTGTTGGCTGTGCCACTGTTTCCGTAAGCACCGTTGGCATCTCCGGCCCCAGTCGAACCACCAGCGCCCTCCCCACTAGCTGCACCTGAACCACCACCGCCCCCTGCGCCGACAAGTGTTAAACCAAACGGAGCAGATTCCAAAGTAGGTGTAAGACCAACGCCACCGGTACCACCACCAGTGGAAGCACCGTCGTTAGTACCTGCTGCACCAGCCCCACCGCCCCCACCTGCCGCAGTTGAGTTGCTTGTTTGACCGGCACCGCCAGCATTACCCCAAGCGGTACCACCACCAGTAGCGACTTGGTTAGATGACCCTGCTGTGCCACCGCTGTTCCAGTAATCTTGACCCCTTCCACCGCCGCCGCCGCCGGAGCCACCGGAATATCCGCCTTCTCCGCCGGAACCGCCTTTGCCGCCCCCCGTGGCTTGGGCCATCCACTCGTAGCCGCTTCCAATTTTACTATTTACGCCGTTAGCGTTTGAGCTACTTGCCCCAATAATTACATTGAGATCTTCGTTGCCCGTATAATCTTTTGGTTGATTTTCTTTCTTACGTGCATGGATACCGCCGCCACCAGCGCCACCAGAAGCAATGTACCACCCATAGTTATAGTCGTATCGGCCAGTACCACCGCCACCGCCCCCAGCTACGGCAACCATCCAAAGAGTCCCCTCACCGGCAGTCATAGTAAACGTACCTGAAGCAGTAAAAGTATGGACCGTGTAGTCACCTGACGTTGTTACCGTGCCACCAGTTGCTTCAATAGGACCGCCGCCTCCGCCAGCGGCACCTAACAACGCAGCTTTTGCAGCCCCTAATGGCATTATGCCATCGCCAGCCCAGCAGCAAACCCGTACCAAACCGGAGAAACACCGCCATTGAAAGTAACAAACGTAAGAATATCTATACCCGTAGTAGCAGTAGTCGTCAATGTAGGAGCCGTACCTTCAGCCCACTTCACACTAGTAAACGTACCAGTACGACTACCCGTACCATCCTGAGTAAGAATGAGTGTCAACGAAGTACCAGCTTGAAGCCCAGAACCTGACGGCATTGTGAACGTACAGTTACCTGTCATCGTCCACGTTTGGACATTGCCATTAGTTTCAGCAAGTGTTTTAGCAGTAGCTGTATCACCACCAGCGTAAACAGTTTCGGCATAATCCTTATGCGTAACCGTTGACATAACCTGATCTGCACCAGTAACAGCACCCGAAAGAGTAGTACCAGCAAGAGTCGAACCAGTCAAAGTCTTCGACCACGTTGTCGTAGCGTCAACACCAGAACCACTCTTTTGCATCAAAGCATACTGATCGGCATCGGCAGCATTATTCGCTGCAATACCCAACTTTGCTTCCAAAGCAATAAGCGCAGTTGAATGCGCCCCATGCACCTGATCGTGCTCGTAACCAGAAGCATCTAAATCTGTAGTAGAAGCTGGTGTCGGCTGTTGCGCTGATGTATCTAACGAAGTTGGGTAATTAGATGAAGGCATTTATGTCTCCTACGGCTTCAAATCAAGAGTAAATATACCGGAAGGGTTCCATTGGATCTGGAACGTACCGGAAGTTGTACTGAAATTCCCATCGAAATCTATATACGCAATCAACGAATCATTACTCGCTGACGCATCGTTCGCTGTTTTGCTATATACGACTGCGGCTCGAACATCCGTCAACGTAGAAGCAGTCCACGAAACGTCGGCTGCGTCGAAAGTAATAACCGCAGAACCGTCACTAGTTTGAGTAACAGCAGTAGACGTAAGTGTTGCACCACCTGCGACATAACCACCTGTTGCCGGAAGTTCGCTGTCTATATCAGAGAATTTGGAATCAGTATCAAACTGAGGGGTCCACCCCGCAAGTTTAACTAACGCACAATTAAATGTGTCAGTGTCGAAATCGACAGTTGTACCGCTACCCGTCATTAAGGTTTTGAATGTGGCAGCGAAAAGCGAACTAGCCATTTGTAGTACTCGTTCCTGTAATCGGCTTTGGCCTGATGATTACGTCACCGTTTGGTTTTTGCATATGTTTTCTTTTTCTTTGCAGCGGCAGCAGCCTTTTTACCTTTAGCGGTATAAGGATACTTTTTTCCATTAACAACAGGCATAGGTTGAATGATAGCAGAGGAGTGTGGGAGGCCGGGGAAAGGGGGAAAACCCGACCCCCCACACACTCTTAGGTGCTAACTATTAGTTGGCACCAATACTGGAAGCTGATTCCACACGGATCATGCACTTCTCTCGGAAGATGCCGTATCCAACTAGGTGGTACCAACCAATTGGGTTGAACCGACGCAGAGTATCAGTCACAGGGCCAACAACAATAGTTGGATCTGGACCAAACCCTGGGGCACGAGAGAAGCCTTTTGCAAGAGCTTGTCGGCCACAGATAAGGGTTTGGTAAACATCGACTGTACTAGCACCACCGTCAGCGATTAAACCTGCACGAGGGTTCTCGATGTAGGTAATACCGTTGAAAGTACCAATCGAACCTACACGAATAGGTTCACCTTGCTGGTACAACTGGTACTGAATGACATCCGTTACCGCAGCATCACTACGAAGATCGTAGGAAACATCCGGGTGGATGATCGCCATGTAGTTACCGTTTTCCCAGCCGGGGGCTGAATCGGTACGCAACTGAGCGACGGCTCGTCTACCCAAGGTAGCGTCATAAAGGTCGGTAGCAGTAATAGCGCCACGGCTAGTGCCGGGGCCTGCGCCTATACCCGAATAGATAATTTGCGCCGCTACAACGCTGCCATTGGCAACATTAGACACAAGTTTATCAAGCGAGTTCGCCATGTTATAGCCAACAATGTTGGCTGCATCAGCATCAACATTCAGGAACGATGTTCCACGAATCTTGGCACTGGTGATAACCGCATTGCCGTACTCTAAAAGAGCTACGTCTACCTTGCTATCGCTAATTGCAACAGCGGTAACGTCAGCGTTTTCGGTTAATGCTGTTACTGCTTGGGCAATCTCGTCAATGAACGTGAACTGCACAGTCGCCGCATTATGGCTTTGAGCAGTCGAACGCACATCAGCGAGCATTTCGAATAGGGGTTGTGACCGGAGCGCAAAATACGAGATTTGGTCAAATGCCGTAGTTACCTGATTGGTAAGCGTACCAGTCGTTACTGTAGGTGCTGCCATTGAGAATCCTCATGGTTAGGACTCCCCGGCGTTATGAGTTAGACGCTAGCGTTCCACCCAAAACCTTGCGATTCCATTAAAGCCTTTAACTCAGCTTCATTCGTAGTAGCTTTAATGCGATCATCAAAATCAGGTGGGATTACCGGATCTCCGCCTTCGCCAGCAGTCTGGATACGGGCCTCAGCAAGCATTTCGCTGGTCCATTCGGGTTCACGATTCGGCTGGGCTGGCATCGGATTGTCTCCGATAAACCCTGCCGCCGCTGCTTCCTCACGGATAGCTTCGGGGTCCATGTCACCGTCATAACCTTTAACGAAATACTTGACACGAGAATCATCAGGATCAAGTCCTGCTGATCTAAACGTATCCCGACGTTCGTAATCTGCGAGTTTCGCAGCCAAGTCAGCCTGAGAGTCCTCAGCCTTTTTGGCACGATTCTCTAGTTCACGTCGCCAGTTCGGTTTCGATTCGGTACTGCCAGAATCGTAGTCACTGTTACCAGTGGAGTCGGAATCTGTCATATGTCACTCACCTACTTGTGCGCATCGAGGCGGTGGAACCCCAGATGGAAATTGTGTACCGCATCCCGCTCAGATTTAGTACATGTTAAGTATGGCAGAAACTATTGCACTAAATCAAGTACCCGTAGTACCGAAACCAGCGAATCCGCCTTGGTCCCCATAAAGACCGCTACGTCCACCCAATCTAGAACGCCTATTTTCTACAACTGATTCGATTTCTTGGTTCGCAGTACTATCCATACCCATGCTACCTAACGCAATTTGGTCTGTTGACAACGAATTCTCATTCAACAATCGAGAAGTTAACCCTCGTGAACCAGCTAGTTTTGCCATATCGCTGACACGAACCGCTGCTTTCTCTAATTTCTCAGCAGCAGATTTACTTAACCCTGATCCCAAAGAACGAACAACACCAGCAGACATCTGGGCAGTACGCATCTCCCGTTCCTGCTGAATAATACTTTTTGCACTCGTCGGGTCAAGATAAATCGCAGTTAACTGATCTCGGGTTACACCATAAAGACTTTCTAACTGGTTAACAGTCTCAGAATCAGCACCACCCGCCGCCTGATAAGCAAGATTTACACGACGTTGAAACTCTGGGGCTGCAACATCGCCACCAATAAGCTTGGCAAAATCGGCTGCCTGATCATAAAACGTAGCAGGAAGTTTGGCAGCTTTTAACGCTGTCCGATAGTCATCTTCCAAATCTAAATAAGTAGTTTCGTTAATGGCATTAAAATCGTTTGCAGCACGCAACGCCATACCGGGGAATCGGGCTTTATATTCTGGTCGTTCACGCAGCTTTTGAATAATCCCAGTATCGCTTGTCCCCTCAATGATTTCGTCAGATAAAAACTCAACCAGTTTCATATCTAAACCATAAAGTTTGATTAAACGAGTGAGGGCACCTTTAGCACTTTCTTCACCCTCAGCGTTAGTTAAACCGTCACCCCCACGCCATAATGTGTCGCCAATGGCAGGAGCAGCCCCAGGACTAGATCCTGCTGCCCCAGGGATTGACCACGTTTGGTTCGGATCATATTCGCCAGTGATCGGGTTTATATTGGTTGATTGTCCTGGTTGGAGATCCGGCCAATGAGGCGAATAAGGTGATTCTCCTGGCTCGGGTCCGCCCCCAACTGGTCCCAGCCCCGGGTCCTGAGTACCCGATGTTACCTGAGGGGGCTGACCACTACCGAAGAATCCATTAGGTGTCCACTGATTCGTATAGTGGTCAACAATATATTTTTTCTGACCCCACTGGTCCTCCTCTTGCATCCATCCTTCAGGCAAAGTATCTTCCGACGGTGGATCAGGCATATTGTATCCCCCCTGCCATCCACTCATTACTTCGTCACGACCCCCATAGGTCCTGTCGTTCCATGTGCCTTCGCCTTCAAATTGGCCGCTAACAAAAACACCTTCATCAGCAAGTTGGGTTGTGATATCGAACACATCACCCGTAGTTGTGCGATGCTCCTGATCCCAACCTCCACTTAACTCTAAAATCTGAGACAAATCTGGCGGTTGCGGACCGAAATATCCTATAGCGCCTTCTTTCTCAGCGTTTTCAGCACGCTCACGACTGACAGATCCCCAACTACCCAGCGGTCTTTCTTTCGATGGAGGATAAAGAATAAAGAATTGTGATTGTTGGGCCATTATGCTATTGCACCCCACTTCCTTAGAATCATGTCAGCCTTATCCGTATACTCGATTTTAGCGTTTTGGGTTTCATCCCATTTATATTTAGGAGTTTTTTTAAGATACATCCCTGCTTCATGATAAGACATAGGACGAATTGTCCCAGTGGCATCATCAGTCGAATGTAAAAACATTTCATTAAACATGTTGCGATCTCTACCATACATATCCACAGGCCGTTCCAAAAGAGCTTCTGCCTCTGCCTGATATGGGCCTACATAGTCACCAAGGTTGTTACCGTCATCCATAAGTTTTTGAAGATGCGGATACTGTTCGTAAGCCATTTTCCTGAACTTTGTTTCAAGTCCATCTATTGTTTCCAACCCAAGATTAATTCGTTTCGCATACAGATTTCTTTGATCTGGGGTCAACGAAATCATATGAGTTCGAGCTTGATCCATAACGTCGTCAACTGCTGTCTGGTGTTTGCCAACAGCTTGATCCATAACAAATTCTTTATGGTCATAAAACATCTGTGCAATACGACCATCTTCTGCTGTCCAACCATGTCGTCTGATTTTGATTGCGATCTCTCTAAGAACCGGATGGTCTTCGGGCACGTCGAGGCCAAACGCTTGGGCCTGTATCCAAACATTGTGAAGAGTATTCTCGATCTCGCGATCCTGCTCCTCAGGAGTCATCACCGACCAATCAGCATCCCACGATGTGTAGGTTGCAAATCCGGGGGTTTTACGCATGAACTCTAAAGCACGATTAGGGTCAACCTTAAAATAAGATAAATAATTAACAACGTTCCAAGGTTCGTTAATCGGAGGGAACCCCTCTGGGATGTCTTCTGGTTGTATCAACCAGTCATCACCTTCGAAAAAGTCGAGTCCACCGATAAGATCTTGCAACGCACCCAAATCATACGGTTCGTCGTCTTCGTCTTCCCCATCTTTCTCGCCGTCTCCCGGTGGAATAGTTTTGGGAGTCCCGACAAGAGTAGCCGGATCATCCATAAATCCCGGTGTAGAGGCACCTTCCCGAATATCAGGCTGTGGTACAGCAGGTCCACGTTCAACATCTGGCCCCGGCATATCTTCTTCACCGGGTTGGGTAGTCGGATCAGGTATAAGTCGGTCATCAGGATGGAAACCAGATGAACCTAATATTTTATTACCCAGACCTGCTGCCGTAACATTACTTGACGTAGAACCAGATAAAACAGAACCCCTTAACCATTCCTCTTGCTGGGTCCCGGTTGGGTGGTCGGAAGCCGGGGCTGAATTTAACCAATCTTCCAATTCAGATATAGTCTTATCAGACGCAACAGATCGCCACTCATCTTCAGAATAATTACTTCTTATCCATTCAGCAACGTATTGAAAATCACCGATTGGTCCAAGATCTTTGATCTGTTCCATCGCTGCTTGGTTTTGCATGAAAATAGGGTCATCGGCCTCTGTACGTTCAAGGAAGATATTGTTCAGAAGACCAGTAGCATCCACATTTCGGGCATATTTGATAATTAGATCCAACAACCGTTTTGTCGCATTATAAATTTCTATAGTTCGAGTAGCCATTATTGACTCACGCCTTCATAGTCACTCAACAACATGTTCGCATAAGCCACATACTTTTTACGACTCTGCATCGCCACAGCCTCAGGAGCTATCTCTCCCACACCAGTAGCCGCATAAGCACCCGGATTCATTTCCTCACCACGCTCTGTTTTTTCCTGCTTTGCTGCCCGATATCCCTGAAGCCATTGCTTATAACCTCCGGGGTTTCCTTTCCTTATGCTGTAACCAGCTTTTTGCTTTGAAGTTGTATCAAACAGTTCCCGCAAATAATCTGGGTCAGGCATTTCTGTTGCCCCAAGAATAATATTGTCCAGCATTTCTTCAAAAGAATTAAAATCTGTATCAGCAAATCGGCCTTCTAAAGTCGGGACGTAATCCATGCCCGAATCTTTTGTGAAGCCATGTTCCGTTAACCCAAATTCTTTCGCTCGTGTTGACACATCCGAGATAGCTGCACCGATACCGTCTATCACAGTATCTAATTCGTAAAGATCATCTGCTTCATCAATATCATCAATGAAGCCTTCGATCAAAAGCCCTTGCGCTAATTTCCTGAAATCTTCCTGCCCTGGTATAGACCAAAGATCACGAACATAATTTAAGACATCGGCGCTTCGCCATTCTCGACCCTCGTCGGAAAGCTGATAAGGTTGCCCCCCGGTAAGGCTGCTACCCGGCATCATTCGTCCGGGTTCCATTTCGTATCCGAGGACTACACCCATCCGAGTTGCTGGTAAACCACCCCCAGCAATTAGATTTCTGACCATTTCATCTAGTTCTTCATCAGTTGCGGCCATCCCCAGTATCCAAGGGAACTGTTCAAGAATGTCTGCTTTGTTTACCTGAAATTCAGGATCATTTTTAGACCAGCCCCCCTCTGGTTCTTTAATGATTGTATTTGTAGGTCGATCTACCATCTTTATACCTGTAAACTTTGGTCAGCAGCTAATTGCCTTATACTAGACGGCCAACTGTCTCGTGTAATAACATCGTCATTATCAAAATAGCGCAAAAACACTTCTTGGAAATCAGGTATCAAACCAAAGGTAAGTCGTAACGCTTCCCACCGCTCTTTCAAATCCTCGTTCTGGGAATGCGACAAGGTTTGCATATCCGAATCTCCACTATGTTGAGATCGACTCAACATTTCTAATGCGATCGCATCTCGTTCATAAAGATACATAATGATGTGCGGCAACTCCGGTCGCCCTTGATGAGTTTCCAAATCTGATTCAACAAAATCTCGGAACTCATTGATAACACGAGCGGTCTGACCCATTGAAGAAACACTGTTGTATTCCTCCAACCACATCGGATATCCCTCACCTATCACCCGAATTATTAGTTGTTTTTTGGCAAGATGATGCTGGTTGTAGTCGGCATTCAAACTGAACGGCAACCCAAGGCGTCTCTGAGTATCAAGCTCCTCATTGATCGGAGTCATATATGTAGAGAATCGATACCACCCCATATTTCCTTGTGCTCGTCGCAGAATTTCTGATGGTGTTTGATAGACACGGCGACCTTCTGCGATTTCTTTTCTGTAGACAGCCCGATTAAATTCGTATTGGACATCCAAAGTTCCAAGTTTGCCAAGCAAAAAATCTTGGATCTCGGGGTGGTTATCGATAAACTCTTTGTTGGCTTCATAAAGATGGTGGCCTTTTAATGTTGCAGCAGCGACTCCTTCGACACGAGTTTGCCGACCAAGTTGCCCCCAAAGATGCGGATAATGCCGTATCAAATGTTCATCTGCTGCTTCTAAACCGTATTCTTCTTTAATCCGTTGGTAATCGTTAATGGCTTCTTGATATGGTGACTGCACCAATGTGCTAAACGGAATTGCCAAGGCACTTATCAAACGAACTTGGAGATGCGCTTCTGCTCGCTTCGTTACCTCATCATCCCATTCTTGTAATGCCTGTGGCGAATCCCATAGCTGATTGTTTAATGTCCATTCTGCTATAACATCGCCAGCGTGACGAGCAAAAACTCGTGCCCGTTCATCTGTGGAAAACAGTTGACTTCCCAGAACACTTGCTGCTCTTGGTAATGTCGAATCAATCAGTCGTGTCCAGGCTGAGTGTCCTTCGGCGATACCTCCAGGGAATACTCGTGCCATTGTGATTTCTAGTTCTGGCATCGCAATACGAATTTCGGAAGCTAGGGCACCATATAGGGGACCGTAACCGGGCATACCTCCTGTGATCATTGCCATAGATCCAAGATTGACTTGTATTTGGTGATCTTTCAATACACCCATCTTGCCTAAGTAACTGTGACCACCGAAAGCAGGTACCCAATCTGGTATTTTTTCGTCAACGTCTAATCCAAAGATTTCACTCGGGATTCTAATGAGTGCTAGTTTTTCGGGGTTTCCGTTTTCGTCAAGCCAAAGTTTGGGTTCACCCGTTTCTTCATCAATGAGGGGGTTGCCTTCTGCATCTGTTTGCACAATGAAACCATCACCGGGCCATATGTCTCCCTCTATGGCTTTACGGAAATTACGTGCAGCTTTGAGAACAAAGTCAGGATTCCTGACTGCGATACCTGCCCACCGAGTAATAACTTCTTGGTATGCGGCGAAGAACGGCATAATGTTTGCCATTATTTCTTCGAATCGTGTCCGTTCAGCTAAATCATACAAAAGGTCTTTGGTGTGCTTTAACGCTATGCGCCGTGATTCGCCTTCGATAGCGTTAATCCGTTTGCTGTCAATAATGAAACCAGAATCGGGGCTACCTAACGCTTGTATTCTTTGTGCGACTTCACGTTGGTAAATGGTATTGAATACAACGCTTCGTGTAAGTGTGTCCGTCGGCAATGTGCCGATGTTTTGAAACATTTCGTCTATCCGACGTTTCACATTAACAACTAACCCATGCGTCCTAGCAGCATCAACAAAACTGCCGTCACCGATGACTTTGCCAATAGCGTTATAAGAACCCAACCCAGCTTCATATGCTTGCGTACGAAGCTTTTCCACGCTGCCACCGAAATGCTGATTAATAATCGGTTGGATATCTCGAACCCAGTTTACTTCATCGCCCCTAGATGCCGCCCTTCGAACAAATCTGAATTCTGGAAGATTGGGAATCAACGAATCCGTTTCAAATCGGACTTGCGTAACCCAATCCCTAAGAGAATGTTCGTTCTGAGCGAACTGGGTAGGCATAATCGTTTTCAAATCTTGGCCTGGACCTTTTGTCAACCAACGAACAATGTCATCATCGGTAACATCGTCTAACCAAAACATACGAGTAAAATCTTGGTAAGGGTTACCTTCGACAGCAGCTACACCTGATTGTTCCCGCCACCATTTTGCGTCTGCCTTACGGTTAGCAAGATCATCGAGTGGATTATCGGGATACATCGTTGAGCGAGCGTATGCATCAGCATCTCCTAGCGGAATCCATTGCCTATTAATGGTGTCATTCCATGCATCAACAAAAGGTTTACCGTTGGTGTAGTCGTACTGTTGATGGCTAGTAGCTCTAATGTTTCTTCGTTGAGCTTGGCTTGTAGTGGACCAAAGAGCACGACTGTAACTATCGGCGGACATAGCATTTCGCCACATTTCTACGTCCTGTGGAACATTCCCGAATTCGTTTCCGATTCTTACCCCACTCATGTGGTAGTCGCTTACACCGGCATCAGACATAATTTTGCCGACCGTATCAAAGTTCTCTGCAAGATCGTCGTGCTCATATACGGCCATTTCGTCGTAAACGTTTTCGATCTCGGCCTTTCTCTTTTTCTGAAGATCCTTCATTATCTGTCTTCGGCCACGTGGTTCCGTAAGCGCCCATTGTTCTATGAGTTGGCTGCCTTGGGTTTCTAAAACTCTTTTAGCATCTCTCAGAGTTTGCATTTCTTTGATGGCACTGTCGTATTCAGGGGTTCCTTTAACGAGTTTGCCTTTGAACCACCTATCAGTGCTTACGCTTCTGGCGATAAGACCTTCAATGTCGGCAATCCGGTTACGCATACGCCCTGTCGCCATATTCGACAAGGTGTAACCCATAGTGTTCGCTGTTTCGATTTCGGCTAACCGTCGAAGCGACCGGCGAGAATGCAGAGCATGTATACCACCGGCTGCGGCCATCCCTACTGGTCCAGCCACAAAAGCGCCTACTGCTGAAGCCCCCATCGCTCGACCCGCACTTCGACCCAACCCCGGAATACCCTTGTCCCTATAAGACTTGACAATAACGCCTTTAACTAGTTTTTGTATTTTCGTATGATCGTCAGCGTACTTAGTCGCAATAGCCTCAACTAGCAGCGGATAATCGGCATTCCTGGCAGTAAGGTGACTGCCCGCTCCTTTGAATCCTGTGAAATCTAATCCCAGATCTTTCTTAAAGGCATCCATTACCAACGGGTTAAGATCAACACCACGTTGCTTATACCAACCTGCTTGAAGATTTCCCCATCCATGAACAAACCCACGCAAAGCATGTAGAGCACCCAATTCGGCTGCGTTACGTGCAAGCTCATCTGTGATAACTCGCATCGGCCAAGCTGGACGCAACAGAACTGAACGCTTCCAAATACTTGTGAAAGCATTAGCTGTATAACCAACAGCATCTTTTATGCCCCTAGCTGCTAATGCTGTTTTACTGAGATCAGTAAATGCATCACGATAGAGATCGTACCGAGGGACAAGATTTGATGTTGCCAGTTGTTGCGGTGTCAGATTTTCGAATTGTCGAACATTAATAATGCCGCCTTCCTCGGCTCGGGCAATCATCATTTGGCTGTTGCCGTAGATGCGTCCGTTGGACCCCATCTCCTGAAGTGTGCGTTCAGCACGCTTATGATTTCTGCGTAAAACTCTGGTCAGGTCATTAGGTGTGTAACTCGTTTTCCCATTGAAAAGAATTCTTCCGTGGAATAATGCTGGAAGATTATTGTTCAGCTTTTCAACCGTTTCATGGAAAATTATTTGCTTCTCTTTTGTGGTCTTTGCAGCAGAGAATCGTGCCATAACGTCGTCAGGGTCTACACCCGCATACTCAGTTAGAGAAACAGTATCCTCACCATCTACTTCGGCTCTTTTGACCTTACCCCGTTTGGTTTTAGCCCAATCATTTGTAACTCGTGATGCGTCACGCATCATCCGATCCATTTGCTCGTATGCGTGCTGTACGTTGTCCCAATAAATAATTCCCTGTGGAACTTTTTCGTTAAACAGCCGCACAACTCGATTCGGGAACCACGGAGAATCTGCCGCATCTTGCCAGAACTCTTTCATCCAGACTTCACGTCTAGACATTTCTGGGATACTTCCGATAATACCCGGTTGGACCTTTTCCATGATTTCGTGAGCAGCAGCCATAACCAAAGCTGAATCTCTGTTAAGACCCTCCTCCATAGCATCTATTAACTCGTCACCCTTCTGGATAGAGATATCTCGCCGTCGAGCCAAGGAACGTAACTTCAATTCTTCCATAGACAAAGCTGCCGCATACGGGAACCCGACATATTGGCCGTTCATAAGTTCACCGTATATTTGGTTTTGCATCGCCATGAGTTCATCATCAGGGATTTCGTCTATAACAAGGCCACGACTTTGCTGGCGTCGCACGACTTCTCTTGTTGTAGCCAGTTCACTCGGTGTCATCTCTCTATAGAACCGACTCTGATCTCGCATAGCGATACGCATTTCGTCATCAGCAAGAACGGTGCCAGTAACAATATCTTCCCAAACACTTGTATCGGTAATTGTCCAGCCGTGAGTTTTAGCCCAATCCTCAAATTGATCTAATGGCACGACTGTTATATCGCCACCGAGAGTGCCCAAAAATTCAGAAGAAGCATATTCCTCGAAATGTGCGTATTCAGAAAAAGCTTTAGGTGCTCCTGCTATCGGTTCACCGGCAGCAATAATCACATCTTTCTTTTTACTGTCAGCCCATTCTCTCACTTGGAAATTGCGACGAGTTATAAGTCCTGTTTCTGGGTCAAGGTACTGAACTTCTTTCCGTGGACGTTTGACATATCTACTATCTTTAGGTCCCTGAACCCATTTACCCGTAACCATTGGGACACCGGTAAGGGGATCAAGATCTCTCCCAACAGTATGCGGACCACTCTGAAGTTCTTTACGATAGTCAGCTACCTGTTCAGCCTTTTGGCTAATCGCTACATCAAGTTCAGCAAGATCCATTTGAGCTACCAAATGTGCTTGATCCGGCACTAAACCAGCCTCTACATGTTTTGCCGTTATCTTTGCAAGAATCCCGGCTCTTATCAACATTCGTGTTTGGTTAGCGTTATCTGTAAGTCCAGACGTTGCCACATTACGTTGGTAAACACCTTGATCAGTAATTTGTACTAATTCGTCAGCAATTGTTCCCTCTGACGATGTGAGCATCCAATCCCAGTCGGATTCAAATCCGATATATCCATCCCACTGTTTAGCAAATTCCTTACTTGCTTTAGCTTTAGATAATTTGCTAGGGGTAAGGTCGTAGAGCAAGCCTTCGGGGGTTGATTCTGCAATTACTGCTGTGACTTCTCTACGATGGTTATTGATCCAACGTTTATCTTTAGTTGCAAGATTTTTCCAAGAAACCCGGTTTTCTATAAGATGTCGTATACGTTCAGGAACATCATTTATATCTCCTGTCTCTGACAAATCCTGCCAGAACCGATTCCTGAATTGCTCTGGTTTGACTGCCCGTGTCGATTCAACTTCGAGAATGAAATCCATCCACCAAATATCGAATGGATCATCAGGTCCCATTTCAGATGTGAGCTTCCACCTGTTTGTAGCCCAATAAGGAAGATTCTTGTTCCCCTCGGCTGTTGGCGCATACATCGGAACTTTTCTTCCACGTATCGGAAGATTCAGACCAGTGTCGGTTCGACGTATCTCGTGAGCCTCTCCGAACTTTGCGAGAATTCTATTTCTCGCATCTATAGGAATCTTTGACCATTTGTCACCTATATACGTCGTGAGTGTCTTGTCGTTTCCAATAACCTCCCGCAATATTTTTCGACGTTGTGCGACGGTAAGGCTTCTTAGTTGCTGGTTTAATTCTTTAGGAGCAGTCGCACCTCCCCCCTTCGGATTGACAAGTCCTCGCGGAGTACCCATTTTCTTAAAGTCGGTTTGATTTGCACCTAAGAAATCCCAGTACTCCTCTAGTCCTTCGTGAGAAAGATAACGGAATTCAGGAGCATCGGGATGCATAAAAGCATCCGCCTTACGACGGTCATATACGACTGGAACATCGGGATCAAGTCCTTCTGCTTTGGGTCCCTGAATCGGATTTCCCTCACGATCTAGCGGCCAGCGATCACCGCTACCGGGGAATTTTCCCTCTACAAGTTCTGTACTCTGGAGTCTTTGTTGGGTGGGGGGTCCTATTTCCCTAACCGGTTTCCCATCGGGACCTAATATGTAAGATCCAGTTTCCCCAGCCCTGAAACCCGCTTGGTCAACCCCTTGCCTCGAACCGAACCCCATTTGGGGGCCACGTCCGTGACCTTTACCCCTCATAGACCCACGAACGACTTGCTGAACAAATCCTTGATAAGTTACTTGCGACAAATCGTGAAGATTAATTGGTTTGCCATAACGTGCCGACCAATACAAGGCTCCGTCCATAGCATCAATAATTGCGGCTCGCCGATCTGCCGAAAGCCCATCAAATGCGGCTTGGGCTGAAGCCTTACTCGGTTGCCGCCCAACACCTAATCCAGTTACAAATGCTCTTTCTTCTCCAGCAAGTTGTTGCGCTTCACGATTTTTTCTTAACTGTTCAGTTGTTTCTTTCAGACCTTTACCGGTACGAGCAGTAACTGTTCCCCCAGCTTCATTTCGTTGCTGATTCCGCATAGATTCCACGGAATGATCCATAGCTTTGTCTGTCTCTATTAGATCATTCCATCGTTCAACAAATTCTGCTACACCAGTTTGGTCATCTGGGTGAACGCCAGCCCAATTCAATAATCCTTGTTGGTCTGCTTCTGGTAAGTCATCCCAAAGTTTGCGAATAAAATGTCCTGTCGCACCACGAGTCGGTATCCACCGGTAGCCACCATTGCCCAACGGGTCGATCTCTTTCGCAGATTTCTTGTTGAACCAAAAACCTGTACGAGTAGCAGCATCACGAACTTGATCCTGAGCAAATATATCAAGACTACCGAATGTTTTATCATCCAGAACTACACCAAATGCTTCTGCCCAAAGTTCATCTACTGATTGACCATGCCAATCAAACATCTGAATTTTGTTTGGATTCCTGACTTCTGCACCCGAGACAAGAGGACGACCGTCAGGACCATAAAGAATTTGATTTACACCGGCACTATTTCTTAAAGCAATATCTCGTTGTATCGGGTCGAGAGGTAACCCATCGAGGCCAACAACTGGCATTCGTTGGGCAGGCTGATTGAGTTTATCTATTGTGTCTATCAGTCCTCCCTCAACTTTTTGATTCAGATATTCGTTTGCTTTCCCAATCATTTCGGGAAGAACTGTGGCATCACCTGCCCAGAGACGTATCAGCATGTCAAATGCTTCGTCGTTATGAATAACGGAAGCTAATTGGCGTGCTTGGTAATGCTCCATATCTCTGACTTTGGCACCAAGTTTGCCCTCATTAGCATCCGTCAATATTTGGTAAGCTAACTGGGTGATAATTTCGGTGTCTCTTGTATTGGGTTCAAACCCTAAACCAGATTTGAATCTGTCAGAAGCTCCAGTAACGAATTCATCTAATTGGCCGATGTTTTGGATTTGAGTTTTCCAGCGAAGATATTTTCTGGACTGGACGCCACTTTGAGCTAAATAATCTGTAGAACGAACTGTCCGTTGCGCTATTTGCGACAACTTTCTGAGTTTGGCAGGAGCGACAAGGTTTGCCGGATCTAACCAAATGTTACCTATACCGTCAAGAAGACCACTCGTAAGGTTGAACCATGATGATCCTGAATAACGTTCTTCAACATTTGTTTGTGTCCAATCAGCCCCGGTAAAAGATAAAGCGAATGCTTGTCCAGCACTTCGCGAATTAGTGATATTCCATGCTTTCATCCAATCTGTCGGATCGACAAGCAAAGTCGGATCTTTCCAACTATTACCTGCAATAGTTAAAAATGTTCCGACTGGTCTATCAACTGCGTATTCATAAACTCCGTCTAATAACTCGAAGGTGGGGGTGATGATGGTATTGCTAGCACTTCTGACCTCTTCGGGTATCGACCCGAAAAACAACCCACCAAATCCGCCCCCATATTCTCCTGTTTCTTTATCGTGGGTATCTGGACCAAAAAGAGAGTTAACAACTCCCTGTTCCCCTAAAACGTTGTCTTTCCATGAACCCCAAATAGCATCTAAAAGGTTGTCCCCTTCGAATTCGTCGTCTATTCCAACGGCTTCTTGACCGATATCAATAAAAAACTCGGCAGATTTTTTGCCGGTGTGCCACAGGGCTTTGCCCATGCCCTCTATGCGGCCAACAAAACCCATTAGAACTGTCCATCACCGTTTAGGGGAGTGACCATCGCTTTCCATTGGTTAACAATATTTCGGGTAGAGGCACTAGATGTCGGTTTTGATGCTGCCTCTAATAGTTGAGGCATAATCCGTGCAACTTTGAGACTGTAATCATCTCCTGAATCTCGATCAGCAATTGGGTTATCAGACATCGGAGCCGATACTGGTTGATTAGGAAATTCGGTTGGGCGCAACAAAGGACCAGCACTCCCCGGTCTTACCGAAGGTTCAACGTTTTGTGGCAAAGGAATCATTTCTTGTGATTCAAGTTGCTCTGTTGCCTTACCGTATTGTTGACCTGTGGATGCTTTGGCAGGTTGATTTGCCATTACAGTGCCCCTATTAATTCATCCAACCCTGCTTGCGGTTGTTCCATCATCGGTTCCATTGGCATAGATTCGGCTCCCATTCCAGGTAACGCCAATCCTGGTTGCGCTTCTGGCGCATCCATCGGCACTTCTTGTGCTTGCCGTTCCTGTGCTTCACGTTGAACTGTTGTAACAGCTTCGGCAAGTTCTTGTTTATTGTGTTTTACTAGATCCATAATCCGTGCAAGGTCACTCGGTGGGATAATTCCTTCACTGGCTTGTGCTTGGATAGCTGTCAATAATGCTTGTTCTATTTGTTCCGCAATAACTATGTCATGTTCCTGTTCTGGATCATCGACCAGCGGATCAATCGACATGAACGATTGTTTCGACATCGTACCCATACCAAGACGTTGACCGCCTCCGATAATGAGTTCGTTGATATCGGAACCGGGATGGCTGTATGAAACTATGTTCTCTGTGGAATCAAAATTGGTGCTTGGTGTGTAAGTAACGTGCCCCTTAGCGGTCTTAGCGCCAACATAGAACGACCTTTTGCGTCCACCAGCATACTTTTTCGCCATTTTGACAGCTATTTCGTTCTCTTCTTGGAGTGAACGGGACATGATTCGTTGTGCTTCTTGTACTGTGAAGTCAATAGTGGCTGACAAAACAGCGTCACCTCGTCGCCCAGTACGGATATTCGAAGTTGATTCCCCTCCAAATTCCTGAGGGATACCAGCGGTAAGTCGTTGTGCCCGTTCTAGCCGATCAATTGCCGGATTCGTCATGTAACCCGGTTGCATTTGCATATCTTTCAATTCTCCACCCCGGATTACACCAACTTCACCAGTCAAACCATCTGCTGGGTTAACTATTTGGGGTGTTTCGCCCTGTCGCCCAATCAACCATGTATCAGGGAATATGCCTTTTTGTACTGCTATTACTTCGAGAGCCATTAACCGGGCTTGCATCTGATACATACCAAGAATGCCATCGAATTGGCCTCGTGCATCGTCCAAACTGATTCGTTGGGCGAATACAACAGGGCATTCTTCTAATCGGTTCTCTACTCGTTCTAATTCAACAGCAACAAAGGGGCTTTGTTCAGTCATTTGACCAAACGATACGGTTTGTATTGGGGATCTAGTCCCAACCAGTACTTGTTCTTCGGCTGAAACGTATTCGATCATTTCGATAGTATGATCTTGTTGCGTTGTGTCTTTAGCACTAAATTCTGCTGCGGCTGATGGGTAATGTTGTTTCAACCAACCGAACGAACGTTCGTAAGCGAAAATCACATCTCGTGGACGCATGTCTTCAACACCGAGCAAAGTTGCCGGATATGCCGTTAATGGATCTCGGACTCTCCATTCAGGACATTTCGTGACCTGATTAAACCGTAACTGGGTACAGGTTGTTGAATATCCAATAAGATGCCGTGCTCGTTTGGAAAGTTGGAGATCCATCCGGCTGTGTTCCCACCAACCAAATAATGCTTTACGTCGAATATCGGCATTGTCTCGTGCCTTTTTGGTAGCAGAGTCAATAGGGGGACAGAAGATGTCGGGGTTAGTTGATGAAATCCGCATAGCAGTTTGATCAAGACCTTGTGCAAGCAAATTAGCAACCGCAGATTTTTCATCTGCGTCTAATTCTGGTAGCGGAACTACAACATCGCCGTTATAATAATCTCGCAATGTACGCATTTTTGATTTTGCGTTATCGTTTATGCGAGATCGGGATGTGTAAAGTGCTACAACTTCATCAACTGTTTTCATAAGCCTATCCAGAGATCGCAGAATCTGCGACCCATGTAGGTCGCCACTGTCGATTATTAACTATAGTTGGAACATAGAGTTTTTCTAAATTATGTTCTAGGAACCATTCTGCCATAACACAGTCGTCTGTGCGTGAACCTGTTCCTTCGGCATTCCATCGAGTCACCTCGTTGACCAAAAGTAATGAATGCGGTCGGGCTTCGGTGTTCTGTTTGCCGGGCAAACGCACTCTGCCAACACGCCATAATGGTGCGAGCATTTGCACTCCATATTTGGGGTCGCCTTTATTTTTAGAATGCGTATAATGTGGGACCAACTGGACGTTGCGAAGCGCCGCCCAACGTCTGAAATGATCGTATTGTAAAATGAATTTTTGTGCCGCATTTGCTTCAATAATCCAATGCGTTATTGGCCGTCCGAGGTCATTGCTAATCTGCCACCACTCTTCAGCTACCCCCGTGAACCGTTGAGTTTCGTGGCTCCAGTCGAGGAAGGATGGTGCATCCATCTTTCGACGGTATGATTCTAACAAATAACGGAACTCGGTATTGGGATTGTATGCCCAACACTGGATCGCCCAATAGTTTGCAGGGGATGGGTCGGCGGTAGCTACAACAAATAAGTCATCCGATACCCCATAGGGAAGCTCCCACAGATCTCTATCGTTATCCCAACAACCGGGATGTTCTACTCCATCAGAACCTACACCTCCTGAAACCCACAACGGGTTAACGAGGACATTCGCAGGGTCTACATCGGATTGCTGGTAAAGAACTTCGAATCGGTCTGGGGTTTGGGCTTTGATATGTCGTAATCGTCGCCAAGGTAGCCTTCTTGGATACAGAAGGCATCCTTCGGGCCACGGTTTCCCACTTGGTTTATGGTCTTCGGGGTTACTAGAACATCGTTCTTCGTAATGTGCTTTGTATTTGATGTGCGTATATTTACGCCATTCTTCTGGTGCGTCTTCTGGACTGAATTCGTCAAGTTCGTAGTCATCTGGTGGCGCAACTTTATCGAGGGCGTATCGGTAAATGTCATCAGCAGACATTCTCTGTCCTTGTAAAACAAGGAGTCCTCCAGGTTCGAGTCTGGTTTCTGCAACTTCATCCCACCATCTTCGCATATCTTCTCGTGCGTCTGCGGAACGCATTTTACGTGGGTCGTATACGTCGTCCCAGATTACCAGATCAAATCGGCCACCAAGGAACCCCGAATCCATTCCGAAGGCAGACCAAGTAGGTTCTTTCTGCGAAAGGGGCTGATCGTCTGCTTGGAGAACAGTGAACGCTTCTGCACGCCAAATCTCTGACGAGTCGGGACGGAACATTCCGAAGTCTTGTTGTAATGTTGCGTCGGCATCTACCGCAAGGTTGAGTCGGAGGTCGTTAAGTTCTGCTTTGACTGGTACTTGACGATCAAATTCTGCTCTTAGGCGACGGGCATACCATTCAGCAGTACGTTGAGAATGCGATCCGATCATCCCTCGGATTGCACGGTTGCGACATGTCGCCCATGCTGGCAAAACTTTTGCGAAGAATGTTGATTTACCGGTACCGGGAGGTGCATTGATAACCACATATTCTTCGTATTCGGTTCCTAGAAGATCAAAGATTGTTTCGGTAGCTTCGAGTTGCCACGGTTGAAGAATGATCCCGAAATATCGTTGAGCGAAAACAGCGATGTTGTTTAATGCTTCTCTTGCTTCGGGATTAAGTTCGTCTTCGTCGGGAACATGTGGGGCGACCTGTGCCCCAAGTATTTCTTGTGCAGCAACAAAATGACGTGGTGCTTTACCAGCTTCTGCGTCTCGACATGCATGATACGACAATCCACAATTTTTGGATGCAGCCCATATCGATTGCCCTAAACGTCGTAAGGCTAAATATTCAGACCATTTTTCTACAGATGTTGCTTTGCCCGATGGCACGGTGACCCCTTACTGGCACGACTCGCACGCCTCGGGATTTTCTAATCCAGATTCGAGTATTTCGTTGTCGTTGAATGGGTCTACTGATGGGCGTTCACCGAGTAGTTCGGGGTGTTGTTCAAATACTTCCATGAGCGTAAGTGGTTCCACGTCTAGTCCTTCATCCAACGCCATATCAAAACAGAAACAACTATCAAGGCAATCAGGACACCGGTCGCACGCACAGTCATAGTGATAAAAGTGGCATATGCACTCTTCCTCGTCGCAGCCGCAGTCGGATGGGCGTGCCATTACCAATCAAGATATTCTCTTAGTGTTTCGTCTGCCCATTTGCGGGTACGAAAAAGTTCTTCGTAAACCCATGCTCTATGATGTAGGTCGTCTATTTCCCACATGAATTCTTCCCCGGAGTCTCGGTTGAATTCGTTGTGCCATGTTTCAAGTTCCACGATGCGGGACACGAGTTCCGCATTGTGGTCCATATTGGCAAGTTCATCGATTTTTTGTTCCAGAGTGTCAAGGCGGATAAGGATTGCTGGGTCGGTTTCGAAGTTGAGTTCTGCCATGTCTTGTTCGACTCGGTTGACTGTTTGTTCGAGTTCGCTTATTCGGCCTGCTACTTGGGCGGCGTTCCATACGATGACTCCGCTGGTGACTGCTACGGACATGATGAGTCCGAGTGTTAGTCGGGAGATTTTGATTTGTTTGAAGTCGCTTTCGATTTCTTCGGCCATGCTAGATCCTTTGGGAGATTCTATCTTCCCACTCACTACGGAATTGGGGTGGGTTTCTTTGGCCGTGGTATATTTCTCCATCGATCCCAGTCTCGAATGTTAATTCCCACCAGTCTCTTTCACGACTCATTTCCCAAACATAGCTACCTGGATCTGTATATTTTCTGTCAGAAGGATCTATATATTCTGGAGAAACAGAAGAATCATATTTTTTGTTGTCTGGGGAGTCGGGATAAGGGTGAGGCGTATTTTTTCGAATCCAATCGTCTGATTTAGTCATTACTTCCGACCTCGGTTTTGTGATCTGTTTCCGGCTTTTAACTTACCACCTTTACCCCGAACCATATCCTGGTTCGATTTCACTGTTCCAGCTTTTTGTGCTTTATATCTAGCACGTCCATGAGCAGCCCGGTCTTCTTTCTGTGAAGATCGAGCGTTGAACGCTTTATCGTAGGCAGCTTTTTTGGCTCGTGCCTTAGCGTTTTTTCTGTAATAGGAAGCAGACCGTTTGGGGCTAGCTACCGTCCGAGACATTACTTCTGGCGGGGGCGACGAGGCGCACCCTTACGTGAATCTCTTTTACGTGAATCTATTTTGTTCCGACGGGGACCTTTTGGTCCACCCCGTTTGGTCCCACTCTCGGACATCCTTGGGGGGACGTACTCCGGTATAAGAGAAGCATCAGCAATTCGC
>CETZ01024785.1_pt1 | contig 34575 bp, 36 predicted proteins | sample 531441 | NCBI WGS metagenome assembly CETZ01 (sample SAMEA2623098, study PRJEB7988) | marine metagenome | isolation source: saline water (ENVO:00002010), including | reverse complement strand
TGCTGCTGGTCGATCTCGTGGATGCAGACATGTTAGGTTAGTCGGTCGCCCGCGAGTAAGATTAATAGAGCCGCTGACTCTTACGGTTTTCCCGGCTCAGCTTTTTCAAATGACGCTTTACCGCAGCAGCAGCCTTACGCTTGCGCACAGAAGTGGGTTTTTCGTAGAACTCTCTGCGGCGAACTTCTGCCAAGATTCCAGCTTTTTCGCATGAGCGCTTAAAGCGGCGCAGGGCTACATCAAAAGGCTCGTTTTCTTTAAGTTTGACTTCTGGCACTAATAAAAACCAATTTATCGGGTTCAGGGCTATTTTCAGGGCGAGTATCTTAAAGGCCAAGCGCTGGAAATGCAAAGGAATTAAGCTTTTTCGGGCGACAGAAAAATCCGATTTGGGATATTCTTTGATTTTTGGCATCATGACCTCTTCTGACGACACATAAGAAACTAAGTAATTGAAAGTATTAGGTATTGAAACCTCTTGCGATGAGACCGGGGTCGCTGTCTACGACAGTGGCAGAGGCCTGCTGGCGGACTGCCTTTTTAGCCAGGTGAGCATTCATGCAAGCTATGGAGGAGTGATTCCCGAATTGGCGTCACGCGATCATATTCGCAAAACGTTGCCTCTGATCAAACAGGTAATCAAAGAAGCGGAGATTGAGGCAGCGGAGCTCGATGGAGTTGCCTATACAGCAGGTCCTGGCCTAGTAGGGGCGCTCCTCGTCGGAGCGACAATTGGTCGGTCCTTGGCCTTGGGATGGGGTGTGCCTGCTATTGGTGTACACCACATGGAGGCGCATCTACTTGCTCCCATGCTAGAGGCTGATCCGCCTACTTTTCCCTTTGTCGCGCTTTTGGTATCCGGCGGGCATACCCAGCTAGTGCGGGTGGACGACATTGGGCGGTACGAATTGTTGGGGGAATCATTGGACGATGCTGCAGGAGAGGCTTTCGATAAAGTTGGGAAAATGCTGGGGTTGCCGTATCCGGGAGGGCCTCACGTGGAGAAGCTAGCACTATCAGGAGCAAAAGGGCGCTTCAAGTTCCCTCGCCCTATGACAAACCGGCCTGGGTTGGATTTCAGTTTTAGCGGTTTGAAAACGTTTGTTCGCAACACCATTATAGAACTATCTGAAGCGGGGCAGTTGGACGAGCAGACTCGTGCGGACATCGCCTTAGCTTTTGAAGAGGCTTTAGTGGCGACTATGGCGATCAAGTGTCGTCGTGCACTCGAGCAGACTGGGTTGCAGTCACTCATAATTGCTGGGGGTGTAAGCGCGAATACCCATCTGCGTGAAGAGCTCGAACTTTCCCTGAAAAAAGTCAATGGTCGGTTGTTTTATGCCCAGCTAAAATACTGCACTGACAATGGTGCAATGATCGCATATGCTGGATGTCAGCGGTTGAAGGCTGGTCAGCATCAAGGGCTTGGAATTGATGTTTTTCCTCGATGGCCGATTGAATCGTTACCCGCGATTTCCTGATTATATATAGGATAGTTTGTGGACATTATATATATACACGAATTGGAGATTAAAACTATTATTGGCGTATTCGACTGGGAACGGGAGCAGAAACAAATTGTTAGTTTTGATCTGGAGATGACAACTGACATTCGTCCTTCGGCGGAGTTTGATAACATTGAACATGCTCTCGATTACAAAGCAGTCGCAAAGCGGTTGATAAAATTCGTGGAAGATTCGGAATTTTCTTTGGTGGAAACCTTAGCTGAACAGGTTGCTAACCTGGTACTTACAGAATTCGAAGTGTCCTCGCTCAAACTCCGCGTTGGTAAACCGGGCGCGTTAAGAGGATCTAGAGATGTAGGCGTTATTATTGAGCGAGGCAGCGAGGCATCGTAATAAATGGGTATAGCTTGTGGCATTACTTGCTTTGAGTCTTGGCAGCAATATTGATGCACCAAACAATATCCGAAAGGCGGTGCGTGCGCTCCGTCGCGAATTTGATGCCTTAAAATGTTCTTCTGTTTATGAAAGTGAAGCTATAGGTTTTGTGGGAGCGAATTTCCTAAATCTTGTTGCAATCATCGAAACTACGGCGGATCTATCATCGATTAGCAGCGTTCTCAAGCTATTAGAGGATCGGTTCGGGAGGAACCGCGAGCAACCTCGGTTCTCTGCACGAACCCTGGATGTGGACATATTGTTCTATGGTGATGAGAAAACAAAAAGTGACGAGATAGAGTTACCGAAAGAAGAGATAACCCAATACGCCTTTGTCCTGCAACCGCTAGCCGAGTTGTTACCTGACCGAATACACGGTTTTACTGGACTTACCTACGCTGATTTATGGGACGAATTTGACCAATCTAACCAACAGCTCTGGAAAGTAGATTTTGACTGGCGCGACACGTTCTCTTAGGAAAGTTAAATCATTTCGTGCAGCTAAGGTTATGAGTAAGTCGGAGTTTATCCTGTGAGGGATTCCTAGTTTAAACTTCGTCCTCCATCGACTTTAATTACTTGACCGGTTATATAACTGGCATCACTAGCCAGAAAGTAAGTAGCATCAGCGATATCTCTTGGTTGGCCTAATGTACCGAGAGGTATCTTTTTCTGCACCTTTTTTCGAGCTTGGACCACATTTGGATCATTCCCGTTTTCAAGAGTTGCTGGCCACAGAATTGAACCAGGTGCTACCCCATTAACGCGAACCTTTGGAGCAAGGTCGATGGCCAGTGCTTTGGTCATAGTTTTCAGACCAGCTTTTGCAATATTGTAGATAGAATGGTGATGATGGGGCCTGTCCGCATAGGTATCGACGATATTGATAACGGCTCCTTGTCGATTAGCTAGTTCCTGGTTTAGTTCTTGGGTCAGGAAAAAGGCTCCTCTTAAATTACTATTCTGAAGGTCATCCCATTGTTGCTGCGTGGCTATACCAAAAGGCGTTGGATAGTAAGAGGACGCATTATTTACCAAGACATCTAGGCGTTGGTAACACGCGAGGGTGTCACTCGCAAGCGTCTCAATCGCATTCAGATGATTCAAGTCAGCTTGTAGGCACATTGCACTATTTGCCCGTTGCTTGTTTAATTTATCGGCGAGGGCATTTGCTGCTTCCCCAGAACGATTATGATGAATAATTACCAGGTAACCTTGGATATGGAATTTTTCAATGATACAGGCGCCGATACGCCTGGCTGCTCCGGTTACCAATATTACTTTTTCGTCAGTCATTATTGTCGAAACTGCTCTTGATATTCGCTATCACCTCTAACCGATGTTTTTTTATGACTACATTAGGTTTAGCGGAAGGGTTGTCCGCCAACAATGATTCGACATTGATATTGTTAATAGCATTCAGTATGCACAGTAAGTAATCTCTTTGCGGATAGTCCCGATCTTCCAAGCCAGTGCGGCCCCTTGCATCGGCTTCGCAGGCTAAGAGGAACTTGTCGAGTCGGTCAGGTCGCCGCATTGCGTCGATGCTTTCTAATAATTTCAACAGAGTGTCTGGGTTGGATTGCATACAACGGTGCAGCTTGGTGTGATGCTCGCACACAAGTGCAGCCAATTCGGAATACTCATTAGGCACCTTAATCCGCTTGGTAATTGCGTCCTGAAGCTTTACACCGAGATGCTCGTGGCCGACGTGGCTAGGCCATTTAGTTTTGTCAGTAACGCCCTTGCCGACATCATGAATCATGGTGGCATAGCGAACAATTGGGTCTTCGCTCAACTTGCTGGCCTGCTCCATGCTCAGCAGAGTATGCAGATATGTATCAATTTCTGGGTGGTATTTTTTCGGTTGAGGAACACCAAACAGTCGGTCCACTTCTGGAAGGATTACCTTTAGTGCTCCACAGTCTCTCAATGTCCGGACGAATTCGGCGGGAGCTGATGTCGTCAATGCTCGTTCAATCTCATGCCAGATTCGCTCTGCCACAAGATTTTCTAGTTCGCCTCCGGTGACCATGGTGTTCATGAGGTCCATTGTTTCTTCAGCTATGCTAAATCCAAGTGTTGCGAAGCGTGCTGCAAACCTGGCAATTCGCAGAACACGCAGAGGGTCTTCGCGGAAAGCTGGTGACACGTGGCGCAGTACTCGGTTTTCTATGTCGTTGCAGCCACCGTAAGGATCGATTAGCTCACCGTTATCCTTTTGGGCGATAGCGTTAATTGTCAGATCCCTGCGTTGTAGATCCTGTTTAAGAGTTACTTCCGGAGAAGCATAAATTTCAAAACCAGTATGGCCCGGTGACGTTTTTCTTTCTGTCCGGGCCAACGCATATTCTTCTTTTGAGTCGGAATGCAAGAATACAGGGAAGCCTTTACCGACCTGCAGGTATCCATGGGCGATCATGTCAGCTTCGGTTGCGCCGGTTACTACCCAGTCTTTGTCTTTGATCGGGAGCCCAAGCAGTTTGTCACGAATCGCTCCGCCTACTAGATAGATTTTCATGAAATCCTGTAATAACAAATAATGAAACTATATCAGACAGCTCAATTCGATATTGAATAACGTCGTTGATCTTCCAGACGCATTACGGTCAGTTCTCGACCCCATACATAACCAGTATCTAGCGCGTGCACTCGATGTTTATCGGTTTTTCCTTCCAATGAGGCCCAGTGACCAAATAGGATAGTGGCCTTATTGGTAATGATCTCATGTGTATACCAAGGCTTGAATCCATCAGGGGCAGCATACAACCCTTCTTTGACACTAAGACGCAAGCTACCGATCTCGTCACTGAATCGCACTCGAGTGAGATAATTGGTAATTGTACGAAGGCGATCCTGACCTTGTAACTTATCATACCAGCGAATTGGCTTGTCACCATACATACAACGCAAGAACCCTTTATAGTCTTTACTTTGAAGGGCGTATTCAACTTCCGCTGCTAAATCTAGTGTTTTCTGTAGTGACCACTGCGGAGCTACACCGGCATGCACCATCAGGAAATTTTCAATACCGTCTCTAGTATCCAGGGAGTCGAAATGGGCGAGTGGCTTATGGCGCAGCCATTTACTGAGCTGGTTGCAATCTGGTGCATCCAATAGTCTAGTCAGCGTGTCCTTGGTTCGGCCCGGTGCACAGCCTTCGTGGATTGCCAAGAAGTGCAAGTCGTGATTGCCCAAAACAATCTCTGTGCAGTGATCCATGTCTTGTAGGAAGCGCAACGTGTCCAGAGAAGAGGGCCCGCGATTTACAAGGTCTCCAACACACCACAATTTGTCTCTGTTTGGGGAAAACTTGATTTTTTTCAGGAGCCGTCGCAGGGCTCTATAACAACCCTGAATGTCCCCAATAGCATACGTACTCATATGTAAGCTGATCGCTCTGCAGACTTTCAGTATAGCACTACTATGAGCGCTGATAGAGTTTCCTAGTGAACCATATGAGGCTGACCCAACAAAAAAAGCGGGATCGGGGCCTTAAATGTGCGACCGTTAGTTTTCAGCATTTCATAACTCCCCTCCATAGTGCCGAATTTCGTTTCGATGACAGCGCCGCTTGTATAATGAAAGGTTTGGCCAGGTTGTATTTCAGGTTGCTGCCCCACCACACCTTCGCCGATGACTTCCTCGACCTTATTGTTGTCGTCAGTAATTAGCCAACGACGATTGAGAAGTTTTACCATTTCGCTACCTAGGTTAGTGATCTCTATTGTGTAGGCAAACGCGTAACGGTTTTTGTCAGCCCCCGATTGTTCTCCTAAGTAACGTGTTTTTACCGCTATTTTAATTGATTCAGTGCAGTCCATGTGAGTTCTCATTGGTTACTGATGGCATCACTTATTATTACGTAATCTCGCAGATTTAAGTTTTCTGGCCGCAGGCTACCGTCCAGAGGTAATTTGTTGAGTGTCTCTTCCGAAACAATAGATTTAAGGCTGTTTTTCAAAGTTTTCCGACGCTGATTAAAGGCAGTTCTTATAACTATTTGAAGACAGTTTACGTCTTTGGCAACGATAGGAAACTGACTATGTGGTGTCAGTCGAGCGAGAGCGGAGACCACTTTTGGTTTTGGCGAGAAAGCTGCAGACGGGACATTAAACAAATGCTCTATCTCACAAAAATACTGCAGCATGAGCCCTAGGCGACCGTAATTCTTATTCCCAGGTTTGGCGGTCATGCGTTGTACCACCTCCAGTTGCAGCATGAAGGTCATGTCCTTGATTAGTTCTTGATATTTCATCAGATGAAACAACATAGGAGTGGAGGTGTTGTAGGGAAGATTACCGACGATGCGCAGAGATCCTCGAGCAGGAGCGAGCTCAGCAAAGTCAAACTTGAGTCCATCTTTTTCATACACTGTTACCTGCGAGTTTTCTGCATAATGTTGTCGAAGATACTTGGCTAGGTCTCGATCCAGCTCAATACAATCGAGTGGAGCGCCGGTCGCTGCTAATGGTTCGGTAAGTGCTCCTTGACCTGGCCCAATTTCAACTAGGCGGTCATTTAGGCAAGGATTGATTGCTTCAATGATACGATTTATAACACTCTGATCGTGCAGAAAATTTTGCCCGAACCGCTTACGAGGTTTATGCACAATCCCTTTTTTGAGTATTGTGGAATTTATATGCGGCTTCATTCCTGCTTTCCATTTGTCGATTCTTTACCGTTTTTGCAGTGAGAAGCCATTTGTGTTGCTGTGGCTATTGCATTGTACAAGCTGCTGGAGCTTGCCTGGCCAGAGCCGGCTAAATCGAGAGCTGTGCCGTGATCTACCGATGTACGGATAATGGGTAACCCAAGGGTAATATTGCAGGCAGAACCGAAGCCTTTGTATTTTAGTACCGGTAGCCCCTGATCATGGTACATCGATAAAACCGCATCCGCGTGGTCAAGGTACTTACTGGTAAATAGGGTATCTGCCGGTAATGGGCCGATCAGGTCCATTCCGTTTGATTGAAGTTTAGACAAGACTGGTTCAATGATCTCAATTTCTTCATGTCCGAGATACCCTCCCTCGCCAGCATGGGGATTCAAGCCGCAGACAAGAATTGTCGGATTTTCGATGCCAAATTTGATTTGTAAATCTTTATGCAAGATTTGGATGACTTTCTCCAGCAACTCGGTCGATATTGCTCCGGGTACTGCGCTTAGCGGAAGATGTGTAGTTGCCAGAGCAACTCTTAAACCCTCGGTGGCTAACATCATAACAGTTAGCTCTTGCTTACAATATTCAGCTAGGAACTCTGTATGCCCTGTGAAGGCGATCCCAGCTTTATTTATTGTGCTTTTTTGAACAGGTCCCGTTACCATCGCGTCGCATTGTCCATGTATTACGGAATCGGTTGCGGTTCGAAGCGTGTCGAGCACATATTTCGCGTTTGCAGTGTTCAGTTCGCCTGGAGTAACAGGTTCATTTAGGTTTACCTGCAGAATACTGAGCTCACCAGGCCTATTCGCAACTGTAGGCGCGTTGGGGTCAAAGTAGTTTAGGCTAAGCGATTGGCCTAGTTGTTCAGCTCTTTGTCGCAAGAGTTCGCCATCAGCGACTACGACGAGTTCAGCTTCAGGAGGAGGATGTTGCGCAATGGCAACGCAGAGATCAGGTCCGATCCCTGCTGGTTCGCCGGGTGTAATCGCTATTCTGTGGGGCATGGCACATTTTCCGTTGAGCCATTAATCGATCGGTTCGACGAAGGCTTCTTCACGAATCTCAATCAGCCAATTCTGTAATTCTAGGTCGAACTTACGATTACGTAGGGTATTCTCAGCTTGCGACCGCGAGTATTCTTGGCTTAGGTCGGTTTCCCGTCTACCTAGTACTTCGACGATATGCCACCCTCCATCCGTACGAAATGGTTCACTTAATTCATTGATCTCAAGCCCATCGACCACTTCTTCCATCAATGGCGGTAAGCCGCCTTGGTTAACCCAATCTAGATCACCGCCCCCTACTACTGTATTGGGATCGTCCGAGTTTTGCCTCGCTAGTGTGGCAAATGCTTCACCAGCAATAATTTCTTCTCGAATTTCCCGGATTTCGGCCAGCGACTGATCTTCGTCACGGATTTCATTCGGCGTTAACATGATATGTCGCAGGTTGGTTTGCTTTACAACCTGCTCTGTACCACCACGTTTTTGTGCTAGCTGGATAAGGTGGTAACCGTTGCCTGCCTCAATGGGTCCTTCTACGTCTGCTATATCCATGGTCTCTACAATTTCTGAAAAAATATTTGGAAGTTGATCTGCCCGACGCCAATCAAATTGAGTGCTATCAACTGGAAATAATCTCGCAAGTTGTGCTTCACGGTATACTTCTCCAAAAAATTCGCCTTCCCGAATCCTGGTGGCGAGATCAGCCACATATCTGAGCTTGGTTTCTCGTTCTTCTGCCGAATCTGTGCCGGACGTTGTTATTAGCATATGATTAATCACGAATTCTGCGGCCATCGTTTCCCGTCCCATTTCTGAACTCAGAAAGTTATCGATTTCCTGTTCAGTGATGGCTAGTCTGCTATTGACCATGCCGCGTTGCAATTCCTGAATGGTCAGTTGTTTACGCACCTGTTCCCGAGTAATTAGGTACAAACCTGCTTCTTCTAGGGTAGTGACGTACTCATCGAAAGACATGTTGCTGTTTTCAGCCATGTTTAGCAGTACACGGTTAATGGTATCATCATCGAATCGAATACTGACCCTCTCTGCGAACTGCATCTGCAGATTCTCCAATATCAGAGTATCTAGCACTTCAGATCTAAGTTCGTCTTGTTCCGGAAGCGGGCGGTTGTTCGCTGCAGCGTTTGCTGTTACATCCGCTAGCCTGGCATCAAGCTCACTTTGCAGCACAACATCCTCGTCTACCACGACAATTACCCTATCAAGCAATACTCTTTGCGCAAAGCTAAAAACTGGTAGGCAGCCAATTATAATAGCCAAGCCAAGGTTAAGAAATGAAATCGAGTGTGTACGTTTAACGGTTGCGTTATTGCTCATAATTAGTATCTCTAAAGCCCCAAATACTATCGCTTAAAAGATTGCTCAAGCCTCCCCCGGTGAGATTACCAAGTCCTTTCAGGGTAAACTGAACGAATATACCGCGGTCGGGTTTGATATTAGGAAGAAACAATTCGTCTTCGTCAACCCATTCTCGTCCAATTAGTCGAATGGTAGCGCAACAATTGCTCCACTCCACTCCCACGAAACTTTCCAGATTACGCGAGTTACTGTGATCGTAATTCCAGCGGGCCAGCAATTTCCAATTGGCAGTGACAGGCCAGATACCTGATATGTCTGTTTGTTTGATACGCGGATCGATACCTACTGGCAGAGTAAAACTTGGTGAGCTAACCAGAGTACGGTAGCGGTAGGCTATATTTAATAAATTATCGTTGCCTTGATAGCGGAGTTGGAAACTGCCTTCCTCCACTTCCTGGGTATCTTCATTCCATTGAAGATCGGTACTGAGCTGTACTTTTTCCCCGAATGTGAACGCAACTTCGCTAGCCAAAGCAGATTTAGTGTAGAGAGGTGAATAGCGCGGCAGCCAGGTTAGCAGTGGATTACTGAGCGTCACCAAGCGATCCTGGAAATATTGAGTTTGGCCGATGCTGACGCGGGCGGTTTCCTTTCCTGCAGAGTTTAGTATACGGCTAGTGAGGGCAACAGTAACTTGATCCGAGTCAGCGAAGCGGTCTCCGCCACTGAAGCGATCATCACGAAAGAGTTGGTTAAAACTAAAATTAAGTTCCGACGTATCAAAAAGTGGCAACATGCTTTGATCTACATATTCGCTATATAAATAATAGACTCGAGGTTCCAATGTTTGAATCCAGCCACCTCCATTACTTGTCATATTGCGTTCGAAAACCAGGCCAGCATCCAAGCTATAAATACCTGTACCGAGATCAGGATCCGCTAGGGTACCGATTGCCTGGTTTTCTAAGCTATATTCTACGTGTTTGTATTTAGCGCTGGCACGAACGAACCAGCCCGGACTTTCGAGCGACCAACTTATTTCCGGCTCCAAATTTATACGTTCACCCTTCGTCAGTGCCCCGTTTGCTATTTGGGTCGTGCTAAGAGCTGCTTCGTTTAGGTCTCGATCAAAAGAAGTGATTTCACCCCGTATACCAAAGCTAAAGCCGGCTCGAAAATATAAATCGCTTTCGAAATGAAATTGGGGTAGGCGGTCGTAGGGTCGGCTTAGGTCAATTGCTGAAATAAATGGATCGATGATCTGGATACGCTGGACATTTAGACCAGCGCGCAAGTACTCAGAATTGAAATTCAAGGCTCCCTGTCTGTTCAGGTGGGTACGGCTTAAGAGGTTAAGCCCACTGCTACCCAGATCGTAGAAATAGTCTTCGTCGCTGATGGCGTTGTAATCGATAAAAGTAGACCAATTCCTGCCTAGGGATCCCATATGTTCGAATCCGATGAACCAGCGATCTTCAACTGACGGAGAATCAGAGCCGAGAACGTCTATCTGCGCTGCATCATACAATTGATCGCCGGACAGCCCAGACATATTCAAGGTATTCATAGACCAGCTTGCCAAGTAGCGGAGCTCGGTACCCACCAGCACACCACGATCTGAGATCAATCGTGGTGACAGTGTGGCGTCGTAATGAGGAGCTAAGTTAAAGTAGTAAGGCAGTTCAAAATCGAATCCCCCACTACGGGTTGATCCTGTGCTTGGAGCAAGGAGTCCAGAAGATCTCTCATCACCCAGAGGGAAAGGTAGAGTGAAGGGATAATAGAAGATCGGCAGGCCGCCAAGCTGCAAACTCGCATTTTGTGCGTAGCCCCGATTCTCCTTCTGGTCCAGTGTGATGTTGTCGGCTCGTAGCTTCCAGAAATTGTTTCCAGGTTCACACCTACTGAATTCGCCATTCTCGATACTGACCACACTGGAATCACTGCTATAGATAATACTCTGAGCTTGGCCATGAGCACTGTAGTTGTGCAAAACATACTGAGCGTTCTCAATACGATTGGAATTATCGTCGTTGTCGATGAAGGCTGAGCTGCCGAGTAGTAATATACCCGGCTCCCTAAATTCAACATTGCCTTCCATTGAAACAGTGTTCGCTTCGCGATCGATATTGGTTACCTGGTCATTAATGATAGAGCGAAAACCTTGTTGTACCGTAACATCGCCATTGATCGTGATTAGGTTCTGGGCTAGTTGCTGTAATCCTTGGTTTGCTCGAAATAAAGTCTCAGCCTCAGCAGGAATGGCAGTGTTGTCAGCAAAAGAAGCAATGGGATCAATAAAATTGCCGCAACAATTATCGGGTAGACTCTCTTGTTGTTCTATTGTCATAGATGCTCTTGGCATCCAGTCTAGCTCATTTGCAGTTAATCCTATTCTTATTTCCTCTGCCTCCAAATTCGGTCCATTTGGCGGAGTTTCCCGGACTGGCGCCTCTGTGGGAGAATCTGGACTAGCTTTTGGTTCTCTCGTTTCGTCCTCTGGGATCACCTGAGGTTGCTCTGGCTCGAGTTGTTCAATAATTGGTGGTAACACTGCACTATTACTGTCATCGGACAAGTTTCTCGATGGAGGAGAATCAGATCTTTCGCATACCCAACCGTCACTATCTACATTCGGGCGGCAGGTATACTGCGGGAGCTGCGCCTGTGTGGTTTGTGGCAAAGCAGTTAGCAAAATGCCAGCGGAAAGGATCAGCGAGATTTCAGAGCTAATGTGAAGTTTTCTTAACGGCATGTCTTCCCTAACCCGCTAATCCATTAAAAAGACTGGTAAAGGTAATAAACAATTCGTTGTTGAAACCGACTAACTGAATGATATGCAAGCACAGGTCTGTTCCGAAGCGCATTGCAAGGGCATAATAATTCATTGGAGTTCGAATGCAAAGCGAACCCCTGACTAGCTTTTACCACTATTAACAAAGTACCTATGATTCATTCCCGATATGATCAATTAAATCTTTGGACTAAAGAGATTATAAGTAGTTTGCGACTGGGAAACGCGAAAACAATAACTCTCGAAAAGGTAGCCGGCGATGCTAGTTTTCGGCGTTATTTTCGAGTTTGGGCTGGTAATCATTCCTTTATGGCCGTCGATGCTCCGCCTGAGAATGAAGACGGTAAATCCTTCGAGAATATTTGTAACTTGTTCCAGCAAGCGGGGTTAGTTGTACCTAAAGTTCACTCGGCAGACCATCAAAGAGGCTTTATGCTGCTAGATGATCTGGGAGATACGCTTTACCTAGACGCATTGCGGGACGCACAGCAGCTAGGTCAGATAGAAATTGTGGATGGTCTATACCAGAAAGCCATCTTCTCTTTACTTGAGCTCCAGGCGAGTGAAGATAAAGGGATACTTGCCCCTTTTTCTAGAAAAGAGCTGAATCGGGAAATGATGCTATTCGAGAAATGGTTTTGTGGAGAATTTTTGTCGTTAACGCTCGGTCACAATGAACGTGATTTACTCGACGAGACTTTCCGATTTCTCGAAGATTCAGCGCTCGGACAGGCTGAGGTAATAGTTCATCGAGATTACCATTCCCGTAACTTGATGATCCTCGACCCTCTGATCTTTGATGCAGACGCTGGACCAGGAATTATCGATTTCCAGGATGCTGTGCTCGGAGCTTATACCTACGATCTCGTGTCGCTGCTAAGGGACTGCTATATTCGCTGGACCCCAGAACAGGTAGAGAAATGGGCTATTGATTACTTTAAGCGAGCTACAGCGAGGGGCATTGTCCAAGAGGTGGGCCAACAGCAATTCTTGCGAGACTTTGATCTTATGGGGCTGCAGCGTCATTTAAAGGTCTTGGGCATCTTTGCTAGGTTGCATATTAGAGATCATAAACCAGGCTATTTGGCCGATATCCCCCTGGTTATTCGTTATTTCTTAGAGGTAAGTGAGCGATATAGAGAATTTAACGCATTCGTGGACTGGTTTAAAAAGGATTTGTTGCCGGTAGCGAGAACCAAACTTAATTTGGAGTTCTAATGCGCGCAATGATCTTGGCGGCCGGGATGGGTAAGCGTATGCGGCCTCTTACTGATAATATACCCAAGCCGCTGTTAAAAGTTGGCGACAAGACTCTTATCGAATATCAGATCGAGAGGTTAGTTGCTGGTGGTGTCACAGGCATTGTGATTAATCATTTCTACTTGGGATCCATGATTGAAGAAGCCTTAGGCGACGGGTCTCAGTTCGGTATTGAAATCAGCTATTCAAGAGAAGCTGTACGTCTGGAAACTGCGGGAGGCATAATCAAGGCGCTCCCTATACTCAAAGACGATAGTTTTATTATCGTTAATGCAGACGTGTGGACCGATTTTGATTTTTCTACACTTCAGCCGGTGGATGGTAAAGATTGGCTTGCCCACTTAGTGCTTGTCGCCAATTCGGAGCACCATCCACATGGAGACTTTCACTTAGATAACACGGGTCGTGTTAATGAAGGTAACAGCACGCCAAATGAACGCCTCACGTTCAGTGGTATCAGCGTTCTACATAAAAATTTGTTTTCCGGCTACCCAATTCAACCACGCTCGGTGATCCCCTTATTGCGGCAAGCCATGTCGCACAATCGCGTTAGTGGAGAGATTCACGCCGGCATCTGGATTGATGTTGGAACCCCGAAACGACTAGGGGAAGTCTCTACACTTGTTTCCGCGAGTAGAGGGAGTTGAATGGTGTTGAATTCACTCTGTAATAGAGCCTACAAACGTGCTATTTGCATGCGTTTGTCTGGCAATGACCCCCATGTGAAAGTGCCGTCCGGGGGGAAAACCCAGAGACATTTTAATATGGCCATGTTTGCCTTGATGGGGAGAGTTTCGAAACTTGATGGCGTGGTGACACAAGAAGAAATCGATTTTGCCATAGCTATCATGCAACAGCTTAGTTTTGATAACGCGCAGCGACAACAAGCTATACAATACTTTGATCAAGGTAAGCAACTAAATACGGATGTAATGAAATGTGTGCGTGACTTGGTCAGAATAATTAGACCTAAGACTGAACTGGCAGACCTTTTTCTAAAGCTTCAATGCCAACTGGCGTATTCCAAGGGTGAAATGAGACTGAAAGAGAAGGTATTACTGCGGGAAGTCGCTCATGAGCTTGGATACGACAAAGGTGAATTTACGAGAGTATGTAAAAAAGCGCAAAATTGCCTCGATTACTTTTTCGCTGAGCCGCGAGGATACTTAAAGCATGCCTATAGTGTTCTTCAACTTAAACCAGGGGTGGAGGTTGGCGAAGTCAAACGAGCATACCTGCGGTTGATGTCGCGTTATCACCCAGACAAACTCAGTGTGGACAACCTTTCCGCCGAGATGCTGCAACAAGCTCAAGAAAAATCGCAAGCAGTCCGTGACGCATACGAAACGTTATGCGGCTATCGCAAGGCACTCTGAAGGACAAAAGATTCCGCAGGCTGTACAATACGGGCCACCTGAAATGCTGTTCTGAATAAAACTTATGAAAGACTACCTGATAGCACCATCCATATTGTCCGCAGATTTTGCACGGCTAGGCGAAGAAGTGAATGCGGTGCTTGATGCCGGCGCTGACGTCATACATTTCGACGTAATGGATAATCACTACGTGCCCAATCTAACTATTGGACCAATGGTGTGCCAGGCGCTGCGGAATCATAATATTACTGCTCCTATCGATGTTCATCTCATGGTTACTCCAGTAGATCAGCTCATATGTGATTTTGCCAAAGCAGGAGCTAGTTATATTAGTTTCCACCCTGAAGCGACTTCACATCCAGATCGATCTCTCCAACTGATCCGGGATCAAGGTTGCAAGTCTGGACTGGTTTTTAACCCAGGCACACCCATCGACTGTCTAGAATACCTGATTGAAAAAATTGATGTAATCTTGTTGATGTCTGTGAATCCAGGATTTGGTGGTCAGAAATTTATTCCTTCCACCCTAAAGAAGTTAAAGAAGGTGCGCAAACTTATTGACGACAGCGGCCACCCAATCCGTCTTGAGGTGGATGGAGGCGTTGGAGTCAAGAATATAGGGGAAATAGCAGAGGCAGGTGCCGATATGTTTGTAGCCGGATCAGCAATTTTCCAAAGTGAAGACTATTCGGCAACGATAGCTGCGATGCGCGAAGAACTAGGTCAAAAGCTCCACTAGACAGACTCAATGAGCAAAAACCAATATGAATCAAGCGCAGTTTCAGGATCTCGCTAGGCAAGGTTATAACCGCATCCCTGTTGTTAGAGAAGTACTCGCTGACACTGAAACTCCTCTAAGCTCCTACCTAAAACTGGGGAAAGGTCCGTATAGCTACTTCTTTGAATCAGTCCAAGGGGGTGAAAAATGGGGTCGCTATTCCATAATTGGTTTACCTTGCAGCACAATCATGCGGGTTCAATATGGCAAGGTCGTCGTTGAAACCGAAGGGAAGATTGTCGAAGAACAGGACACTGATGACCCTTTTGATTTTATTACAGGATTTAGGAACCGCTTTAAGGTAGCAGATGTAGGTGACAAGCAGCGCTTTTCCGGAGGTCTAGTAGGCTATTTCGCCTACGATACAGTTCGTTTCGTGGAAACTAGCATAGGGCCGGCCGAAGGAATTGACGAGATTGATACGCCAGACATCCTTCTGATGGTGTCTGAAGAAGTTGTGGTTTTTGATAATCTCAGAGGGACAATTTCTTTCATTATCAATGTAAATCCCGCTGCTGGGGACGCCTATAAAAAAGCTCAGCGCCGGTTAGATCAATTACAGATGGATCTTAAAAAACCAGTGCCACTTCCGGATTCCAATACGAGTAATATAGTTACAGAAGAAGATTTCCTTTATCACTTTAGGCGGGAAGAGTACGAGAAGGCCGTTGAACAGATAAAAGAATATATCGTTGCAGGTGATGTTATGCAGGTAGTACTCGCCCAGCGGATGTCTGTGAAATTTGATGGCGACCCTATTAATGTTTATCGAGCCCTACGGTATCTGAATCCGTCCCCCTACATGGTTTTTTTCGACCTTGCCGATCACCATGTAGTGAGTGCTTCACCAGAGATTTTGGCGCGCGTGGAATCGAGTAAGATTACGGTTCGCCCGTTAGCAGGCACTCGTAAGCGGGGTGCCACAGATCAGGAAGACCAGGCACTTGAAAAAGAGTTGTTATCGGACGCTAAGGAGATAGCAGAGCATTTGATGCTGATAGATCTGAGCCGCAATGACTCAGGTCGTGTTTCGAAAACAGGCTCTGTGCGTGTTCCTCGTAAAATGTTCGTGGAACGCTATTCTCACGTAATGCACATAGCTTCGATCGTGGAGAGCGAAATCAGTGACGATAAAACGGCACTTGACGTACTTAAGTCTACACTACCTGTTGGTACGCTTAGCGGAGCCCCAAAAGTGCGAGCCATGCAAATCATAGATGAACTAGAACCAAACAAGCGAGGAATCTACGGTGGTGCAATGGGTTATCTGAGTTGGAATGACAACATGGACATGGCCATAGCGATTCGTACCGCTGTAATCAAAAATCAGACACTTCATGTCCAAGCTGGCGCCGGGATAGTAGCGGACTCTAGGCCTGATAAGGAATGGGAAGAGACCCAGAACAAAGCAAAGGCGATAGTGAAAGCTGTGCAGTTGGCGGAAAATTCACTTACTTTGTAATAACAAGCTAAGCCTTGGTTGCTTTAAACATTTAATGTCTAAGTTCGCACAGCCGAGAGTTTTATCTGCAAATCTCTTAGCACAACAGGATGGTTATCACAGCCACTTGAGTTTAATTGTTGCACTGATTTGATAATGCTCTAAGAGTGGCGTTTCCACCGCACATGACTACCGAGTCATCTCAAGACAGAGCAGAGTTGTGCTGATATGATTGTTGCTCGTAATTATGAGTATTCCAACAAGGCTGAGCCAATGTTGTTAATGATAGACAATTACGATTCCTTTACGTACAACGTGGTGCAGTATCTTGGCGAGTTGGGCGCAGACGTGAAGGTATTTCGTAATGACGAAGTAACTCTCAAAGATATAGAAGCGATGAAGCCCTCCCAGATTGTTATCTCACCTGGACCATGTACACCCACTCAAGCAGGGATTTCTACTTCGGTGGTCGGCCATTTTGCCGGTCAGATGCCAATCCTTGGGATTTGTCTCGGCCATCAGAGCATAGGTCAGGTCTTCGGAGGAAACGTTGTGCGTGCAGGGAGGGTGATGCATGGCAAACTTTCATCAATTCATCATACTGGTGAAGGCGTGTTCAATGGGATCCCCGCACCGTTTGTGGCGACACGCTATCATTCTCTAGTAATCGACCAAAATTCGGTACCGAGCTGCCTTGAGGTCACAGCCTGGACTGAAGATGATGGAAAGTTCGAGGAGATAATGGGTGTTCGCCATAAGGAGTTACCAATCGAGGGTGTCCAATTCCACCCTGAATCCATTTTGAGTGAGCATGGGCTGAAACTGTTAAAAAACTTTCTAGAGGAAAATACCTAAAGGAGTATAAGGAAGGTCACGGAGAAATATCTTGGATATAAGAGAAGCAATAAAAAGAGTAACTAGTAGTATCGATCTTAATAAAACCCAGATGGTATCTGTTATGCAAGATATTATGTCAGGGCAGACGACCGATGCCCAGAATGCTGCATTTTTAGTAGGGCTTCAAATGAAAGGAGTAAAATCTGACGAAATTCTCGGCGGTACTATAGTGATGAGAGAGCTATGTACTAAGGTAAATATAGAGCCTTCCCCTCACCTTGTTGATACGTGTGGTACGGGTGGCAGTGGTTCCAACAAATTTAATGTATCGACTGCTTCGGCAATAGTTGCTGCCTGTGCAGGGGCTAAGGTAGCTAAACATGGCAATCGGGGAGCGACTAGTACTAGCGGTAGTGCCGACGTGTTGGAAGCGGCGGGCGTAAGTTTGACTCTTGAGGCTAGTCAGGTAGCTCGAGTGATTGAACAGGTCGGTGTCGGATTCATGTTTGCGCCGGCTCATCATAGTGCTATGAAATATGTCATCACTGCGCGAAAGGAAATTGGGGTAAGAACTATTTTCAACTTACTAGGTCCGTTAACTAATCCAGCTTCTTCACCCAATCAGATTATTGGAGTTTTCGATCCGATATGGATACCTACTCTACTGGAAGTCCTACGAGAGCTCGGCAGTAACCACGTGATGATAGTCTCTTCTGATGATGGCCTTGATGAGATTAGCATAGCTGCGGAAACCCAGGTTGGCGAACTAAAGGCAGGGGAAATCACTACCTATAGTATATCACCTGGTGATTTCGGAATTGAGCAATACCCCGACTGCAATGGTTTGCAGATTAACAATGCGGAAGAAAGCCTTATCATGCTCAAACAAGCGCTGGCTAACGAGAACAGGGCTGCTGCAGAAATAGTTGCTCTGAACGCTGGTGCTGCAATCTATGTAGCTAATCTTTGCGAAGACCTTTTGGCAGGAGTTGCCAAAGCTAAGGAAGTGCTAGAGAGTGGATTAGCGCAGGAGAAATTCGATCAGCTGATTCAGTTTACTCAGTTAACAGATGGCTAATGGAGTGACCACACCAACGATTCTTGAGGAGATTTTGGCCCATAAGCAAAAGGAGGTTGCGGCGATGAAGTCTGTTGTATCGCAAATAGAGCTAGAAAGGAAACTGCCCGATACTGACGAAACTAGAGGATTTACTAGGGCAATCCGCAATCGCATTTTGGAAAAGAAGCCTGCTATTATCGCAGAGATAAAAAAAGCATCCCCGTCAAAGGGTCTGATTCGGGAAAACTTTAGACCGGCAGAGCATGCAGAAGATTATGCGAAGAATAATGCTACCTGTCTTTCTGTTCTCACTGACGAGAAATTTTTTCAGGGCCAAAACGAACATCTTCAACAGGCACGTTTAGCTTGCCAAATACCTGTAATACGTAAAGACTTTATTATCGATCCTTATCAAATTGCTGAGTCTAGAGTACTAGGCGCAGATTGTATTCTGTTGATTGTTATGGCCTTACAACATTCACAATTAGCTGAACTAGTTGCTTATGCGAACGAGATGTCAATTGATATACTGGTTGAAATTCACAATAGACAGGAGCTGGACCAGGCTCTGGAGCTAGGTATAGACCTTCTAGGTATCAATAATAGAAACCTGCATACCTTTGAAACTGATATTGAGGTTACACTAGAACTTGCAGAGCATATACCAAGCGATAAACTTGTTATTACCGAAAGTGGAATTAATTCGCGGGAAGATGTCGAAGTCATGCTCAGCAATAATATATATGGATTTTTGGTTGGAGAGTCATTCATGCAGTCAGATAAACCTGGCGTAAAATTGAAGGAGCTCTTTTTTTAATGATTTTCAACTAAAAGAGCAGATCTTTGACAATTGTAACTACAGAGAAAAAGTATTGCTGTACTGAACTGAGCAACTCATTGATCAGGGACTCAAGGAGCTAGACAAGAACCTATGAGCAATGGAGAGAACTTAGAATGATATTTTTAGATGAGACGAGTAATGGATGTACGAGTAAACTGGGTTGAAGAAGTGATGTTTGTAGCGGAGTCTGAGACTGGGCACGCCCTCATCCTTGATGGTCCGTCGGAAAACGGTGGAAGGAACATGGGTATGCGCCCCATGGAGCTAATGGCTTTGAGTGTGGGGAGTTGCTCTTCTTACGACGTGGTAACTATCCTTCAAAAAGGCCGTCAACAAATTACTAGTTGTGAAGCCAATGTAACCGCTAAACGAGCCGATGCTGTCCCCGCAGTATTCGAGTCTATTCATCTCCATTTCAAAATATCTGGTAGAGATCTGAGTGAAAGGCTGGTGGAACGAGCGATTGAGTTGTCGGCTGAAAAATATTGTTCCGCTTCGATTATGCTAAAAAATGCGGGGGTAGATGTAACTCATGATTTTGAAATCGTTTCAGTAGAAGCAGCTGACGAATAGTTTAAATGTGATAAGTTGTCTTCTTCATGAATTCCGATATCAAGGTCATGGTCTGACGAATGGCTATTGGAAGCTCGAAGCCTCCGGCTTGCCTAGCGGTTTGCTCATGCTGTTTCTCATCGGAAATCATTTGTTCAAGAATAGCCCTGCTCTTTATATCTTGCTCCGGAAGCTTTGAGAGATGATCTTCCAGGTGTTCACACACCTGCTTTTCGGTTTCAGCAACAAATCCAAGACTCCACCTGTCACCAGTAATCCCCGCCGTTGCTCCCATGGAGAACGATAGCAAATACCAGAGAGGATTCAATGCACTTGTATGACTGTCAAGTTCTCCTAGTCGCTGTTCGCACCAGGCTAGGTGATCCTTTTCTTCTTCGGCGGCGAGCTCCATCGATTTGCGTATCTGACCTAATCGGGCCGTGGTTGCCTGACCAAGATATAGAGCCTGGGCACAAACTTCGCCTGTATGGTTGATGCGCATTAGGCCAGCAGCATGTTGTTTTTCAGTCGTGCTTAATTCTTTTTCATCTACGCTGGTCGCTGGCGATTTTCGCTTGGGCTCTATCGAACCGGGTACACAGGTGCGTAATGCTTGATCAAACTGAATCAGAAATCGATCGATTATGGAATGTTGGAATTTTTCAGTCATTCAGGCATTTTCGCGTGCGACAGCTCGATAAGCAATATCATTACGAAAATAAACATTAGCCCAATTGATCGAATGAACTAGTTCGTAACTAGCTGTTTGGGCAGCTGAAACCGAGTTACCTAATGCCGTCGCACACAACACTCGGCCGCCATTTGTTACAACGGCTCCGTTTTTCATGGTAGTCCCAGCATGAAATATTTTCTGGTGATTTCCATGTGGCTTTTCTAGGCCCTCAATGATATCTCCTTTGTTGTAAGAAGTAGGATAACCTCCGCTGGCTAGCACCACTCCGACCGAATAACGCGGGTCCCATTGAGCTTTATGGTTGTTAAGTTCCTGCTTCATTGCGGCAAGACACAGCTGAGGTAAGTCCGATTGCAGCCGCAACATCACCGGTTGTGCCTCTGGATCACCGAACCGGCAATTGAACTCGACAACATTAACGTCTCCCGAAGGAGAAACCATCAGTCCAGCGTAGAGGAATCCGGTGTAATCATTGCCATCGTTTGCCATTCCCTTGATCGTTGGGAGAATCACTTGGTCCATGATTCGTTTATAGACTTTTTTAGTGACAACCGGAGCAGGAGAATAAGCTCCCATACCACCAGTGTTCGGACCTTTATCGCCTTCATCCCTAGGTTTATGATCCTGAGACGTAGCCATCGGAAGTACGTGCTTTCCGTCCACCATTGCAATAAAACTGGCTTCCTCACCTTCGAGAAACTGTTCAATGACTACCCGGTGTCCAGCTTCCCCGAATCGGTTGCCAGACAACATATCTTCGATTGTGTCAAGAGCTTCATCTACAGATTGGGCTACCACAACGCCTTTTCCAGCAGCAAGGCCATCGGCCTTAATAACTATAGGAGCACCTTTGGCTCGAATATAGGCAACCGCCGGACTTACTTTCGTAAATGTTTGGTAGTTAGCTGTCGGAATGCCGTGCTTGCTTAGAAAATCTTTGGCGAAGGCTTTTGATCCTTCAAGCTGTGCGGCTTTTGCCGAGGGACCAAAACAGAGTAGGCCGCGTTCGGAAAAGTAATCTACTATCCCTTCTACTAAAGGGGCCTCTGGTCCCACAATAGACAGCATTATTTTTTCTTTTTTCGCGAAATCTGTTAACGCTGAAAAATCCATTACGTTAATAGCAATGTTTTCCAGTTTTTTTTCTGCTCCGGTGCCTGCATTGCCTGGAGCGACAAAGACTTTATCTACGGTTGTAGATTGAGCACATTTCCATGCTAGAGCGTGCTCCCGGCCACCCGATCCTATTACCAACACATTCATAATGATTTTTGGAGATTCCCAGATTGTTTGTTTTGGTTACTTAATAGCCTCTCGGAATCATAATAAATAGGTCTATTATTTGGAATGGACATAATCCCATTGTTAAAGCTCGATTTTACCCTACGGTGAAGAAATAAGAGAAAGAATTTAGGTAGAGTTCTAGCAAATCTTCTCTGTTTTGATAGAAAGAAAGTGGTCGGTTAATGAGAAAGGGCTCGAGAAGGATATTGCAAACATAATATTTCCTCACAGTATCAATGGCGGAAATGGCGAATACTAGTGAATACCATGGCGATATCCGCTTCATCAGCAGCGCTTATTACTTCTTCGTCTCGCAGAGAGCCCCCTGGTTGGATAACAGCGGTTATGCCAGCTTTAGCCGCAGCATCAATTCCATCGCGGAACGGAAAGAATGCATCGGATGCCATTACTGAACCTTTCACCGTCAGATTTTCATCAGTCGCTTTGATGCCTGCAATTTTGGCACTGTATACCCTGCTCATTTGACCGGCACCGATTCCGATAGTCTGGTTGTTCTTGCAATACACGATGGCGTTCGATTTCACGTACTGCGCTATGCGCCATGCAAAGATTAAGTCTCGCTGTTCTCCTTCGGTAGGCTCTCTTTTTGTCACTAACTTCAAATCATTCTTACTAATATCATGTATGTCTCTGTCTTGGAGGAGAAGTCCGCCATTAACCCTTTTATAATCAAAACTTTTTGCTCTTGCTTCCGGCCACCGGCCACAACTCAGCACCCTGACGTTTTTCTTTGTGGCTGTGATTATTAGTGCCTCTTCCGAAATTGAGGGAGCGATTATCACTTCGGTAAATTGTTGATCGACAATACGTTGCGCTGTTTCCGAATCAAGTTCCCGATTAAATGCAATGATTCCACCAAAGGCTGAAGTAGGATCGGTCTGAAAAGCCAGTTCATAGGCCTTTACCGAAGATTCAGCTATCGCTGCTCCACAGGGGTTCGCATGTTTAATGATGACACAGGCCGGTTCAATAAAAGATTTAACGCATTCGAGGGCTGCATCGGTGTCGGCGATATTGTTGTAGGAGAGGTCTTTGCCCTGCAGTTGAATCGCTGTACTTATACTAGCTTCCTCGGGGATCTTCTCCGTATAGAATGCCGCCTGTTGGTGAGGATTTTCTCCGTAGCGCATTTCCTGGCGCTTGACGAACTGAGTATTGAAAGTGCGAGGGAAATCTGGGCTCTCATCTTCAAGTTTTGTACCCAGGTAATTGGCGATAACTCCATCGTAATTTGCTGTGTGCTCAAAAGTTTTAACGGCCAGGTCGAAACGAGTTTTCTGATCTAGACAACCATTGTTTACTTTCATTAGGCCAATGACGGAATCGTAGTCTGCGGGATTTACGACAACAGCCACAAAACGATTATTCTTTGCGGCAGCGCGTAACATTGTAGGGCCACCTATATCTATATTTTCTATTGCGTTGGAAAGATCACAGCTGGGCTTGGCCACTGTAGCTTCGAAGGGGTAAAGGTTGACCACTACCATGTCGATAGGCGGAATGTCATACTCTTCCATGACTCCCTGGTCTAGGTCGCGGCGCGAAAGAATGCCCCCATGTACTTTTGGATGCAGAGTTTTAACCCTGCCGTCCATCATCTCTGGGAACCCGGTGTAGTCAGATATTTCGATAGCAGGAATATTCTCTGAAGCCAACAGTTTATAAGTGCCACCGGTAGATAGTATTTCGACGTTGAGTTTGCGGAGTGCTTGAGCGAAGGGAACAATGCCTGTCTTGTCGGAAACACTGATTAGAGCCCGACGAATGGCGCCAGAGTTATCTGATGTCATAAGCGATATACGTATATTGAAATATATTTATAGGAATTATGTGAGAAGAAGAACATTGGCCGACCGCTAGGTCTAGCTAAAGTAATCCGTAGTGTTTCAACTTAGTGCGAAGTGTACCACGGTTAAGTCCGAGCATTATAGATGCCTTGCTCTGGTTATTCTTGGTATAAAGCATCACGGCCTCAAGCAATGGAGCTTCTACTTCCGACATCACCATTCGGTGGAGATCGGTTATTGGTTCGTCTTCGACATGTTGGAAGTATCTTCCAAGAGCTTTTTGGACTTCTGATCTTAGAGTAGTCTCCTGATGTTCGGGTTGTGAGAGCGGTTCCAGAGGTTCAGTAACCCCGAAGCCTGAAAATGTTGAGGATTCGTTTAGTTTGTTCATGCTGCGATGACCCTCTCATCTCCAGTCAGATAACCAAAGTAACTATTTACGGTTTCGAGCTGATATAGACCCGATTCGATCTTATTAAAGTTTGCCAGAAATACCCTCCCTTGGGGAAGATTTTTTACGTAGCTGGCAACATGTTTGCGAGCGTACCACACACCCTTCGCCTCGCCATAGAAACTATGCAATTTTTTTAAGTGAGATTCGATAATTTTCAGTTTTTGATAGAGAGTTAGGGTCGGAAGAGTTTTTCCGGTTGCGAGGAGATGTTCAATTTGCTTGAAAAGCCAAGGTTGACCCTGTGCAGCACGACCAATCATTAGTCCATCGGCTTTTGTATACTGCAGTACTTGTTTTGCCTTGTCGGGGCAATGGATATCGCCGTTGGCTATTATAGGTATTGAAACGGCTTGTTTAATGGCCGCTATCGTGTCGTATTCAGCTTTACCTTTGAAGCGGCATTCCCGAGTTCTGCCATGAACGCTTAGCAACTGTATTCCGCAATCTTCCGCGATCTTGGCTATTTCTACACCATTGCGGGTCGCAGGACACCACCCCGTGCGAATTTTCAAAGTTACCGGGACATTAACTTGTAAAACAACCGCTCGCAGGATTCGTGCTACCAAGCTAGGATTTTTTAATAGAGCTGAACCGGCAGCTTTTTTCAAAACCTTTTTTGCCGGGCAGCCCATATTGATGTCTATGGCTGTTGCACCCATAGCCACGTTCAGTTGGGCGGCATTCGCCATCATTCCGGGATCAGAGCCAACTATTTGTACAACCTGATGCGCATTGATGCGTGATTTTATTTGCTTAAAGCGGTTTCTTTCATTGTTCCATAAATCAGTGTTACACGTAAGCATCTCACCAATAGTGAGTCCGGCGCCCTGTTCGCTGCAGATTTCCCGAAAAGGGACGTCACTTATGCCGACTAAGGGAGCAAGAAATAGATTGTTTCGTACTTTATAGGGACCGACAACGATCACTTTAATCTCAGTAGGGGTTAGTAAATTTGAAGAGCAACATAATATCCTTAGAAGAGATCAGCTTTAAAGCTATTTACCCGATTTAGCTCGGTGATTGATATTACGCCTTACGAATTCCGGTAAGTAAGCCCCAGCCATTATCAACCACTGCTTCGCTTATATCGAACCATTGCTTGTAGCAGCTGATCAACCTCGTGACCTGGTTTTCTAATAAACCTGAAAGTACTACCTTACCGCCAGGCTTGACCAGTCTTGAGAACGTGACTGCTAGATCAAGCAGTGGCTCAGCAAGGATATTAGATATTAGGATATCCACCTGCTCTTCAGGTAAGTCCTCGGGCAGGCAGGTTGTAATTATTCCCTCAGGAATACTATTCTGGAAGCTGTTATCCTTAGTTGCGGCAATTGCCTGCAGGTCATTGTCCACAGCGCGAACTTTGTTCGCCCCAAGCAATACCGCCGCAATAGACAGTACGCCCGACCCACAGCCGTAGTCAATTACCTCGGTATTTTTAAGGAAAGCCTGCTCTAACCATCGAAGGCAAAGAGACGTGCTTGGATGGGAGCCACTGCCAAAAGCCAATCCTGGATCAAGCATGATGTTGGTTGCTTCTGGATAGGGAGGTGTCTGCCAAGTTGGGCAAATCCACAAATTTTTGCCAAACTGCAATGGAAGAAAGTCTTTCATCCAGCAGCGTTCCCATTCCTGGTCTTCAATCTTTTCAACCGAAAGATCTTTAGTGTTTTTGACAACTGGATTTTTCTTTAATTTTCCCAGTAAGAGTTCCAGATCCTTTCCTTTGTCGAACAAGCATAGGAGGCAGGTATTTTCCCATAAAGGCTTGCTACTTAACTCTGCATTGTACCTAGGGTGGTCGATATAAATTGGTTGGTCGCCTGCGTCAAGGTAGGATATGGCTAGAGCGCCAGCTTCAAGCAATTGCTGTTCTAGAATCGCGCAGTCCCCAGGCTCAAGTTGAATTTTGAGTTGCTGCCACATAGAATTTTTAGCGCCGGACGCAGTATGGATTAAGAATTTAACTTCCGTTCCAGGTAATGGATGTTGACTCCTCCTTCTTGGAACTCGGCATCGCGCACAAGTTCGCGTTGTAGAGGGATATTACTGCGAATTCCATCGATCAAAAGCTCATCCAGTGCAATCTGCATTCGGAGCAGCGCTTGGTCACGGGTCTCACCGTAGCTGATTAACTTAGCGATCAGAGAATCGTAATACGGCGGCACACAATAACCGCTGTATAGGTGAGAATCTACGCGCACTCCCGGTCCTCCGGGAGCATGAAATAGCTTTACTTTCCCAGGACAAGGCAAGAAAGTAACTGGATCTTCAGCGTTGATGCGGCATTCGAAAGCATGGCCACTTATAGATACATCGGCCTGTGTAAGAGGCAGAGGCTCTCCGCTAGCTATGCGCAGCTGCTCCTTGACTATATCTACACCTGTGACCATTTCTGTGACCGGGTGTTCTACCTGCACGCGCGTATTCATCTCTATGAAATAGAAGTTTTCATCCTCATATAAAAATTCGAGAGTACCTGCACCGCGATAACGCATGTTCTTGCAAGCCTGAATGCAGGTGTTGGCGACTCGTTCTCGGGCTTCTATTGGTACACCTGGGGCAGGGGCTTCTTCCAGTATCTTCTGGTGGCGTCTTTGCAAAGAGCAGTCACGTTCGCCCAGATGAATCGCATTACCCTGTCCATCCCCTAGCACTTGGATTTCTACGTGACGCGGATTCTCAAGAAATTTCTCTAGATAAACTATGCCGCTACCAAAGAATGATTTAGCCTCAGTCTGGGTCACGTAGATAGCTTTTAACAGGGCCGCCTCATTATGGACTACCCGCATACCACGACCGCCTCCTCCTGCTGCTGCCTTAATAATAACTGGGTAACCGATCTCCTTAGCGAGAGCTAAAGTGCGGTCCTTATTGTCGTCAAGGGGGCCGTTGGAGCCGGGCACAGTTGGTACTTCGGCTTTCCGCATAACTTCAATTGCCGATATTTTGTCCCCCATCATTCGAATAGTTCCGGGCTCCGGACCAATGAACTTAAACCCACTATTTTCTACCTGCTCTGCAAAATCTGCGTTTTCTGATAAAAACCCATAGCCTGGATGCACTGCATCGGCATCGGTAACCTCCATGGCACTAATTATTGACGGAATATTTAAGTAACTGTCTGTAGGATTTGGGGGGCCGATACATACAGATTCATCGGACAATCGAACGTGCATAAGATCTTTATCTGCGACTGAGTGAACAGCTACAGTCTTAATACCGAGTTCTTTGCAAGCGCGCAAAACTCGCAGCGCTATCTCTCCGCGATTGGCTATAAGAACTTTTTCAAGCATGTATATTGATCCTGGAGCAGAGGAATGTGAACAATCAGACTATTGTCATTAGAGCCTGATCGAACTCGACTGGTTCACCGTCTTCAACGATTATGGTTTCTACCACGCCAGCGTAGTCAGCTTCGATCTGGTTCATCATTTTCATTGCTTCAATAATACAGACCACATCCCCTGCCTTCACATGTGTGCCTACTTCTACGAAAGGCGCTGAAGAAGGTGAAGGTGCACGGTAGAATGTTCCTACCATCGGAGACTGGATGACGTTACCCTTCCCGGTGTACTCAGGGGTGGATGCTTCGCTTTCTTTTGGCGCTTCGGCAGAAAGACTAGGTGCCGGTGCCGCTTGGTATGTCATGGGTCCAGGAGCAACAGAAGGAGCACGGCTGATGCGCACGGCGTCATCTCCTTCCTTAATTTCGATCTCAGCGACATCCGAGGCTTCTAATAATTCGATTAATTTCTTAACTTTTCTAATATCCATAACAAATGTATCGCAGTACCTATTTAGTTCTCGAGTTTCTTGATAGCAGCATGTACAGCCAGTTCGTAACCTTGTGCACCGAGCCCAACGATACTGCCGACAGCAATGTCGGCAAAGTAAGAATGGTGTCGGTACTCTTCTCTGGCGTAGAGATTGGAAAGGTGAACTTCGATAAAGGGGATTTCAGCCGCTAAAATAGCATCACGAATCGCAATGCTGGTATGAGTGAAGCCGCCAAAGTTCACGAGCATAAAATCGGTGCCATCAACTCGGGCTTCGTGCAATCGGTTAATCAAGTCTGCCTCAGTATTGCTCTGCAGGCTAGAAAATTCATGGCCAGCTTCAGTACAAATTGTTTCGCAGCGCGTATTTATGTCATTCAGAGTATCACTACCATAGATATTTGGTTCACGATGACCTAATAGATTAAGATTCGGCCCATGCAGGGCAAGAATTTTTGCCATTTTTAATTTCCCAGGGAAAAATCAATCTTGCGAATTGACAATTTCGGATCCAATAGACAACTTTAGCTGCATTATCTCAGAATTTAGCTACTATTTCACTCATTTAGTTAGATCGGTTTAGACCCTAAGGCCTAAGCTCAAAGAGTGTTTTTTGAGGTGGATAGCAGAAGCCCCAGTCTGCACACCCCTGGTATTCAATGACTAGAAACGCATCGGGCCCGGGAGGAATGGTGAAATTTAAATCCACATTTACCGTATCGTAATAGGCTTCGATCTGACCAAAGAACTGATCTGTTTTCATGAGTCCGGTGGGAATCAGGGCATCCACACCCATAGCATCGCTGTCTTCGGTTTGCTTAATCGTGAAATTGAAGGCATGGCGATAGAGGTAGTGACCGTCTGCTAGGGTCCAGGTTACACGCATCTTGCTACTGCTAATTTCACTCACATAAAAAGGAAATGCCTGTTCCAACGGCAAGGGTGTAACTTGAGTTTGCCCTAAAGTATTAAAGCCACGAAATGAAGGTGGACCAGGTTGACCGGAAGCCAAGGTGGTGGAAAGGCAGATCGGGAAAATAATACCTATTAGCTTTTTAATGCTCATACTTGATTTAGGCACCTTGTAATTTACTAATTTAAGGCTTTAGGAGGATTTCTTTTTAGCCATGGTATGTAGTCTTAACCAGAATATCGATCAAATACAAGGCTTGCATTAGTGCCACCAAAACCGAAGCTGTTAGACATAATACGATTTATTACTACATTATCCTCGCGCTCCAGCAGGATTGGCAGCCCGATCGCCTCTTCATCTAGGTTATCGATATTGGCGGATGCCGCGATGAAATTATTCTCCATCATCAGAAGGCTATAAATGGCTTCTTGAACACCAGCAGCGCCGAGAGAGTGCCCACTGAGAGATTTCGTAGAATTTATTATAGGGATGCTGTCTCCAAAAACATCGCGTATTGCTCTAAGTTCAGAGACGTCACCCGCGGGTGTGCTGGTGCCGTGGGTGTTAATATAATCTACCGGCCCTTCCAAGTTTTGTTTGGCCATTATCATGGCTCGGGCTCCTCCCTCACCCGATGGCGCTACCATGTCGTAGCCATCAGAAGTGGCTCCATAACCGGTGATTTCTGCATAAATTTTAGCTCCCCTCGCTAGTGCGTGATCAAGCTCTTCGACCAGCAGCATGCCGCCTCCACCTGCAATCACGAATCCGTCACGATCCGCATCAAACGCTCTAGATGCCTTCTCAGGAGTGTCATTATAATTCGTCGATAAAGCGCCCATAGCATCGAACATATGAGACAAGGTCCAGTGTTCAGATTCTCCACCACCGGCGAAGACTAGATCCTGTTTGTCCATTTGTATCAGTTCCGCAGCGTTGCCTATGCAGTGCGCGCTGGTGGCGCATGCCGAGGAAATCGAATAGTTAATCCCCTTAATTTTGAATGATGTAGCTAGGCAGGCTGAGACAGAACTACTCATCGTCCGTGGCACTCGATAAGGGCCCACGCGCTTAATGCCTCTTTCTTTTGCGATGTCAGTAGACTCGAGTTGATCCTTTGGAGAACCACCTCCGGATCCGGCAACAATGCCGCTGCGAAAATTCGAAATTTGTTCCTCTTTGAGACCAGCATCTTCAATTGCTTCCTTCATCGAAAGATAGCTGTATGCGGACGCATCGCCCATGAAGCGCAATAGCTTCCGATTAATCAGTTCAGAAGTATCGACATCTATGCTGCCACTGACGTGGCTACGCATGCCAGTGTCCACATAAGTCTGGTTATGACGGATGCCACTGCGGCCGGCTCTAAGAGAGTCCAGCACTGCTGCTTTTCCGGTACCTAGGCAAGAAACTATCCCAATACCGGTAACCACAACACGACGCATAAATACCTCAGAAGATCTTGTTCTAAAACGATTGTTCAGGAGTAAATAGGCCTACCTTTAACGCCTTAGTAGTGTAGATAATCTCATCATCCACTGCCACAGTTCCATCTGCTATTCCAACTACCAATTTGCGTTCGATGATTCGACTCATCGATAGCTCATAAATTACTTTTTTCGCATGGGGTAGTATTTCACCTGTAAATTTAACCTCGCCGGCTCCCAATGCGCGACCTTTACCTAGATAGCCTCTCCAGCCGAGAAAGAATCCAACAAGTTGCCACAGGGCATCGAGGCCAAGACATCCAGGCATCACAGGATCTCCGGGGAAGTGACAGGCGAAAAACCAAAGATCTGGCTTTATATCTAATTCTGCAATTATCTGGCCTCGCCCGTATTCGCCGCCATCAGCATTGATTTCAGTGATTCGGTCTAACATTAGCATGCTATCGACTGGTAGCTTGGCATTGCCAGGCCCAAATAGCTTACCGGAGCTGCACTCCACTAACTCAGAAAGCTCGTAGGAACTTTTGGGAACGAAGCTATCATTCCTTGTTTTCATACAATTCTTTTAGCTCAGCAGGCCTACTTTTCAAGGGCTGCGATATTAGCGCGCCAGCGCTAAATAATCGATAACAAATTCGTTATAAAGTTGGTTACCGAATAGCTCAACCCCTATGGTTTTATTAATTGCAACAATAATTTGCTACCATTGCCACCTCTTTTCCCAGGTGAAATTTATGCTGCTTCCTGTTGTCCTCGCTGGTGGTATCGGTTCCCGCCTTTGGCCGGTTTCAAGGACCTTGCTGCCGAAACAATTCATTAACTTTCCGCAATATCAAGGTTCTTTGTTTCAAAATACGCTTACCCGTCTGGAAGGCTTACCTGAGATCTCTGAACCTTTGGTAGTTTGTAACAGCGAACATCGCTTCTTGGTGGCCGAACAAGTCAGGCAACTTGGCAAGACTTGCAACCGTATTCTGCTGGAACCGATTGGCAGAAATACCGCCCCAGCAGTGGCAATAGCTGCGCTGCAAGCAATGAACATTGACCCTGATGTATCCCTGTTGGTGTTGCCTGCAGATCATCTTATAAAAGATAAGTCTGCCCTTCACGAGGCTATAAAAAAGGGCGTAGCTTTGGCGCGACAAAATAAACTAGTCACATTTGGTATAGTGCCAAGTACACCAGAAAAGGGATACGGTTATATAAAAACAGGGTCTCTGATTAAAAAAATAGACGCTTATCGCGTAGCCGATTTCGTAGAGAAGCCAGACACTGCTACCGCCCAGTCTTATCTAGATTCAGGTAACTACTTATGGAACAGCGGCATGTTTCTCTTTAGGGCAACCGATTACCTGCATGAGCTAGAGAAGCACGCCTCAGACATTTACTCGTCGTGCAAGCAAGCCTTTGCAGAAATAGAAAGGTGTGCTGACTTCGATCTGCTTCCCGAAGAAGCATTTGCCCGGTGTCGCAATGAGTCGATAGATTGCGCTGTGATGGAAGTTACTAAAAACGCAGTGGTGGTTCCCTTAGATGCAAGCTGGAATGATTTGGGAGCTTGGGATGCGCTCTGGAAAATTGATAGTAAAGATGAAAATGGGAATGTGATAAACGGTGATGTGCTAATCGAGGCTGTGAGCAACAGCTATATCCAAGCCCATTCACGGCTAGTTACGGTGGTTGGTATGGATGACACCGTAATTGTAGAAACCCCAGATGCTTTATTAGTGGCTTGCAAAGGCAAGGTGCAGTTGGTTAAGCAAATTGTGAAGCAATTGGAAAATGCCGGGCGTGGAGAGATTAACAGCCATGCGAAGGTGGTCAGGCCTTGGGGGTATTATGAATCACTGGCAACCGGAAATAACTACCAGGTAAAGCACCTGATGGTGAATCCGGGCGAATCAATTTCCCTGCAATTTCACAAGCATAGAGCAGAGCATTGGACAGTCGTTAGTGGAGTGGGATTGATTACTTGTGATGATAGAGAGTTTGAACTAGGTGTAAACGAATCAACCTTTATCCCTGTTGGCAGTAAACATCGCATTGTGAATAAGGGTGAGGAGCCGGTGGAAATTATCGAAGTCCAGTTAGGAGATTACCTCGGGGAAGATGATATTGTGCGGATAGAGGACATCTATGGACGCGAAGATAGAACTAAGACCTAAATCCGCAAAGGAGCACGATCTAGATGTTTATTCCATGCTGGTCTCAGAGAAGTAGTTATTTACGACTGCACGAAACGGTAATATGTTTGTTTCTGTCGACTAAGATAGCGGGTATGTAGATGCTTCTCATTGTTGTGTAGCCACGTATTCGGTCTGGTATAGAAGAGCCAGTTTAGGTGTACTCTCAGTATCCTGGAAATGTTTGGATCATTCATCTTAACGTCGGACATGCCCAAAATAGTTGAACAAACTTCAGCCGGAATGATATGAACGATTCAATAAGTTGTTTCAAGGCATATGACATCCGAGGAAAGATTCCTGACCAGCTCAATCAGGAAATCGCCTACCGGATAGGCCGGGCGTTTGTTGACTATCTGACGCCTTCCTCAGTCGTTGTAGGTTATGACGTTCGATTGACTAGCAGGCAACTTTGCGACTCATTAGTGGCCGGGTTGATCGATAGCGGTGTTAATGTCATCAACATCGGTCAATGTGGCACAGAAGAAGTGTATTTTGCTACGTCCCACCTTGGAACTGATGGCGGGATAATTGTTACCGCCAGCCACAATCCAAAGGATTACAACGGAATGAAGTTGGTTCGCGAGAATTCTAGACCTATTAGCAGTGATTCTGGGCTCAATGATATCAAGCAGCTGGTAGAGAAAAATGAATTTTCTGAGGTAAACACGAAAGGATCTATCACGGAACAAGATACTAGACCTGCCTACATAAAGCATTTGTTGTGTTATGTAGATATTGACTCGCTGAGGCCTTTGAAGATCGTTTGTAATTCAGGCAATGGTGCTGCTGGATTGATAATTGATCAATTGGAGCCACATTGTCCGTTTGATCTCGTTAAGATACAACATAAACCTGACGGTAACTTCCCTAATGGTGTACCCAATCCATTACTGATCGAGAATCGTGAACCAACAATTCACTCAGTCAATACAAACCAGGCCGACTTGGGAATTGCTTGGGACGGCGACTTTGACCGTTGTTTCTTCTTCGATGAAAAAGGACGCTTTATCGAAGGCTATTATATTGTTGGTCTGCTGGCGGAGTACTTTTTGGAAAAGTGTCCAGGGGCGGGTATTGTGTATGATCCACGTCTGATCTGGAACACTATAGAGATCGTCCAATCAAGGGGTGGGAACGCGATCAAGTGCAAGACTGGGCATGGTTTTATAAAGGAACGTATGCGCGCAGAGGATGCGATATATGGCGGAGAGATGAGTGCCCATCATTACTTCAAAGATTTTTTTTACTGCGACAGTGGAATGATCCCTTGGCTGATCGTAGCGGAACTGATGACAAAAACAAATAAACCCCTCTCGGAGCTGGTAGACAAACGTATGGCTGCTTTCCCAGCCAGTGGTGAAATTAACAACACTATCGAATATCCAGCGGCATTGATTCAAACCGTTGAAGAAACTTATAGATCGGAAGCGCATAAGATCGATCATACTGACGGCCTTTCCATGTCTTTTGATAACTGGCGATTCAATTTACGGATATCCAATACTGAACCTGTAGTGCGACTTAACGTTGAGTCCCGTGCGGATGAGCACTTAATGCGGATGAAAACTGATGAGCTACTTGCCCTGATTAGAACCTGAGTTTCTTTTGTGGTATGAACACGGTACATCTTCTGGACCAACACTCACCTGATATTGCAGGAAAAATCTGGCAGCTAGCTAGGATGGCCTATCAGGAGGAAGCGAATTTGATTGGGGAGGATAAATTTCCACCGTTAAACCGCAGCATCAAAGATATACAGAGAAGCTGCTCTCATTACTTCGGAATATGTGACGGCGAGGAATTGCTTGCGGCCATCGAAGTGGAAGGTATTGAAGATGATCTACTGATCAGCAGTCTCATTGTAACACCGAGTCATTTCCGTTCTGGTTTGGGGAGTAGATTGTTACATGCCTTATTGGAGCATAAACCCAGAAGTCGCTTCAGGGTTGAGACATCGGTTCGGAACGAACCTGCTATAAAACTTTATAAAAAGTTCGGGTTCACTGAAATTTCTCACCGTGAACTTAGCGGTGGCTATAAAGTAATCACTATGAGTCTGGGCCGGGCCACACCATGCTGATGCTATGTTCGTCATCTTCCATTTTCTGAAACCCTTCACTTAGATGAAATTGGATGGCAGGATTCGATTTAAGCACATTTAAACAAATAGGCTTATTAT
>CETZ01119017.1_pt1 | contig 36205 bp, 51 predicted proteins | sample 531441 | NCBI WGS metagenome assembly CETZ01 (sample SAMEA2623098, study PRJEB7988) | marine metagenome | isolation source: saline water (ENVO:00002010), including | reverse complement strand
CCGCCGATGACTCTGGTATGCAGATCCACGGACTGCTGCCTGTGGCGTTATAACGACGGCCGGGCTCTGAGTTTATCCGCTTCAGCAATCAGAGGGCGATCCGCACCTCGCCGTCGACCACTTCGCTGAGCAGTTTCTTCAGTGACTGCCCGGTACAGGGCCCGGCCACACAGCGGCCGCTTTCAATCAGGAATAACGCCCCATGACTGGCGCACTGAATCAGGGTACCGGTGACATCCAGAAACTGATCCGGTACCCACTCCAGAGGTATACCCAGATGCGGGCAGTGATTGCGGTAAACATGCACCTTACCGGCAAGATGCACGGCAAAGACGGGGGTACCGTCGAGGTCAAAACCTTTGGTGCTGCCTTCCGGCAGGTCGTGCAGTGAACAGAGAGTGTGCATAACGGTGTAATCAGTGGTGAAACCTGTGACCACAGGATAACGCGAAGCGGGGATGAGAAAAGCAAAAAAATGCCCCTCCGGAGAGGGGCAAGCAACCGTGATTGGCGGGGTACCGCAGAGAAAATTCATTGGCACCCTGATGAGAGAGACGCGGTAAAGAGTGATGAGCCGATTACCGCCGTTGTCGGTGCCACCCGACAACAGGATCTATACTAGTCGGGTCATCTGGCTTAATCAATAATAATTCTCATTAACATTTGTAAATGATTGTAAAGTCAGTTCTTACTCAGACGATGGCGCAGGCGGGTGCCTAGACTGACAGACAACTGGATCTCAGTCGCCGGTATCTCCGGCGGAAAGTAACAGCCACTGACTTTGGCATCGGCCAGGCTGGCACCGTCGAGGCAGCAACCGCGGAAATCCACACCGCGCAGGTCGGTACCACGGAAGTAAGTGTCGGTCAGATCCATCCCGGTCAGATTGGCTTTGCGCAGATCCAGTCCGCGCAGATCGCAACCACTCAGATCACAGACCTGCCCGCGCTCACGGGCCGCGTTGAAAGAGGTCACATCATCGAGCCGGAGCATCTGATACATAGGATCCTGACTGATATGAGGTGTGGGCATGTTGTCTCCTGATTTTCGATATCCGGCAACCGTGACATTTCACGGCGTGCCTCATAGACTCCTGTTCTCAGTATAGGAATGAATTCAGAAAACGTGCTCCCAGCCTTTCTCCTGACCAGCCAGTGGTTTGATACCGATGGCGAAACACAGCTTGTTTTCTGGTGGAGTACGCCTCAGGGCCCGGTTCGTACTCTGGTAAAACACCCCTGTGTCTGCTTTATCCCGGCAGAAAATCAGGCCGGAGCAGAGAAGGTTATCGCGGCACTTGGCTGGCCGGTAACGCTCAGACCGGTGAATCTGCGATTCTTTGATGGCCGTGATGCCCTTGCCTGTTATCTGCCGTCGGAATACCTCTACCGCTGGCGCGATGCGCTGAATGGTCAGGGCATCATGGTGCGTGAGCTGGATATCCGTCCGGCAGACCGTTACCTGATGGAGCGCTTTGTTGCCGGTGGTGCTCAGCTCACTCTCACGGATGAACGCCCGCACGAACACTGGCTGGATGCCGGTCTCAGTGCCATTAAACCTGCGCGCTGCGAGCCTCAGCTGCGGGCGCTGTCGGTGGATATCGAAACCTCCTTTCCCCGCACTGGCCAGCCGGACCGGCTGTTTTCCATCGGTTGTTACGCGCCGGATCTGTCGCGGGTACTGATGATCGGCGATCAGCAGAATGATGATCTGGTGGAATATCTACCGGATGAAACAGCTCTCCTGCTGCGCTTTCTGGAACTGATCCGGGACTATGATCCCGATGTACTGATCGGCTGGAATTTCATTCAGTTTGATATGGCGTTTCTGCGCAGAAAATACGAAGAGCACGAAATCCCGTTTGTCCTCGGCCGTGACGGCAGCGAACTGGTCTGGCGCGAGTCAGCCAACCGTCCCGGGCGGGTATATCTGTACGCCGCCGGCCGGGTGGTGCTTGATGGTATCGAATGCCTGCGTACCGCCACCTATAACTTTGAAAGCTTCGCACTGGATGACGTCGGTGAGCAGTTGCTGGGCGAAGGAAAACTGCTGCACGGCGATGACCGTGGCGATGATATTGAGCGTTTATTCGTGGAGGATAAACCGGCTCTCGCCCGCTACAACCTCAAAGACTGTGAACTGGTCTGGCGTATTTTTGAGAAAACAAAACTGTTTGAATTTCTCACAGAACGCTCACACATGACCGGCCTGCTGATGGACCGGATGGGCGGCTCGGTTGCCGCGTTTGAATACATGTACCTGCCGCGTCTGCACCGTGCCGGCTGGGTCGCACCGGATATCGGCGACGGCTACAGCGCCGAGAAAAGCCCCGGCGGTTATGTGATGGACTCGCGCCCGGGACTGTTCGAACACGTTCTGGTGCTCGACTTCCGCAGCCTCTATCCGTCGATCATCCGGACCTTCCGCATTGACCCGCTGGGCCTGATACAGGGTGTGAATAAACAGCAGCAGGGCATCACGGATAAAAACGCGATTATTCCCGGATTTTTCGGCGGCAGTTTTGACCAGCAGCAACACATACTGCCGGACCTGATCCGCTATTACGGCGACCTGCGCCAGCAGGCCAAAGCACAGGGTAACCAGCCGCTGTCGCAGGCCATTAAAATCATCATGGCCTCCTGCTATGGCGTCCTGGGCTCTGAAGGCTGCCGCTTTTACGATACCCGTCTGTCGGCCTCCATTACCAAGCGCGGACACCAGATCATTCAGGACACCTCACGCTGGATCAGCCAGCAGGGTTACGACGTGATTTATGGCGATACCGACTCCGTGTTTGTCTGGCTGAAAAAACAGGTCAGCGATGCCGAGGCCGATGTCATCGGTAACCAGCTGGCACAAGGCATAAACCGCTACTGGACAGAGCGCCTGCAGGACGAATTCGCCATCGAAAGTTTTTTAGAACTGGAGTACGAAACCCATTACCGGCGCTTTTTTATGCCGTCGATCCGGGGCTCGGAAGAAGGCAGTAAAAAACGTTACGCCGGACTGTCCGCCCAGACTGATCAGATGGTGTTCCGTGGGCTGGAAGCCGTACGCACCGACTGGACACCACTGGCGCGGAATTTTCAGCGCGAACTCTACCGCCGGGTGTTTTTTAATGAACCCTACCGTGACTGGGTACGTGCTGAAGTCGACGCCCTGTTGAAAGGTCAGCGCGACGCCCAGCTGCTGTACCGTAAGCGCCTGCGCCGCCCGCTGGCCATGTACCAGAAAAACCGCCCACCACACGCCCGTGCCGCAGAACGCATGGATCAGTGGCTGATGCAGCAGGGTACGCCACCGCGTTTTGCCGAACGCGGCGGCTGGATTTCCTATTTCATCACCGTTAATGGCCCGGAACCCGAGGAAATACGCTCATCCGCGATGGATTATGGGCACTATTTAGAGAAGCAGATCGCACCAGTGGCGGAGGCGATTTTTCAGTTTACGGGGGAGGATTTTGAGGAGATGGCGGGGATGCAGAGGGGGCTTTTCTGAGAGCTCAGAAGGGAGCTGTTTTATTCTCCGATGCAGATTTTCCGGCTTCTTTGCGTAAACGTTATTGCGATGATCTGATAGCCTGGTCACGGGCGTGATAATCCATGCATTTTCTTTTATCGCTTTTTGGGGGATGGCATCCCCCGGGCGCGTGCCCCTCCCCCTGCTTCGCGCTGTGTTCCTCGCTGAACACCACTGATATAAATCATCAGAGAATGGTGAGATAAATCCGGGATATACCGGGAACCACCGGGAGATATCGGGAAGCGTTCTGTAAGAATGTTGCAGACTATGCAAGTGCGAAATGAGCGCGGATAATTTCGAGGCAGGCTTCCCGATCGTCATCTGACAAGCCGAGAAATGGTCGTTTAGGAATAACCCCCCACGGTGTGCGTTTGCCGTACTGTCCCTTCTTCGCGCCGTAGTGGAATGTGCCCGCGTAAATCATCGGTGAGCCAATTAGCAGTTCACCGTTTACCACCTGGTAGAGAATCTGAGTGCTGAGCTGTTTAGTCTCACCGATGCCCGGCTTCTTCTTCTGGATCCGGCTGGCGCGTTTGGTTTTGAACCGGCTGGCGTAGTTCAGCAGCGTGACCGGGCTGTTGTCTTCCCATTTTGACCCGTCCGGCGCTTCTGAGTCTCGGAACCGCTGCTTGGTTGAGTCGATCAGGTATTCACCGATCTCTTTCAGTGCTGGATCCACATTGCCGATCGATGCCAGCAATGCGTCCAGTGCCGAGGTAACTTCCTGATCGTTTACTTCAACCGTGAGGCTCACAGGAAGCGCTCCCCGAGTTCACGAACCAGCGCCAGTTTGAAAGCGGCGGCCAGCGTCTGCGCCAGATTGATCTGTTTCTTGCTGGCGATCTGCTGCAGCTCTTGGGTGACGCTTGCACCAGGTGCGTAATCCCAGCCTTCATCGATATCGCCGTCGGCGTCCGGTACCGGATCTTCAAACCGGCCCCCCATGCGCTTGGCGGTGGCTTCAGATACCGCGATCACGTAACAGCTGCAGCCCCAGCCGTTCGGTGTGTAATGCGTCTGCCACCACGGGTGATCTGCAGGCAGAGTCAGCTTGTCCCACTTCAGATGTTCAAGGCGTGGCTCCGCGCTGCCGCCATGACGGTACATGCGCAGGGGCGCGACCTTCAGCAGCTCCGGATCGTTCAGCTGTGCCAGTCGCCCGGCGTGGTACGTCGACTTCATATTGGTCGCGTAGATGGTACGTGTGCGCCAGTTCTTCTCGCCGGTATATGCCCAGCCGTGTTTCTCCACGATCTGATCAAAGTCACGGCGGAATTCATCGATCGAGCCGCCGGTTTCAATCGCAGTCATCACCGCACCGGCCAGATCGTTCAGCAGGTCAGCCTTCATGGCCCCGGCCACCACGAACGAGCGATCGTGCCCGGCGCGCTGCATATCGCTCCAGCGTTCGGTCGGTACCAGATTGCGCAGACGGATCTGCAACGCTGCCAGCTGCTCATAGAAGGGATTGCCCGGCTCAGCGAACATCACCATGCCTTGTCCGGCTTCTTTCGCCACGTCCTCCACACCGCGCGCCTGCGCCACGGTGAATGCCACCTGCAGCGCTGACAGCATGCTGATGTCCGGCAGCTCGCTGTACGCGTTCAGCAGCCGGTTGTGCAGATCGGTCAGGCTGTCTGCCTGGTCGGACATGCGGCGCACGCGATCGATCCACTCTTTCAGCGGCTCTTCACCGTCGCGTTGCAGTTGATCTGTCAGGTCGGTGATGCGCTTGCTGATGTCATCCCCAGGATCTGATTCAGCGAACTGCACATCCGGTACCGGCGCAGCAGGTTGTTGTGGATCCGGCTCTGCCGCGTCTTCGATATCGTCTTCTTCCAGATCGTACGAGCGCATGAAGTAGCTCTTGCTGAACGTCACACCAGTCCGGCTCAGAATCTCATCACGCTTGGCCTGCCGGTCGTCGATCTCTTCCTGTTCGTACATGGTGAACTTCGGCGCTGGCCCACTCATGCCATTCGCGTACATGATCCACTCGATCAACTGATCAACCGTGCTTTCAACCAGTGAGGCATCGCCGTCGCGCAGATCATCAGCCACTTCCAGACCCGCAGTGGCGCTGGCGTTGGTGCTGTTGCTCTCGGTGGTCTGGTTCTGGCCCAGCAGTGCGATGTTGATTTCCGAACGGCAGTACATCAGCAGGCGCTCATAGGCTTCTGCCGCGCCGGTCTTCGCGGCGGCCTCGATGATATCCACGCTGGAGTCATCTGGAATCACCGCGATCGCATCCTGAATCATCGCCTCCAGATCATCCGCCAGATCCATCTTCACATTGCGCTGGGTGTTGCGCGGCACTTTACCGACCAGCCACGGCGTGCCGTATTTCTCGGCAAACTGAACCCAGAAACGCAGCCCGCCTTTCATGAATGTGGCAGGCCAGAACACCATCGCCAGATCGGCAACGCCCCACGGATTCTGATAGGTAGCCTCGTTGCGCGGCAGCAGGAATTTCCGCTCCGACAGCTCCTCGCCTTCGATCATCGACTTACGGCTGCGGAAACGCAGATCGCCTTCGGTACCGAACACAAACCACTCGGGTGGCTTAGCAATCAGCTGCTCTGGCGCTGTCCAGCGCTGGCCTTTTGACCAGAGAATCTCAATCGGCTGATAACCGTACAGTGGCGCTTCGAGAATATCCTTGATCAGCTGCGTGATATCCATGTCATCCAGAATCGTCTGAATATTCGACTCCGTACGCGCTGTGGCCTTGCCGCGATCCAGTCCCCACTCGAGTGCGGTCACCGCTGATTTACGACGGCGGATCGCACCACCCACCGCAGGGTGGCCACGCAGGTCACGGTAAATCGCAACGCTCTTACCCTTGGCGCGCAGAATCGGATCCGGGTTCGGCAGGTAGTTACCCAACGCGGTGAAATCCGGGCTGCGATCGCGGGTCACGATGTGGTCAGTCATGCGATCGTTTTTTTCAGCGAACTGAACGAACTGGTCGGGCGATACCCAGATGCCATTCTTCATTATTGGTAACCCTCAAACATTGACGCCGACTGACGGCGATGACGACTGGAAACCTCGACCGGACCCTGGCGCATTTCAATGCTGGCAAACACCGCCAGCGCCAGCGCCGGGGAAAAATCGCCGTGGCGATAGGTGTCCGGGTCTTTCAGATCCTGTCGGCGCTGCTTAACCACCATCGGAATGCCGTCGACTTCTTCCACCGCTCGCAGATCGTTGGCGAGATCCTGGTCTTTCGGTACCTGTATAGTCCCGTCTTCAAACTGCTGAATCATTTTCGGCATCCAACTGCCGTACCAGGCTCTGTTGAGTTTCACCTGAGCGATCATGCCGCTGCCGTACTTATCAGCCGTGTATTCGGCCAGCGTTTCGCCGGAGCCGGTCGCGTCCATCGCACCACCACAGAAACGCGGTAGCCGGTCGAGGATGTACCAGATAATCTGCTCTTGCTGCCGGGTAGGCACCTTGTGCATTTCCAGTACAAACGGGCAATAACGCTGCCGCCCTGGCTCAATCGCCAGCGGAGCAAAGATGGAATAATCGCGGTGGCGGGCAAAGTCATGACCGAAGACGTGAAGGTGCTCGGGATTACACAACGCCAGCACAGGGTCGATGTACTTTTTAATCCAGTCATCGCACCACGACTCTCGCTCATCAACCGGCTTAGCGGCAAAATCATCAGTGAGTTTCAGTCGCACCACAGGCCGATGCGGCTCGCTCGGCATTGCGTTATCAATCCAGATGCCCGGCATACTGGTGCCGGTACCGTCGCGCGGTATTGCGTCCAGCTCTTCGCGCATTTGCGCCTTACGAGGCCCGTAACCGTTGCGGATCGTGGCGTACCATTTGGCTTTGCCTTCGATCGTCGCCTTCTCGCCCTTCATCATGCAGACGCGCTCATAGAGCCCATTGGCTACCGCATCGTCAAACGAGCATTTATATACTTCAGCGCTGTCGCCGTAGCGAAGGTCTCGGATGTCATTAATCAGAGCGTTAAACGGATTCGCGCGTCCGAAATGCGTACTGATAATAGAAACGCGCCCACCCCAGATCAGCAGTGCAGTCGCCGCATCAATCACCGCCGCCACATTTCTGTGGAACGCCGCCTCATCAATTATGACCTTACCCTGCAAACCACGAATATTGGCTGGGTTACTGGATAGCGCGACAATTTTAAAACCGGAGGCGTAGCGAATGCGGTAGCTGGTGATCTGCTTAGTTGTGCCATCTTCCTGTTGGTCTTCAAACAGAAATTCTTCGATCTCTGAAATGCCGCCAGCCTGCGCCTGAGCGATCGTCTTGGAGAATTTCGCGCAGTAGCCAATAAACTCCAGACCTTTTTCTTTTGTGTCACCGATGTAATACACATCCATGCCACCGGCTTCTTTTGTTGCACCTGCCGTCAGTGGTGCATCAAGCCCCTCGGCGAACGTAATACCAGTACGACGGCCTTTCTCACACACCTTAATTGGTGCAGTGATTCGTAACCACTCCACCTGGTGCTTCATCAATACGCCTTCAGCCGACGGGTCGAAACCTTCTGGAATTTCACGCGCTCGTGTGGGCAGTTCTTCCCATTCAACACAGCGTAGAGTGTCGCCCAGCGGCTTGATGGCCATGATTAAACACCCAGCACTTTATTGCGCCAGAATTTCACCTGGTCTTCGTCCATACCCTGAGCACGTGCTGCGCTTTCAGCGTTTTCGGCGGCCTCTTCCAGCGCTTCTTTGCGTGCGGCTTCTTTGATTTTCGCTTCACGAGCGGTGGTTTCGCTGACAGCTTTTTCCAACTTTTCGTGGCTATACGACAAGTCTTTAATCATCTTCACCGCACCGGCGATCACTTCCGGGTCGTGTTCGCCCATGGTGATTTTCTGGATTGCCAGGGACAGGTCTATCAACGAATTCCGGATGATTTCAGACGTGAGGTTAGCGACTTTGCTTTGCGGGGCTGCGCCCAGCTTGCCGATCCAGATCTCCGCCATTTCGCGGGATTCGCGAATTGCCGCGCCAACCTGATCCATACTGAGCTTGTAGCGGTTGACTGCGCTTTTACTGACGGGCTCTTCACCGCGCTCTTCTAACAGCGCGTTGATTTTGGCCGTTGCATCCAGCTGGTTTATCCGTGGATCACGCAGCAGCTCATGCAGCTGCTCCAGAATGTCAGGGGCGAGTTGTTTTATCGATGATTGGCGTCCCATATCACGCTCCCGGCTGCGGTCGCGCCACACCAGTAACCGTGGTCAGACCACGGGCGACATCCAGCCCGCGTGCGGTGATTTTGGCGATTTTTCCCACGCCAGGCATCTCGCTCACGGTGATCAGCGCCACATCGCTCAGCCAGTCCATGCTGGCGCGCAGCGCATCGCGGCTGATCGCGTGCCCCATGTATTGCAGGCCCGACTGCAGCACACCCTCGTTGTGGCTGTACGCCGCATCCTGCTCCAGCATCTGCAGGATCAGCAGCCGCTGCTGCTGAGTAACGATTTCAGCAAAATTCATTGGCCTTTCCCCGCGTTATTGAGAGTGAGGAGATACTGATAGATAGTCGCGGTCTGGTTTGCCATCGCACTGGTTGAACCCACGACTTCAGACAATTGCCGCGACACACCGCCCAGGCGCGTGTGTATATCCTTAAGATCATCGTGTTTCGGCAGCCCTTTAACTTCACCCTCGACCGTGAGGATGCGTTTTTCGTGTTCGCCGAGCTGGCGTTTCACATCTTTATCCAGCGCCGTGATGGCATCCGTGATATCGCTGGTGAGCTGTTTAAAATCATCCGGGCTGACGGTCGACCGTCGGAACGACCAGGCAATCCAGATCGCCAGACCGTTAAAAATCAGAATAATCAACGGCCACCAATCTTTTAATGCACTGGCAAAATCCATAGAGTAACCTCGTATTTATTGACCTCTCAGGGTACTTTCAGTGTACCTATTACCACCTCCTGATTATTTTAAAGTGCTTTAAAAGATTCTCCGCGCGCGCCCGTGCAGACTGGCCTCAATCAGATCAGGATGGCCACCATGGGCAAACTCAGAACGGCATCAGACATTAAACGCATCGTCATTCACTGCGCGGCCACTCCGAACGGGAAGAAATTCACCGCCGAGGATATTGATCGCTGGCATAAAGAACGCGGCTTTAAACGGGAGGCGACCATCCCTTTTGCGCCCAATTATCCGGCGTGGCAGTGCTGCCCGCCGCTGGCGCACATTGGCTATCACTATGTGATTGAACTGGATGGCCGGGTTGTCTCCGGGCGTCCACTGCTGGAAACCGGCGCGCATGTGCAGGGCCACAATGCCGATACCATCGGCATCTGCCTGGTCGGCACCGATCAGTTCACCAGTGAGCAATGGGTGGCACTTGAGGCGCTGGTTTATTACCTGATTAACCGCTTCGGAATCAGCGAGGCTGACGTGGTCGGCCACCGCGATCTTTACGACGGTAAAACCTGCCCAGGCTTTGATGTCGCCGCATGGCTGGAACGATTTTCCACACCAGAGCAGGAGAACATTCTGGAGGCCATCGAATGAAAACGCCGACCCTCTGCGACAGCCGTGGCAAACAGTCTGCAACTCTGTTCTGGGTAGCGCTGTGCCTGATGATTCTGATCATTAAATTCGCCCTGAGCGGGCTGGTAACGCCACTGGGCCCGGTGCCGTTAATGACGGGTACGGAATTCGGCATTGCCGCCACCGGCCTGTTGGCCGTGTGGACCGCGCGTGAACACACCGAGAAAACAGCGAGGCCGCCCAATGGTTAAAAAAATACTCGGCCTGCTGGCGGCCTCCCTCGCATTTATCGTCATGTTGTACCGGGGGCGACTGACCGAGCAGGAAAAAAAGAACGCGATGGATAGTGCCGTACGCGAGCGTGAAAACACCGCTGCAGCAACAGCGCGCGCTGATCAGCAGCAGCGCCAGATCACGGCACAGAATGAACTGAAACAGCGCCACCAGACAGAGGCAAAAACCGATGCGGATGAAATCGCTCGCCACCGCCGCGATCATTTTAATAACGAGTGGGATTAACAGCTGCAGCCTGCCAGCGCCAGCTGCTCTGGCTGCTGTGCTGTTTATGTCGGGATGCGCCACACCACCGGCAGAGGTTGTAACCGTTCCAGTCGTTGTTGCGCTGGAGTCACCACCGCGCCCGATCCTGCCGCCGGTACCGGCAGACGATCTGAAATGCCTGAGTGTTGAAACCTACGAGACCCTGGTGACGCGTCAGCGATTGCTGCGGCAATACGCCGAGGAGCTTGAAGGGATTATTCAGAGCACGCATACAGAGGGGATTGAATGATGTTGCGGTCACCACTGGGAGCGCCGGTTAAAAATGCGCTGCGGGATGCGATTCGGACAACCATTCTGCAACGCTATTTGTTGCAGATGAGTGGTGTCCAGTACGGGGTTATCGAGAACTTAGAATTGCTCGGAGATTTCAAGCTACGCATTAAATTTTTAATTAACGGTAACACTCAATCATTGATCACATTCTGCACTGACAACACCGCCGAATATTTTCGTATCAGCAGCACAGACGATGCAGGCAAAACAGTCATTAAACTGGAAACACCGGGTAAAACCCCAGGGAACGGTACAACTGAAATTGCAGACGGTTTGATCCACGATATTCAACTGATCAAATCCGGGGCGGATTTTTTAATTTATATCGACGGTAATTATGAATACTCGACAACACACTCCAGTCCAGAATTACTGGGGCGGACATATACTGCATATATCGGTATGCGCACAAACTCCGCGGGTACCATCACAACTCAGCTTTTAGATGGGTACATACAAGCTATAGAGCTGACACAGAATAGCGCTCCGGTCTCCGGTCTCGGAGATATACGCATTGACGATCCAACAAGTATTTATCAACAGGATTATTCAGCAGATCAGAGTAGCGGATTTGTTGGCATCGAACTCAAAGACACAATTATTCCAGATGACTTCGAGCAGTTTGAAATGCGCACGGGCTTGGATTATTGGCAATCAACTGACGACTCAGAAACACAACTGGTATACGCACCGGGGGCACAATAATGGACCTGAAATCATTATCTCAGGGTCAGATTTATTCCATCGTCACCGACTCAAGCCACAGTCTGCACCCCGGTAACGACGCCCCGATTCGCTCATTTGAAATCATCCGCGATGGCCTATCTGAGAGCGTAAATACATGGCGGGGCAGCGAGTTTACGGTCAGCGATGATCTGACTGATGCCGCAGTCATCGCACCTCAGCCGCTGCTGATCATCACCAACGCCGAGCACGACCGGCTCGCATCGATGCTCGAACAAACCGATGAAGACGGCAATATAACCCCGCGCTCGCTACCGATCAACTGGGACGAGATCGTCACGCTGATAAACCAATGGCGCACCGACGCTGAACAACAGGAGAACCCCGATGGCATCTAAACCATTCACCGGCGCAGCCAACGTAGCCAGTGCCTTAGAAATCAAACCGACCACCAACAACCCGCACCCGGTCGATACCATCAATATCCAGAACACCGGATCGGGAGCTGCGACGGTGTACGTGAAACTCAACGGCGCGAGTGAATTTTCCGTGCTGGAAGGTGATGTGCCTGCTGGCACGCTGAAAATCATCGAAGGCCTGCGCGACCTGGTGGCGCTGAAAATCGTCGGTAGCGGCGCAGCGGGTGTGATCACCTCGTGAGAATGAAAAGCCGCAACCGTATCAGGCTGGTGCCACCTCTCACCGGCCTATGACGCGGGGCGAGGTAGTGCACCTGGCAGATGTGTTTAATCTGCAAGCCGGGCCTAACATAGCCCATTAGGCCGGTAGCCCCGCCGGTGGCGACAGAGGGGCACCTTCTTTCCGGCGGGCATTCTGCGCTGCTGTTTTCCTTCCTCAATCCCGGCTTTGCGCCAACACTGCCGGGCCTTCCTTTATTACCACCGCCGTCAGTAAGCAGGGATCCTATTCGCCTTTTTCTTCATCACTCCAGAAATTCTGTTTGGCTTTGATCTCTCTAATGTCAGCGAGCAATTCTCTTTCAATATTAGTGATGTGGAAAAACTCAAGTCCGGTCAGTACGGTGAAAAGAACTCCGATCAATACCAGCATTATTACAACAGCAATCAGCCACGCCGCAGCTGGCTGACTACCTAAATACGCGAAATAGAGTGAGATCACTGCCAAAGAGACACCAGAGATAAAGGCAATAAGCCATCGTACCCTTATCACCATCAACCGAATCGTTAGTTTTCGAGTCAGTCTTTCTGCCGATCTGAATGGGAGACCTTCAATTTTTTCCAGATCGCGTGCCTTTCCCGCCACCATAAACAACATGACTACTGGAGCACTAACTAGTGCCGCGATCCATCGCATCCCCTCGACTATGAAGGAAGCTTCAAACGCGGGCAGCAGTATTGCTATGCAATAGCATACTGCAAACAATACTCCGTAAAATATAATCCGCGTCAGAATAGCCATAGCGCTTATTTTTCGTCACCTACAACAATCGTATTGTCTTTAATGAGTGTATCAAGCCACTCGTACATTCGCTCCCACATCTCTTCCTTTCTGAGCAAACCTTTGTCATTTTCTGGAACGCTGACAACCTTTCTTAATTTCAGCTCGTCTCGAGTCACTGTCCCTGATTTTGTGTGAATCGTGTAATCCACTTCACTTTCGACATGTCTTAGTTGATTAGAAAAGCTATCCATAAACTCCGTCGGGTCATCCTGATAAGTCCTACTCCAGCTTAGCGTTACTGTCACCTCAAGAGAGCGCCTTTGGATAATGTCATTCGACACCATTTTTGTTGGAAGCTTAACTTCTGGAGGGAGAAGCATCTTCAGATAGTCCCAAGCATTACCGCTTGGAGTTAACGAAATTGACTTCGTTCCTTTGACTTCCGAAGTGGTTGTTTTAGATTGGCTGGGCGCTTCCGATGACTTTAAATCCACCGGTGCTACAAAGGTAACGCCTTTACTATTTTTAATTTGTTTTGCTTTATCAGCTGGAGGTTGATCATTCAAAGCAACAAAATCTTCGTCCTTAATCTCTCCTGCTTCACGAAGCAACCAGTTGATGTAGTCTTCAAACTGTAAGGATTTAAGAGACATCGACTGCGACAAAATCACTGAGTTCTTTCGTATGCCGAAGTACATGATGCTGTGTAAGAACTCGCTAAGCTTATCTGCAGGGCTAACTGAATCAAGCGTGAATTCATCCGCTACGGCATCCATTTTAGCCGTCGGCTGTTTAGCACCTGCTGTGTAGTCAAACATTTCACCTACCCGCAACCCTTTATAGGGGCCGTTATAGTTGATTAGGCGAAAGTGGCTTTCAGAGTCAGTGCCTTGACGCCTGGCCGACGCAGCCTTTTTCTTCTTCAGCGCGCTTTCTAATCGGGCCTGTAAGTTGCGAGTGTCCGTTTCATCATTAAAATTAGCTACTTTGTAAACCAAAGATTTACTTGCCATTTAGTTAATTCCTTTATCGTTAAATTACGCTGAAAATCTCAGCCCAGCTTTCTATTATTGTTCAGATAGTCCAGCCCGCTGCTCCCTCAGGTGAGCCAGCCTGTCTTTTTCCGCATCTATCATCGTCTGATACTTAGCGGTCACCGCGCTCATTTCCTCACTGATGCTGGTTTGCCACTGAGCGCCAGCCAGGTTGTTGTTGGCGTATGATTTCTTCTGGCGCAGGGCGCTGAGTTCGCCATTCATCTGCTCTGAGTATTCACGAATCCGGCGCTCTGATCGGGTGATATCACGATCAAGCTGGCGGCGCTGGTTGTCAGCCCCCAGCTTGTCAGCCAGTGCCTGAGGGTCATACGTGCCTGCACTGGTGGGCGGCAGTTCCTGAAATTCCTTTGTCTGCTCGGTATGGCTGTCCGGGCAGGGCTTATCCTGGAAGGATTTCTTGCCGTCTGGCCCGGTGCAGGCGTAGTACGACCCAGCCCAAGCGCTGGGCGTGAGCAGCATTGCCAATATAATGGTTGCGGTTTTCATGTGACCTCCTGTCAGTCTTCGGTGGGTGTGTCTGTGCCTTGCTGTTGGGTTTGTTCCTGCTTCTTCTTTTCCAGCATCGCCTGTATCTGGCTCTGCATGTCGTGCATTTTCTCTTCCAGGGCGTGGACTTTGCCCTTCACTTTTGCGGCGTCCAGCAGCTCGTGCTTTACGTCATCCGGCAGCTTTTTCAGCAATGCCAGAATCTCCACCTCTTCTTTATCCGGGGTTGCGAGATAGGGGTGCCAGGGTTCGTTGATTTCAGTGTCAGTTGAAATAAAAACAGGGCCCAGTCCATTCAGTAGCCAGTTCATGGATATACCCAAATGAAGACATAGTTTGGAGAGAGCATTGATATTTGGCTCTCTTTCTCCCCTCAGGTAGTTCTGCATTGAGCTGTAAGGAATGCCAGAAACAGAGACGGCCTCTGTGATCTTCAGCCCTTTTTTCTCAATCGCATACTTTAAGCGCTCAGATATATTCACTTGGGTACAAAATCCCTTGACTTATTCATTTGGGAAAACTAAATTTACTCGTATGAAGACACAATACAAAAAACAGGACACACATTCTATGAGCGTTACTCCCGAATCCAGCATTCGTGTCAATCCGAGGCGCAAGGCCTATCGGAAAGTGCAGGCGGCTTTGGTTGCTCAGGATCTGAATTTCCGTCAGTTCGCCATCCAGAACGGGTACACCCCTGACACGGTAACTCGTGTGGTTGCCCGCTACGCCGGTGGCACAGACCTGCCCCGCGGGCGGATGTCTTTCCGCATCCTGCTGGAGATAAGTCGCCTGATCGGCTGGGAGATTGTTCCTGGAATCAAAAAACAAGCGAAGGAGGACGCCGCATGATCAAGCCATCGATGAGTAAAACACTGACCTGTAGCCGTTGTGGCTGTAAGCGGGAGGCCTACGAACTGAATGGCGTCAATCTCACCTCTACAGGCTGGGATGACGACAGCCGGGCGATCTGTAAGCGCCTCGTCGACTGTCACTCCGCTGAGGCTGATGAGGCTATCAACTGGCTGCTGGATGCGCTGGATGACGACAATGAGGACGCTGCATGAGCACCCACCAATCCGCAGAACGCATTCTGAAAGTGCTGGAGCTGATCCTGCGCCACACCGTGCATGGCCTGACCCCGACTGAGATCAGCAAAGCCACTGGCTTCACCCTGGTCAACGTCAGCCGCTACGTCTCCACGCTGGAGAGCGCGGGCTGGGCAGAACGTATCCCTGAGACCAACCGTATCCGCGCCAGCATCCGCGTGGCGCAGATGGCGGTCGGCGTGATGAGAGATTTTGACCGTGCAGCAGCTCGTCTGGACGAGATGCGCGCGCGTATTACCACTGACCTATAAGGAAGACCGACATGGCCCGTAACCCAAACCCTACCACTGTTATTGATGACGCTGAGACCATCAGCATTCGACCAGAGATTGCTGGCAAGGCGACAGAAGTCGTGCAAATTCAACTGGCGCAACAGGAATCCGCCGAGCAGCTGGCCCTGCAACTGCGCTACGACGGCCCGATGCATCCGGATGCGCTGGAGGCCGGTATTGCTGATGCCCGATCCCGTATCGCTGCTGAGCTGTTCGGTATGGGTGCCCGCCTGCTGTTACTGAAAGAGCAGTGCGAGCACGGTGAGTTTATGGATCGCATCGGGCGTCTTGGGCTTGATCACACATTGGTGAATCGCACGATGCAGGCGACTCTGAAGTTTTCAAATTCTGCGATATCGCAGAATTTGGAGAAGCTCAGCAAATCAAAACTGTTCGAGCTGGTTGTGCTCGACGACGACGAAATCAAAGAGCTGGAATACGCCGGATCGGTGCGCGGTATCAGCATCGACGACATCGACCGTATGACGGTCTCTGACCTGCGCAAGCAACTGCGTGAGGCTAAGCAACTGGCCGAAGCCAAAGACAAGCTGCTCGCCAATAAAAACACTCAGATCGATGAGCTGAATACCAAGCTAGATGGTAAGGCCGCGAAGCTCATTGCACCTGACGAGCATCTGCAGCGCAGTCTGACTGAGGTCACCTCGCTCACGCAGCAGATCACCACCACGCTGGGCACCGTCTACCGCAAGGCGTTGGTGGAGATTTCTGACCACCATGCGCTGCATGGGGGTGACTCTGACCGCCTGCTGATGGGTTGCATGGATCAGATTGAGTCTGCCGTTACCGAGCTGCGCGAGGCGTTTACCCTGATCAATACCGATGGCTGGCAACAGGATATCGAGGAGGCCTGACATGGCATTACCTGCAGAAATGCTGGTCGATGCCTGGCGGGCTGCGGAGGCCGCCGGGCACGGTAAAAAGCAGTCGATTTTACAGGCCGCCGCAGATCGCCTGAATGTCTCCATGGCAACCCTGTATCGTGAGCTGGAAGCCATTGGCCTGCAGCGCGGGCGCAAACAACGCGCTGATGCTGGTAAGTTGGCTCTCAGTCGTGATGAAGCAACGATCATCAGTGGCCTGATGATGCAGAGTTATCGTGCCAACAATAAAAAGCTGGCAACGATCGCCGGGGCGCTGGAAATGTTGCGCGCTAACGGCATGGTCCGCGCTGAGCGCATCGACGAAAAAACCGGTGAGGCGGTTCCGCTGACGGTTAATGCCGTCAGTCGCGCCCTGCGCCATTACGGTCTGCATCCGGATCAGCTGCGCCGCCCGGCTCCGGCTATGCAGCAGCGCAGCGCACACCCGAACGATGTTTGGGAGATCGACGCCTCCATAAGCACATTATTTTATGTGCCAGAGGACGGCCTGCAGGACATGAGCCCGGCGGAGTTCTACAAAAACAAACCCGGAAACTTCGAGAAGATCAAGCGCCAGCGCTTAACGCGCTATGTGGTTACCGACCACACCAGTGGCGCTATTTTCGCCTGGTATGTCTCGGGTGGTGAGAGTATTGCCAATCTGGCTGAAAGCCTGCTGGAGGCCATGCGCGAACGCCCCGGGGAGGCACTTTACGGCGTGCCGTTCCATCTGTATTACGACCCCGGCTCTGCAGCCACCAGAACCTTCAAGCGGTTTTTGGCGGCGCTGGATATTCAGCCCGTTGTTCATGCCGTTGGTAATGCCCGCGCTACCGGGCAGGTTGAGAACGCTCACAATCTGGTGGAGACCCGTTTCGAGGTCGGTTTTAAGTACACCCAAGTGCCGACCATTGACTGGATCAACGAGCAGGCGCAGCGCTTCTGCCGCTGGTTTAACGCAACCAAAACCCATACCCGTCACGGCCATACGCGGCTGAATGCCTGGATGACCATCACTCAGGTGCAGCTGCGCCTGGTTGATATTGATCTGGCTGCAGAGCTGCTGACCCGTGAGCCGGAACAGAAGAAAGTCCGCGACGATCTGCGGGTGCAATTTCGCGGTGGTTTTTACGATGTATCCAATATCCCAGGGGTACGTATCGGTGAAAAGCTGGATGTAACGATCAACCCGTTACGTCCGGGTACTGCCTACGTCGTGCTGCATGAAGCCGGGCGTGAGGTGTTTCATCTGATTCCTCAAATTGAGGTGGACGAATACGGTTTTGAAGTGGATGCACCGCTGATCGGACGGCAGTTCCGCCAGAAAGCAGACACCGAACTGGATACCAACCGCAAAGAAATTCAGCGCCTCATCTACGGCGCTGAAACCGACGAAGAAGCCGCTGCCGCTGCCAAGGCCAAGGCCTTGCCGTTCGGTGGCCGGATTGACCCATACAAACACCTGGACGACCTGCCGGCTGTCACCGTGCTGCCACGACGTGGTACCGAGCACCCTGTGAACGCCAACCGCGAATACGCAGACCGCATTCTGACTCACGCTGAAGCCGCGATGTCCATCAAACGCGACATCCGCAACTGGACGGCGCAGCACTACACCCAGATCACTCAACGCTATCCAGACGGCGTGCCGGAGTCGGCACTGGCTGAGCTGGTGGCCGAGTGGGCAACCACCACCACAACCAAAACCACTAAAAAAACAGGAGGTGACGCATGCTGAATCTGCGCCACGCGATGGAAGACTACGGCGTCAACAACCGCACCCTGAGTGCGGCGCTGGATGTCGCCCCGTCAACCGTCAGCACGCTCGCAAACCACGGACGATTCCCGAAGCACCGGGATGAGACCACTGCGAAAGAAATCATTCGCGGCGTATTTAAAGAAAAAGGTGCCAGCGCGGCAACGCTGGCAGTCCTGTTTGATGAATCCACCACCGCAACAGCAGCTAATAAACCAAAGGACGAATACATGTTACTACGCAAGCAGCCACTTTACCCAGCCACCCGCAAGCATTTTGGCCTGTTTCAGGATCCGTGGGGCGAAATCACCAACGCTGAACATATTTTCGATACGTCAGATATCAAGTACGTGCGCATCTCATTGCAGCAGACGCTGACCAGCGAGCGTTTTATTGCCGTGGTCGGTGAGTCTGGCGCTGGCAAAAGCACGCTGCGCCGTGAGCTGGCGGATAAAGTCATCCGCGAAGACCTGCCGGTCATCATTATTGAGCCCTATGTACTGGGGCTCGAAGACAACGACAAAAAGGGCCGAACCCTGAAAAGTCAGGATCTTGCCGCTGCCATCATCCGCACCGTCGCGCCACTGGCGACACTCGCCAGCAGCGCAGAGGGCCGCTTTAACCAGCTGCACCAGGTGCTGCGTGATTCGCGCCGCGCCGGTCACCGCCATGTGCTGATGATTGAAGAGGCCCATGCGCTGCCAATCCCCACACTCAAGCACCTGAAAAGGTTTTACGAGCTGGAAGACGGTATGAACAAGCTTCTCAGCATTGTGCTGATCGGTCAGCCGGAGCTGGCGGCAAAACTCACTGAGCGCAACCTGCAGGTGCGCGAAGTCGTGCAGCGGCTGGAGATGATCACGCTCGAACCGCTCGACAGCAACCTCGAAGAGTACGTCGCGCACCGTTTGAAACTCGCCGGAAAAAGCACCGCTGAGGTGTTTGAGCCCGGTGCCCTGGATGCACTGCGCGACAAGCTGACAGTACCCAGCCGACATAAAGATGCCCCGGCGGTCAGCCTGCTGTACCCGCTCGCGGTCGGCAACCAGATCACCGCCGCCATGAACAAAACGGCCGAGATCGGTGCGCCGCGCATCACCAAAGACATCATCCGGATCGTCTGAGGGACGCCGCCATGGGAATCCACCAAACCATTAACGCCACCTACGGAGCCCGGCTGCTGAATGTAGCCGAGGCCATTGCCCTGCTGAATGAGCTGGATATCACCGTGCTGGATATGGACCTGAACCGCGCCAAGCCGGTGATCAACGTCCATCCCTGCCGGGGTGTAAACCGGCTGGTCGGTGTGGTGTACCGCCACATCGGCACCCCAACCGGACGCCTGAGCATCGCCCAGGCAAACCTCTGTAACTGCCGTATTGAATGGGAAGTCAAAGCATGAGCACCGCACTGAAATCACAGACCCCGGTGACCGAGATCACCGACGCGGACTACCGCACACCACAGTTCCGCATCAACGAAGCGAACTACCAGATCACTGCTCAGCTGAGCATGGCATCCGACGCCCTCAGTGCCCTGATGCACTGTGGCGTGCCGGTGCACAGCATCGCCATGACCGCTGCCGGAGCCCATCTGAAAACCGGCCCTGCGCGCAACGTGCCGGGGCTGAAAGAGTTCGGCTGGGCAGACAAAACCAGCCACCGTCGGGTGCGCGCCAGTCTGCACGGCTGCGTGATTGAGTGGGAGGAGTTCGAATGATCATGTCACTACTGAAAGCCATCTGGGCTGTATTGCCCCGTCTGCCCGCCGTATTACTGCTGGCTGGTGCCATCACACTGCTGCAGCTGCACGCCATCGCCTGGTGGTCAGAGCACGATGCCAGCTACGGCTGGCTCTGGGCTGTCGTCATCGAGGCCGGAGCCATCTGGCTCTGGGCGTCACGCCGCTGGTATTGCAATGTCATTGCAGTATTTGCAACCGCACTGGCGTTGATCGTACCGCTGTCAGAGCTGGCGCAGCCGGTGCTGGATGATCAGCGCACAGCACAGACCGCCGCCGACACCCTGCCGCAGCGCACAGCCGCTGCAGAGGCGCGGATCCGGTCGCTGGAGGCATCGCTGGCGCAGTACAACGCCAACAGCCGAAGCCGCGCTGGCTGGTACGGTCTGATTGAGAGCACACAGCAGCAGCTCACTGCCGCCCGTGCGGATCTTGCCCAACTGCAGGCTGAAACAGCCCCAGCTCCGGCAGAGCTGTCACTCTGGCTGCCGCTGGCGGTGCAGATGATCAGCATGGTGCTGCTGCAATGCCTGATCGTACTCACCACTCGCCGCATATTTGCACCCGTCAATGTGGATCCCGTGATCAAGTCACGGGATGACGAAGAATCGGCACCCGCCGGGGAGGCCGCTGAAGGATTCAGCGGTGACTCCCGCCCAGAAGACGACTTCCGCTGGCTCACCGATCGTGAAGCCCAGCGGGATGAGGAGAGAGTGCAGGCTTTTAAGACAGCCGTCGGCATTCTGAATAAAACCGGCAAGGCTGAAGTGCTAAAGCCCACCGCCCTGCATCCAGCGCAGGATGCAGCGGCAACGTCACTTCCCTAAGCGCCGCCCGACTGAAACGACAGGAGAGACCGCCATGACCGTATGGATAGGCACCTGCCCCAAGTGTGGGCCGGTAAGAATCGAAAGCATCGCCCAGCCAGAACGCTGCAAGACCAAGGTGATGCTGGGTAAAAACGTCCGGACATGCCAGCAGGTGCTGACTGAAGTCCGGGGAACGCGCCAGACCAGATAACAACCGTCATCCCGTGGCTTGACCACGGGATCCACAGGAGATCGAAATGACCGACTTAACCACAATCGAAGCACTGACCAAAGACTACGCCACCGCCCGAGACCTGCTGGCTGAACGCCTGCAGTCATTGAATGATGAAGTGGAGGCACTGAAACGCCGCCGTATGACCGGCCTGAAGAGCGCTGTGCGGTCAATGGCAACCGCCCAGGACAAACTGTACAGCAGCATTAAAGGCAACCCAGAGCTGTTCATGAAGCCTCGCACACTGGTGATTCAGGGCATCAAGGTCGGTATGGCGAAGGGCAAAGGCAAGATCTGTATTGATGACCCGGCCATGGCCATCAAGCTGATCCGCAAGCACTTTCCGGAGCAGGCAGACGTACTGATCAAGACCGAAGAAAAGCCCGTAGCGAAAGCCATTGGCCAGCTGACAGTTCCTGAACTGAAGCGCATCGGTGTGACGGTTGAAGAGGCCGGGGATCAGGTGGTGATCAAACCCACCGATTCCGAAGTCGACAAGCTGATTAGTGCCCTGATCGCAGACGCCACAGAGGAACCGATGGATGGCGCTGCTTAACTTTCAGAAGCGCTTTGCGCCGGATGTGAAGAGCGGCAAAAAGCGTCAGACCATACGTCGGACGCGAAAGCGTCCGATCAAAGCCGGAGAGCGTCTGCACCTATACACCGGACTGCGCACCCGGTCGACGGCAAAACTGGGTGAAAGCATTTGTATCAGCACCATGAAGATCTGGATCTACCCAGACGGATCCATCCGTATGGCAGGTGTACTGATCGACCCGGCAGATGAGCGTGATCTTATCCGGGAGGACGGATTCAAAACCAAGGCAGAATTCGTGGATTTTTTCTGCCCGGATGGAGAGGTCTTTGAGGGAGACCTGATCCGCTGGGAATAACTAATTGGAGAACACAATGGAAAAACTCACTGATCGTATCGTTGCAGAACTGAAAGGCACCACCAAATGGCCATCCACCCGCCATCTTGCTGCAAGCCTCGGTGAAGACCAGGACATGGTCGAGGCCGCGCTGGAATCACTGGTTGACGAGGTGGTGGTCGAGAAGAAAGGCCGCTTCACCTGGGGGCTGGTCGGCCAGTCAAAAAGCCTGAGTGGCGGGCATGAGATCGTCGACGGTGAAGACGACCAGGTCACCGGCAGCTGGAATAAAAATGAGAGCGCCATGCCGGATCCTTTCCTGAAGCCAACAGAACGCCGGGTAACACCGAAAAAGCCGAAGATCGAGAGCCTGAGTGATGTCGTCGACCGCATGGTCAAGCGTATCGAAGGGCCGGATCCGGTGCAGCTGAAAACGCTGGAGGAGCTGCAGATCGATAATCTCGAAGACAAGAAACTGGTGCTGAGCCGCATCGCCACCGTCGCACCTGAGCCGGTGAAAGGCGTTATCCATAGCATCTTTTCTGACCTCGATCGCGTAGCAAATGCCACCGCAGGAGTAGGTCATGAGTAGCAACCCATTCCGCAGCCCGAAGACGGGCTACAGCCCGCAGAGCGTCACCGATCGCATCGACCGGGTGGTGCGTATGGACAAAGCCGAACTGGAGGCCGCACTGAACGTACCAGGTATTCAGAAAACCGTGGTGAATAAAATCCGCAGCCGCCTGAAGGCGATGGAGAAAGACCATGCAGACCGATGAAATCAATCACCAGTGCGACGACTGCAACGACACCGGTGTGGATGAGCGCTACGCCATCCGCGTGTACTGCGAGTGTCTGGCCGGGAAGAAGCTGTGGAAGAACGAAGTGGACTCCAGCATTCAGGCCGCCCGCAAGACCCTGGGCAGCCTGAAGCTGCAGCGCGAAGCGTTAAACCACCAGATCCGGAGGATGGAACAGTGAGTGATAAAGAAAAAATTCTCGGCAAGGTTAAAAAATGCATGGCGCTGGCCAAAAGCAGCAACCCTAACGAGGCGGCAGCCGCTCTGCGCCAGGCTCAGAAATTGATGCAGCAGCATGGCCTGACGGAAGAGGATGTTGCGCTGTCTGATGTGAGTGAAAAGCACTTCAAAGCGGGCAGCGCAGCACAGCCTCCACGGTGGTTCAGCATGCTGGTCAGTACAGTGTCCGTCGCTTTTGGTGTCCATCCGATTTATTCGCACCACTGGGGAAAAAGCGAAGTCATTTTTATCGGCATCGACCCTCAATCAGAAATTGCCGGATACGTTTACGAAGTGCTTTTTCGTCAGCTGAAAAAAGACCGGGCTGAACACGTTAGAAAACAGACCCGCTGCAAACCTGCGACTAAAACCCGCCGTGGCGATCTGTTTGCAGAGGCGTGGGTGTACGGTGTACGTCAGCAGGTCAGCGAGTTTGCCATGCCAGATGAGCACAAAGAGTTGACCGGAAAATATCTTGAAGTTAATCACCCTGACCTCGGGACTCTGAAAAGCCGCACTGCGGAAGCCAGAGGCAATGACGATCGGTCGCAGAACGCAGGCTACAAAGCCGGTAAATCAGCGTATCTGAATAAGGGAATGGGTGAGACAAAACGGGAGAGGCTGGTTCAGCAATAACCCTTACAGCAGGTGCGAGCGATAGCGAGTCGCGCTGCCTGTTGTTGTTATGACTCGCATTAACAAACTTGGAGGCCGACATGGCTGAATTAAAAATTAAGGTGCCGAATGTGGCACACATTGTTGTAACCGGCCCAACTCAGTGCGGGAAAAGCATTGTGATGGATAGGATTGAAAAAGCGCTGAAAGCTGAATTTGGCGCAAGCGTGGTTAGTGAAGATTTGCGAATAGAGCGAAACGGTAACGACTACGACAAGCTGGATGACTGGCAAAAGAAGATGGTTGCTAAAACCACCTGGGTGCTCAGCGAGTCATAACCACCATGACCACCGGGGAGCCGTAGGCGGATCCGGTGGGTTTACTTGTTATTTCCCTCGGAGGCAAACATGGAAGACACAGATTATGAAGACATTGAATGCTGCCCTGAGTGCGGTAGCGATGAAATTACATGCAATGCTTCAGAATATTTCCCGGAAGAGGATCGGGTTTTTGACCATTTCCACTGCTTTAAATGCCGGAAAACTTGGGCTTCCGAAGAGTGGCAATAACAAAGAGTTCACGGGCTCTGCCCCGTGAACGAGGTGTTATTGATCCAGGAGAACAACATGACCGATACCAATAAACTCAAAGCCCAGATTCACATCGCCAAGCAGCAGCTGGGTATGGACGACGAGACCTACCGCGCGGTGCTGAAATCGGCGACGGGTAAAACGTCGAGCGCGCAGATGGGTGTGGTGGATCTGCACAAGGCGCTGCAGGCGTTTAAGGACAAAGGTTTTAAGTCACGCCCACCCAGGAAGAAAACCGATCAGAAAAAGCCTGCCGGGCCGTACGGACTGCTGCAGAAAATCAAAGACCAGTGGCGGGTAATGGGTGAGCAGAAAATTCTGCGTGACTCCTCTGATGCAGCCCTGCGCAGTTACGTCAGCCGCCAGACCAATGGCCGGTTTGAAGCGCCGGAGTTTCTGGATAACCGCAACATGATCATGGTGCTGGAATCACTCAAACAGTGGCAGCTGCGAGAGCTGCGCGAACGCAAGTGGGAGGACGTATGACACAGGTACAAAGACCAAAACCACACGACGCCCCGGAGATGCTGGCCGATCTGATGGACGCCGGTGCCGCCATTGCCCGCGAGTTCGGTCTGGATGATGAGCAGGCCGACGAACTGGCGCTGCGCATTGTCGAGCAGCTGGAAAACGACTGGCGCGGTCAGCAGCTGTATTTCGGCAGCACTACCAAGATGCGGTTGAGTAAACGTGATCTGGATATTTTCCGCGAATTCACCGGCAACAACGTGCCAGAGTTGGCCGCTAAATACAAAGTCAGCGCCGTGTGGATTTATGCCGTGCTGCGCCGTGTACGTGAACAAACAACCACTGACGCTCAGCAGGCGCTCCTGTAAGCGATTCTGGCGGGCGGCTATGATGACTCACGGAATCGCCGAAAAACGCCCACAGCCCCTTCATGAAGGCTAATTGCCGCGCTTGCAGAGCAAAGAATCGGTGTGAGAGTATCCATGAGAGATAAGGAACCTGAAATGGACGAAAAAGCCACAGTATTGGCCGGTAAACTACCCCGCAGCTTTCTTCATGAGCATGGTTTTAACGATGAAGAGATAAAAATGATCTCGAATTGGTTTCACTGCATCGAGCATTGAGTTCTAAACCATTCACCTGACTGTCCTCAAAAAAGTTTTAAACTCCTTTAAAAGACCTCCCCCGCGCGACTGCTGATACTGGCGTTATCCCTTACACGGAACGCCAACATGCCAGCACCAGTTATTCATCTCTTCAAGCCCGGCACTCATATCGATATGGGTGGCCAGCAGATTTCGTTCAGCGAATCGGATATGCAGGCGTCTGTCGATGCGTACGATCCGGCGCTGCATGAAGCCCCTCTGTGCATCGGCCACCCGAAAGATGACGCACCGGCTTATGGCTGGGTGCAGTCCATGCACATGGCCGCTGACGGCCCCGAGGCGATCCCGCATCAGGTGAACGCCGACTTTGCCGAGATGCATAAAAGCGGCGCGTTCAAAAAAGTCTCCGCCTCCTTCTATACCCCGAACAATCCGCACAACCCGGTGCCGGGTGTGTATTACCTGCGCCACGTTGCATTCCTCGGTGCTCAGCCACCGGCCATTAAAGGTCTTCGTCAGGCGCAGTTGGTTGAGTACGCAGAAGGCGACGACTTCATCACCATCGAGTTTTCTGAATCCCCTGAAGAGGCACCAGCCGCTGACGAGCAGCCGGTGCCGCCATTAGCTGCAACACCCGAACCCGAACCCCAACAACAGGAGGACGCCGCCGTGTCGTCACCGTTATCGCCCGAAGAGGCAGCCGAGCTGGATGCCAAAAACAAACAGCTGGAGCAACAGCTGAAAGAAGAACGTGCGCTGCGCCTGAAAGAAAAAGCCGACCGCGACCATGCGGATAACGTGGCGTTCTGCGAAGCGCTGGCCAAAGACACCCGCATCGGCAAAGACGACGTGGATGTTATGGCCGCTGCACTGGACGCCCTGCAATCGCAGGACACCCTGAACTTCGGTGAAGGCAAAGACGCCCAGCCGCTGCACCAGGTGTTTAAAGATCGCCTGACGGCCATGCCGCCGCGTGTGGAATTCGGTGAAAGCGCCAAAGGCGAAGACGCCGCCGACGGTGAAGACGACGGCGAGACCGTGGTTTACGCCGAAGGCACGCCTAAAGAGCTGCAGGAGCTGGATCAGAAGATCCGCGCTCACATGCAGAAAAACAACGTTTCATACGCTGCAGCGGCTCACGCTGTGGCCAGCAAATAAGGAGCTGACCCATGCCACAACGTTTATCTAACCTGCGCGTCGTTGATCCGGTACTCACACAACTGGCTATTGGTTTCGGGGCCAATATCTTTGGCGCTGCCGAGGCGCTGTTCCCGCTGGTGGAAATCGATACCGAAGCCGGAAAGATTCCGAAGTTCGGCACCGAACACTTCAAAATCTACAACACGCTGCGTGCGCTCCGTGCCAGTTCGAACCGGATTCAGCCGTCGGATATCGATGGTTTTGACATCAACCTCGACGAGCACGATCTGGAGTACCCGATCGACTACCGTGAAAGCGCGGAAGCGGCCTTCCCGTTGCGCTCTCATGCCACCAATGTGGTCACTCAAGGCATTCAGCTGCGCCGCGAGAAATACTGTGCGGATCTGGCCCAAAACGCGGCCAATTACGCGGCCAGCAACAAGATCACCCTGTCTGGCAACAGCCAGTTTACCGATGGCACGAACTCTGACCCCGAAAACGTGATTTCGGATGCTAAAGATGCGATCCGTGCCCAGATCGCGAAAGACCCGAACACCATGGTGATCGGTCACTCCACCTGGAAGGTGCTTAAGCGTCACCCGAAGATGCGCGAGCTGCTGTCGACCGCATCTAAACGCCTGGTTCGGATGGAAGACCTGCAGGATATTTTCGAGATCGAGAACATCGTGATTGGTTCCTCCGTGTTCTCTGCCGACGGTACCAACGCAGTTTCTGACGTTTGGGGTGACAACATCGTGCTGGCGTATGTCCCGCAGAAACAACAGGACATGGAGCGCTCTATGTACGATGCCGCGTACGGTTACACCATCCGCAAGAAAGGCTCGCTGATGATGGATTCGCGCACTGAAGACGGAAAAATCGAGCTGATCCGCCAGACCGACATTTACCGTCCGTATCTGGTTGGTGCAACCGCTGGCTACCTGATCAGCGACACTAACGCATAAGGGGTGAGCCGCGATGACTGCACGTAAGAAAACCCCTTCAACCCCTGCGGCTGACGATCAGGCGCAGGCTACTACCACTCCGGAGGCACCGGCCCAGCCGGTGACCTCTGAGCCGGTTCAGCCACCGCCAACGCCTGATCCACCAACGACGGTGTCCACGCCTGGCTATAAAGCTGAAACCCCGATCCTTCATAGCGGCGAGAAGTATCTGCCAGGCGATGAAGTACTGGACCTGACCCCGGATGAAGCTGCGCGCCTGCTGGCGCAGGGCTTTATCTCTCTCATTATCGACGGAGACGCATCATGAAAACACATCATCCAATCCTGATTACCAGCATCACTGCCGCCGCTGCGCTGGCTCAGCGCCGCTTTGTCGGTTTTGACGGCGATGTCTGTGCCGCTGAAGCCAAGGCGCTGGGTGTGACTGAATACGCCGCTGACTCTGGCGACCAGGCCAGCGTCAATGCCAGCGGTGTGATTCTGGTGGAAGCCGGTGGTGCGATCGCTGTCGGTGCGCAGGTTGAATCCGACGCTAACGGCAAGGCCGTGACCATCGCCTCGGGTGCCAGCAACGGCTACGCACTGGACGCGGCTGCCGCTGACGGCGACGTGATCCGTATCGCGCGCGGTATCTGATCATGAGTGTTTACGCCTCGGTAGAAGAGCTGGCAGCGGTTGCCATTAACGGCTGGGAGGAGCTGGCGCAGTTTGCCAGCCGTAACCCCGACGTAACCGGCGTGCTGCTGGAGGCCCGCTACCGGGGCGAAAACACCGACGACGAACAGAGCGCCAAGGACGATGCTGATACCGCACTGGATCAGCTAGAAAACCTGTTGAGCGCCGTCTCCCGTTACGCCGACACCTACCTGAACCAGCGCTACCGCGATCTGGTACCACTGGCTCAGCAGTATTACGAAAACACCGGCCTGCCGTACGCGGTGGCGGTGATTGCTCTGGGCCGGATTTACGGCCTGAAGCAGGACGACGACATGCGCAAAACGATTAAAGCGCAGGAAGACTACCTGCGGGATCTGGCCTCGGGCAAAGCATCACTGGATTACACCCAGCCGACCACGCCGGATGAGCCGGGCCGCATGACCGTCAGCTCGCGCCCCAGTGCCTTTGATATGACCGGGTACGACAGCTGATGTGGACCGACATTGAAAAAAGCCTGGTCGACGTACTGAAAACCGCGCTGCCGGATGTGCGTGTGCTGACGGCCAACGATTTGAAAGACGTCGATGAGGCCAACCAGCCGACCCCGGCGGTGCATGTGATTTACAACGGCTACCGGGTGAGCGAGAGCCGACCGGATGGTCTGATTTCCCGCGTCAGCCAGAACTGGATGACGGTGATTGCAGTGAAGAACCTGCGTGACCGTAAGCGCGGCTCAGCGGCCCGGACGGACGCCGTCGCACTTGCTGAACAAATCACCGGGGCACTGATGGGTGAACAGTTACAGCCCGCCGCCGGGCCATTGATATTAGCCACCGCACCGGCCCCCGGTGCCAGCGACGGCTTTCTGTATGTGCCGATCGCCTGGACGGCAGACGTTGTTTTAAAGCGACCTACCAACTAACCAGCTGAGGAGCTGACGATGAGCAAACCAACCACCAACTCAGTTGAGGTCACTCTGCTGAAGCAACACACCCACAAAGGCGTGGCATACGCCAAGGGCGACAAGATTTCCGTCCGCCCGGATCAGAAGATCTGGCTGGTAAAAGAAGGCGTGATCGCAGCGGATGCAGCGGCCACAGCCTCAACCCCTGAAAAGGAGGCTAAGTAATGGTTCAGCGTGTACGTGTTTTTAAACCGACCAAACTGGTTGGGCGTTTATACATCCGTGAGGCAGGTCAGGCGACTGCACCTCGTTACCACATGGGCAACAGCAGCGAACTCAAACTGACGTATGACGAGCAGGTGATTCCCCAGCCCGATTACGACTCGGTCTCTGGCGGTGTTGCCGCTGAGGTGCGCCTGCTCAACAGCATTGAGTTTGCTGCTGCATTGCACGACCTGAATGCTGACAACCTGGCTCTGTTGCAGCGCGGTACCCGCACAACCATCACCGGCGCTACGGTAACGGATGAGGCAATCACTGCCCATAAAGGTGCGCTGATCAGCCTGGCCAACATCAATGCAAAGAGCGTTGTGGTAACCAGCTCTGACGGCAATACCACCTACACCGAAGGCGATGATTATGAAGTGACCGGCGCGGGTGTGCTGATCAACTCTACTGGCGCGATTGCGACTGCCATCGATGCGTTGCCTGATCCGACCACCGGTCTGGATCTGCTGGTTGACTACACGTTCGCTGACTACCAGCGCATTCAGCCGTTCACCGAATCCGGTAAAACCTACGAGCTGCTGCTGGATGGTATGAACCAGGCCGAAGACGGTCTGCCGGTTGTGATTACGCTCTGGAAGGTCAACGTCGGTGTGCTGACTGAGTGGCTGCTGAAAGGCGACTCGATTGCCTCTCTGCCATTCGCGGGCAAGCTGCTGGCTGACAAGACCAAAGGCCAGGGTGAATCCGCATACCTGCAGATTGACCAGGTGTAAGCCGGACCACTATCTACCAATAAAATCCGGAGCAATAAAAAAGGCGGCAATTAGCCGCCTTTTTCAAATCGGGTGGGATGAAGTTAACGCCCTGCGAAGAGTAAGGAACCACCGGCACTGCCCGCCGCAACCAAGAGGCAGATCAGGGCGGGATAAATCGCCACGCCGACTGCAGGCGTCATCAGCAGGAACGCCACAAAAAACTGAATTGATACCACTGAGATACGGTCCAGAGTCATGAATAACGACCTCAATTTGGCGCTTAAGATCAAAGCCACTCAAGAAGGCTTAGGTGAGATTAAGTCCATCATAACAGAGCTGGACAAGGCAGGGGTAGAAACCACCGAGTGGAAGCAGGCTATCGATGGTCTGGATAAGTCGCTGGCGGATGCCGGAAAGAACCAGGAACTGATCGATAACTTTGTGGACCTGCGCCGTGAAACCACGGCCACAGCCACGGCGCTGGAAGAGGCGCAGCAGAAAGCACAGAAACTCGCCAGAGAATTAAAAGACACCGAGAACCCGACCAAGGCGCAGACTGCTGCCTTTGAAAAAGCCCGCACTGAAGTCCGCAAGGCCTCTGCCGAATATCAGACTAACCGCCTGTCCGTTCAGAAGTTGCGCACAGAGCTGAAATCTGCCGGTATTGAGACGCGCAATCTGGCCTCGCACCAGGTGGCAGTGAATAAGAGCACAGCGGCGGTCGACGATAAGGTCAATGCGCTGACCCGCGACCTGAAAAAACAGGTGGCACAGATCAATTCTGTGACCTCTGCCAACCAACGTCAGGCTGCCTCTCACCGTAAGATCCGCGACGGCGTTGAATCCATCTCTACCCAACTCGGTGCTTTGCAGCGCAATGCGGTGGCGCTGTTTGGTGTGACTCAAGGTGCGCAGCTGGTCGGCGATCTAGGTCGCATGGCTGATGAGTACACCAATCTGGCGGCGCGGGTGCGCCTGGCGGTCGGTGAAGGCGATGCCTTTGAAGCCGGTATGGCGGACATCCGGGAAACCGCGAACGAGACGGGCAGCGCGCTAGAATCCGTCGGTGAGCTGTATGTGACGCTGAACCGGGCCACCAAAGAGCTGGAAATATCACAGCAGGAAGTGGCGGCGCTGACCGATACCATCAGCAAGTCGTTTCTTGTGTCCGGGTCCTCTGCGCAGGCGGCGGATGCAGCGATTACACAGCTTGCACAGGGTTTACAGTCTGGCGTGCTGCGCGGTGACGAATTCAACTCGGTGATGGAGCAAAGCCCGCGTCTGGCTCAGGCGCTGGCTGACAGCCTGCAAGTGACCCGTGGCGAGCTGCGGGCAATGGCTGAAGACGGCAAGCTGACCACGGAAGTCATCGTCAATGCGTTGCAGGACCAGTCAGCGGCGATCGCTCAGGAAGCGGAGAAAATCCCAGACACCATCGGGCGTGCTCTGCAACGGGTGAATAACGAATTCATGCTGGCGGTCGGCCAGATTGATCAAGCTGCCGGGGTATCAGCCACCGTCGCTGAGGCGCTGTCTTCGGTCGCGGCCAATATGGATCAGGTGATTAACCTATTGGAGCTGGCTGGTGAAGTGGCCACGGCAGCCTTGCTGCGCAAGTACGTTCCGGCGGTAATTGCATCAAGCAAGGCAATGGTTACTGCTGCCCGTGATGGCACTCTGTTTGCCAGTAGCCTGACGGCAGTTGAAGGCTCTGCTAAGGGCGCTGCCGGTGGTATGGCACTGCTGAAGAACGGTCTGCAATTACTTGCCGTAACGTACGCCGTCGACCAGGTGTTTGAATTGGTCGGTGCGATCGGAGAACTGCGTCAGGCAAGCCGCGAGCTGGGTGATTCTCAGGAGGCGGTAGCGGCTCAGAATAATGCGTTGGCCAATGCCTATGCTCTGATCAGTGAGCGCACCGGCGTGGTCGTGCGCAATATGCAGGATCTGGATGCTGCGCTGGCTGCCGGTACCATCGTCATCGATGAGCAGACCAGCAGTTATCTGAGTGCGGCCCAGGCAGCAGAGCGCAAGACTGCTGCCGACAAGGCGCTGGCAGAATCCTCTGTGCAGATGTCCTACACCCAGGAACAGCTTTCGGCCCGCCTCGCAGAGACCAATAAACAGTTGCAGCAGGCAGTCGAGGATAACAGCAAGCTGGAGTCTGTTATGTCCGGCGCACTGCTTGATGCGCTGAAAAATGGTGAAGCTGGAGTCGGTGCATTTGCCATCGCCTTGCGTGGTGTTGAGCAGACCGGACAGCTGACGACCGAACAGATTGAAAATGGCCTATCCGTAGCGCTGCAGAAACTCAGCAATGAAGAGCGGGCTCGCTTTGGAGATCTGCTGCGCGAGGCAATGCGGAAGATTAAGGACGGAGCTCAGAGTGCTGGTTTGTCGGTCGAGCAGCTGCAGGCTCAGATTGACGCGTTGAATGCGTCCGAGATCGATGCCGCACTAAAGCGCCTCGGTACCAGCCAGGCGGAGCTTAACAACGAGATCACCACCGGTACGCGGCAATCCCTCGCAGATCTGGAGCTACTCAAGGAGCAATTGTACAGCACAGGCCGCAGCGGATCCGAAGCCGCCGCTATTATGGAACCAGCGCTGGTCGGTGTCTTCAAAAATGCCCGTACTGAGGCCGACAAAGCTGCTCTCTCAGCTGTACTGGATAACTATCAAAAGTCCGGTTTGATTACTGCAGACGCGTTTAAGTCTCTGAACGCCGAATTGACCGGCAGCACGGCGAAGATGGGGGAACTGGCCCAGGCTGGCGTTGACGCTGGTCGCCGTGTCACTGAATCTGCGCAGGAAGCCGCTGCAGCAACCGCTGCAATGAGTGATGCTGCGCAAGTGGCCGGGACGGATGTTCAGGGTCTGGCAGCTGGTCTCGCTGAGTGGTTTATCGGCGTACGTAATGAGCTGTATGAATTATCTGAGCAGACCGGTCAGCTGTTCGACCGCCGCATGGGTATCGACTCCACCGGGCCGGTGACTGAGATCGAATCCATCAAGCAGTCCATCGTCAGCCTTGGTGAACAGATCCGCGATGTGGAACGCGCCAACATGCTGCTGTTTGATGCCACCGGCCTGCGCGAATGGGAGACCGAGGTCGTCCGCGCATCCAACTCTGCAAAGCAGGAATACCTGGGACAGAAGCTGCGGGTGCTGGAATATTACGAGGCCCTGCAATCAGGTCAGGGGATTAACCAGGCATTCATCACAAATGCCGAGCGCTCGATCGATAAGATGAATTTACTCGGCTCTGAAGACCTTTCTCAGCTGCGTTCGGCGCTCGATGCTGCCAATCGAAAACTCGAACAAATGAACGAAAACGCGAGCAACACCCTCGGCAATCTACGTGATGAACTGGACCGTCTGAACGGCGATACCGAGTCGATTCAGCAGCGCGATTATGAGCAGAAAAAAGCGGAGCTGCAGGCGCAACTGGACGCTGCGCGTAAAGCGGGCCAGGACCAGGCGGTTGCTGATCTGACCGAGTCGCTGCGCATTCTTGAGGAAGTGCGCAAAGCACAGAAAGCCGCTGCAAAAGAATCCGGCTCTTCTTCACAGTCATCCAATTCCTCATCCTCCAGCTCCACGGCGTCTTCCTCTTCTGGTTCATCTGCGCCTGCCAGCGGCGGCCAGCAGGGCTATTTTACCGTCAAGGTAGAACTGCCGGATGGCAGCAATCAGACGATAAAAACGACCAACCAGGCCGAGGCGCTGAAACTCAAAGACGTGCTGGATGAACTGGCCAAGTACAAATCACTGAGCGGAGCCTGATATGCAGATCGACACCACTGAACTGAATGAACAGACCGTCTGGGAGAACGAATTCGACTGGGCACCGGTGGCGCAAAGTACCGAGACCAGCATCGGTGGCGTGCCGGATATTCAGGCGCGTTCATTGAGTTACGGCCAGCCGATCCGCCTGACCAACGGCTGGTATAGCCGGGTGGATTTTCTCGCGCTGCGCGATATGCAGAACAGCGCCCCGACCATCAAGCGCACCCTGACGCTGAACGATGCCACCACGCATACCGTGGTGTTCGACATCGAGGCCGGTGGTGTGACCGGCGCGCCGGTTTACCCGACCACAAACCCGACCGCTGACACCCTGTATGCGGTAACCATTAATCTCAAAACCGTGGAGCCTGACTGATGGCTATCAACCCAGAAGACCTGAAAATCCTCCGCTCTGAACGCATCTCTGACGAGAGCGACGGCGGCGGACAAATGACCAACGAAGAGATCAACCCAGGCGAGGTCAATAACCTGTGGTCAGATATCTCGTTAACGCTGCAGATCGGCGGGGGTGTGTCGATCCGTAAATTGTACGGTGCGATTGCATCCGCCAACCGTGATCAGCTGCTGGGTGCCGGTTTTTTCATCAGCCGCGATGCATCGGCTGAAAACGTCTCCACGTTGCTGTTTGACACGGATGACCACTATGACGAGCGCGCCGCAGCACGGGATAAAATCGAGAGTTATCGGGTTAAATCAACCCGGTCACCGCTGCGCCCGGTGGGTACTCAGCGTGAGGGGCAGCGCAGCATTATTGTGTACTCCGACAGCTCGTCGGATGCGCCTGAAATCGGTGCCGTACTGTTCCTCGTCAATAACAACACGGGCGACGAGCAGGCGATACAGGTCACGGACGTGACGGGCCAGTATCAGGATTATTACTACGAGCAAAACAACGAGTATAAAAAGTACCGCGCATGGGAGCACACAATCACGATCAGCCAAGCGTTGCAGTATGAGTTCGAGGGGCGCGACCCTGAGCCCGTGGTCACGCACCCGACCGAGATTTTTAAGTCTCAAACCAGCGACGGGCAGAATTACTACGGCATCAAGCCGCTGCAAGCTGCTGCCACTGCTGGTGACCAGTCGGTCAAAGTGGACGGCATTTTTCAGTCGATTATCCCGGCGCTGACATCAGAGACCGCGTTGGTCGATCAGAGTGTCGGTGTCGTCCGCCGGGCGTATCCGTCAGCTGGCGATCAGGTCACCCGGTCGCTCGGTACCCGTTCCGGTGCGCAGGATATTACCCTGCCGACTTGGTGGGCGCGTGGCACCCTGATACTCATCGTCGCGGGCGGCGAATATGAGGACGACGGCGATATCATGACGCACACCTCGGGCGCCGATTATGTGACTGATATCGAACTGGATCCGATTAATAAACGCCTTGTGTTTACAGTGAGCGGCAGCCGCTCAGTCTCCGTCAAATACGAGCCATCCTCCGCTCTGGAGCTGACGCCGTACACCGATAAAGTGACCGTCGGTGAGGGCAACCGACAAGCCACGTATACCTTCCAGTTGTACCCGGCACCACTGCCCGGGACGGTGCGCGTTGAGTTTATGTACCTGGGTGACTGGTACACCCTCGATGACAACGCCACCGGTGAGCTGACCGGCGATGCCACCGGCACCATCAACTACAGCACCGGCTCAGGCAGCATCAGCCTGCCAGCCGAACCGGATCTCGGTAGTGCCATCATTTATACATGGGCGCAGTCCCCGTACTACACCGGCGATCTCGGCAGCCGTGATGTCGCGTTTGAGATCCCTGTTGCAGGCAGCCCGGTGCAGGGCACGATGGAGGTCGCGTGGTCGCGAGGGGGTATCAACTACACCGCCACGGCGGATGCTAACGACACACTGAGCAGCAGCGCCGGTGAAGTGGCAGACGGGCATGTTATTTTCACCCCGGCGAACCTGCCCGATACCGATATCACGCTGACGTATACAAATCACAATGATGCGTTTATCACGCACAATGCGAGCATCAGTCAGCAAACCGGTGGACAGCTGGTTATCAATCTGCCGGATACGGATATTCAGCGTGGATCAGTCGGGTTTAATCTGGATCTCACGTACACGTCTGAAACCCTGTCTGACGGTACGGTTACTACTACGCGGTTTACCAAGGGCTATCGCATATACAGTACCGGCAGTGGCTCCGTCGCGTATCAGGTCGCGGGCAGTCGCAGCGGTGGTCATGTATGTGGGTCACTGGATGCACCCGCTGGCACGATCACGCTGGATTGCGATGAGTTTACTGT